>ENA-OQNO01000128-OQNO01000128.1-human-gut-metagenome-genome-assembly--contig:-NODE-128-length-96050-cov-31.726896_pt1 | contig 96050 bp, 101 predicted proteins | sample MGYA00242629_ERZ504880 | MGnify/ENA primary metagenome ERZ504880 (study PRJEB26092, sample SAMD00036377) | human gut metagenome | host: Homo sapiens | study: EMG produced TPA metagenomics assembly of... | reverse complement strand
AGGCGGCTGCGGCAACGGCTGATTTGCCTTTTCCTCGGCTCACAATGCCGATGTTCCAATGGTAAATGGCTATGGGTATCACCTCCCGGATAGGATAATAAAACCCGCAAAAATGGTACAGACGCCAACGGCGGGTGTACTGTTTTTGTGGGTGTGCAGGGATAGCCGCAAAGCGGCGCAAGGGGTGCAGCCCCTTGTTGCGGCAAAGCCGCCATATCGGAGTGCGGGGAAATCTCCCTGTGCGGAGATAAGCCCTCGGCAGAGCGCACACGCCCGTAAGGGTGTATAAGTGCGCCCTTAGTGCCTAAGGGATTTTCAGCTTGTCGCTCCCTTGGCTCGTTTTTTCAGATATTCCCGCGCTGGTTCACTCGTCAAGGCGAGCCGGAGAAGTGCTGTGGCTTCCTCGTCGGTCATGTTCTTTGCTTCCGGCACAATGCTTTCAAAGACTGCGCCCCGGACGATAAGGCGGTGGCTGCGCGTTCTGCGTTCCTCTTTGGATAGCTTCTGACGCAACATCTTTTCTCGGTTCTCAAACTGCCGGATTTTCTTCTTTCCGTCCTCAATCTCGGCTTGCAACTCCTCGCGGGTTTTCTCTCTTGGCTTTGTCATGGTTGGGCGCTCCTTTCTGCTCATACGCATAGAAAAAGGACAGTCGATTTTCTCGGCTGCCCTTGTGGGTGGCTATTCAATTTTAGTCTGCTGTTTTCAAATATATAAAATAGCTTGCTGTTCCGCCATAGCCATTTTCAGTATTCCATTCAGCTGTTACTTCATAAATATATCCGCCCAGTTTAAGAGTGAGTACGTTTCCAACAATAGTTACATCTTCGCTGTTTGTAGCAGGCTCTCCCCAATGTTCGTCACTCCAGCACTGCACACTTAAAATTGTATCTGGGTCTTCTGTAAATCTTAATGTAGCTGTTGTTTCTGTTGTTTCAAATGGCGGGGACAACAGATCCTTGCACTCTAACGGGTGTGGGCTATCAGCTATTGTGCTTTCAGCAGTTCCGTCAATATTTGTTTTTTGCCACGAATAAGTTCCTAATACTGCACCGATAGCGGTTTCGTCACTCACAACGCTTAATGTGGGCGGTTCTTCCAAAATTATATTGGCAGTCCCAGAGTTTAGTAATTCATTTGCATAGCTGTTGAGTGCTTCACATGGCTCATATTTTGTCTTATAACCGATACCGTCAATGACAATAAATGGGTTATACGCCATAATATCTGTTTGTGTACCGTCTACCATAGTCAAGGTAAAAACAACGCCTTGTCCATCATACTCTGTGTAAGAATTATCCTCATTATAGACAACAACATCATTCAAATATTCAACTAATTCTTGGATATTTTCAATCTCAATCGTTTTGTCTGGCGGTGTTAATAACACTTTAGCGGAAACAATCTGCGCTGCGTCCAAATCCTTATACGGTTTTTTCCCCTGTTGTGAAAAAAATACGATTACCGCGATACCTACTAAAATGATACAAGCTATTGCAATCATCAATCTCTTTTTTCTCATGGAACAAGCCTCCTGTTCTTCTCTGTTACTTGTATAGACGAAAAAATTGAAAGGAAGTTTCACTATCTATAAATATCATAGCACATGGTTATGAATAAATCCACCTCATTTCAGCCTGTCAGTGGCCTTGTTTTCTCTGGCAGACCGCCGCGCAGCTTCCCGCCGTTCCTCGTTGTATGGGGCGGTCAGACGGAAAGAGAAGCGTCCCTTTGCAATCTCAAACTCCATGCAGCCCGTTTCGGGGTCTGCGTCGATCTGGCGGCACTGGTCGGGGTGCTGTCCGGCGTAGGCGGCAAGCCGCTTCTTTAAGTCGGTGTTGTGGGTGCGGATATGGATAAGGGGGTCTTTCTCGTCAAACCAAATATCGGTGGTCTTTTTCTGCTTCGTAAGCCCTGTTCTCATGTAAGCTCCTTTCTGCGCCCCTGTTACGCAATAGGGGCATTTTTCGGGTGTTTTTCCCGGCTCTTGACTTGGGGAAAATGAGGATTTTCAAATAGAAACCGCCCGGACAGGGAATGGTTCGTCAGGGCGGCTGTTATCGCGTGATTTCCGTTTTTTCCGGCTCTTGACCGTCAGACGCGGATAAACGCGAACTGTCGGCAAGTGCCAGTTTGAGCAGCTTGTCGCGGAATGTTTCTGTGCTGCTGTGATTGAAAAATAACTCCGCAACAATGGTCTGCCCGTTCCTCTGGGTCGTGATGATACTGTCGGGGGTCTGTTCTGCCATAGGCGGCTCCTTTCTTTGGGCGTAAAAGAGGGATTTCCCGTAGTTCGGAAAATCCCTCTTGGTTGACGGTTATTCTGTTTTACTGTGTGGGCTGTGCGGCGGCTGCCTGTGCCTTTCTTCTTGCCCGGTATTCCCGCGCTTTCATGCGGTCATACTCCCGCTGCTTTTCAAGATTTTTCGCCCGGTATTCCCTTGAATAGTTGCGGTGGTAGGCGCGGCTCTTTTCCTTTTTGGCTTCTTCGATTTCCTCCCGCATTTGCCGGATTTCCTGCTCGGTCGGCTCTGCAAGCTGTGTCACTTCATTCTCAAACTTGCCGATATAATTGAAATATATGCTGATGTGCTGGATTGCGTATCTCGCCCTTTTCTGGTCGCGCTCATGCACTTCAATCCGGCTGATAAACTCGTTGAGAATGGCGGGGGTAAGCTCGGTAAAGGCGGCATGGCGTTCCGTCAGCTTCAAAAACTTCTGCGCCCGCCCTCCCGCGTTCTCGTAAGCGGATAGCTGCTCTTGGAGCGTGGCAAGCTCCGCTTTCAGCGCGTAGTATTCTTCCGAATACTTCTGCGACATCTGCTCATAGCGGTCTTGTGAGATCGCGCCGAGGGCATTGTCCTCATAGAGCTTATTCAGAACCTTGTCAATCTGTTCAAGGCGCGTCGTGATTTGCGGGATACGCTTCTGCTGCTTTTTGGTCTGGTCGGTCTGCTGCATGGCAAGGTTCTTTTTCACTAATGCTTCAAACTCCGCCCGGTTGCTGATAGAATAGTCCTCGATTTTCTTCAGCACTTCCGCGATGGTCTGCATGAGCAAGTCCGCGTCCATGATGTGCGGGGAATGGCATTTGGGGTTCTTGGCTTTTCCCTTGTGGTACTCGCTGCAAAAAGCAACGTGCCGCTTGCCGCCGTTCCGGTAATCAATACGAATGTGCATTTTTGCGCCGCAGTCCTTACAGAAAAGTAAGCCGGACAGAGGGTGGATTTCCCCGTCCCCGTTGGGGCGTCTGACGGGTGCGTTTTCCAAAATCCGCTGTACGGTTTCAAAATCGCTGCGGCTGATAATCGGCTCATGCACATTTTCTGTGATGTGCCACTGGCTCCGGTCTACATAGTGGTTATGCTTATCCCGGAAATGCTTTGTAGTCTTGAAGTTGACTACATCTCCGCAATACTCCTGCCGTGTGAGGATATTGGTCAAGGTGGCTTTGTTCCACTTGCAGCGGTTATCCTCGTTGAGCGCCTTATTTTTACAGGTTCCCCGCCCTCGGTCTTTCATGTAGAAAGTGGGGGTTGGGATTTGCTCCTGTGTCAGATATACGGCGATTTGATTGCGGTTCTTCCCGCCGATAAACAGACGGAAAATCAAACGGACAACCTCGGCGGCTTCCTCGTCGATTATCCAAAAATCCTTGTTGTCCGGGTCTTTGGCATAGCCGTAAGGGGCTTCGGTGACAATCGGCTTTCCACTCATGCCTTTGGTCTTAATGCCCGTTTTCACTTTCTTGCTGATGTCCTTTGCATACCACTCCGACATGATATTGATAAAGGGCGCAAACTCCAATGTGTCGGGCTTCTCGCTGTCAATGCCGTTGTTGACCGCGATAAAGCGCACATTGTTCCGTCTGAATATCTCCATCGCATTGCCTACTTGGAGATAGTCGCGCCCCCAGCGGGTAAGGTCTTTCATAATGCAGACACCGATTTTCCCGTTTTCCACATCGTCCATCATGCGGGAGTAGGCGGAACGGTCAAAAAATCTGCCGCTTTCGTCATCGTCGATGTAGTGCCGGATATTGGTCAGGTGCTGCCCTCTGGCATAGTTCTCCAAAAATATTTTTTGGTTCTGTATGCTGTTGCTCTCGCCGCCGTCCCTGTCCTCGTCGCCCACGGAAAGGCGGGAGTAAAGGGCTGTAATTTTGCTATAATCAGTCATGTGCATAACCTCCTGTGCGTCCATGTATGTGTCATTTACACTTAAAATTATGCACTCCACCGGGCAGAGCCGTATTCCTCTCCCTGACGATACTTCTTTGCGTTCTTCCCCTTAAAGTAGATCACGGCTTTCAGTGCTGCTGCACCGATCAGACCCACCAGCAAGTCGAACGGATGGACACTTGGCAGATAACTCTTGTAGGCCAGACCGAAGTTCATAAAAAGAACCATCAGCCTGTCCACGATGGTATCGCCATTACAGTGTCGGTACAGCCATGCGGCTTTCTCCACCATGTAAAAGGCGATAATGTAAGGAAAATTCAGCAGGATCAGCTTTTTCATATCTGCCGACTGCATCTTTCCACTGATTGCCGCCGCTACTTTCTTTCCCCATGCCGTTCCGCCTGTCTGGTTGGAGGGGGCTTTGCGCGGTCGTTTGCTCTGTGCGGTCGTTTTCTTTTTCTGGCTCATCGCACCTGCCCTCTGTCTTTCGTCTTTTCCTTGGTGATTTCCCGGTGCTTGGCAACACGCTCCTTTGCCTGCTCCAGCTTCTTACGGATGGACTGCCGCTGCTCCTTTTTCAGCGAAACTCCGGTGTATTCCTTGAACGCTGCCGTCATAACGTCTACATCTTTCGCCTTGAAAAAGACCAGATATTCGGTTTTACCCTCTTTTTCTGCCTTTTTCAGACTATAATCAATGCCGTACTTCCGGGCTACCCGGTCAAACGACTTGATGTTATTGTCCGTGACAACGATATTGGTAAGCTGTGCGCCGCTCTGTTGCAGGCTCTTGATGCTCTGCTTTCCTCTCTTACATCGGTTCTGCCCTCCCATCTTCTTCGACTGCTGTTTTTTCTTCTCGATCTCTGAAAGCAGCTTTGTCAGTGCTGCTTTCAGAAGCTGCGCCGAGATTTTTCCGCCTTTGATGCACAATGCCATCGTTTTTTCGTTTACTTCATCCTGCACCTGCGCCCTCCTTTCCGGTTTATAGTTTTATCCAAACGGCATCAGACACTGACTGTGCCTGATACCGGGGGAGCCGTATCGCCAAAGACCGAACGAAATTTCTTTCTGCACTGGTGCATCATGTAGCCGCACTCCCTGCGGTGTCGGCAGGAAATGCAGGGATGGTCACTGTTCGTTCCCGGACGCTGGCGCATCATACGTTCAAACGGGCTATTCGTAAAGTTCATAGGCTCACCCCTCCTGTTCTGCCATCGGAAGAATCCCACGCCGTTTCAGTTCGTGGTACAGAAACTTCCTGCCTTTGTGCGTCCATGCCGTATGCAGCTTTTCCACTGCACTGCCATCACTCCGATGGAGCCGGAAAATAAGGTTTGCAGTATATCCCTTATCCTGATGCTTTGCATACAGCACCCACTGGTTATTGGCCCGGTACTGGATACCGTGCAGATGGAGCAGACGATTGAACACCTTTGCACCGCAGCCGTACTCTTTTGCGATCTGTGTCGTTGTCACCAGCGAATCGGGCGGCTGTGATTCGTAAAAACGCTTCGGCGGCGCGTGGCTTTTGCACTTGTGCTGATGCAGCAGTTCAATGACGGCCTGCATCCAGTGATCCGTTCCCATGCAGTGCTGTCCTTCGCAGCTGCGGAAACAGTCGTTCTTGTGGAAGTGATGGAGCTTGTACAACTGCTTTGCCATCTCCAGCGTGATCCGGTAGTCTTTCACATACCGCTGCACCGTGCGCCCGCCCTCATCCTGCGGACGGACACGGGGAACGAACTCATAGTCCCGGCCCTCCACAAATCCATACTGGCACATCCGGGGGAACCACTTGCGGAAGTCACTCCGAATCTGCATCTGGTCGTACAAGTCTCTCGCCCAGATCACCGAGGGAGCCATATCAAAATCCATAAAAAACACGCTCATTGCATCGTCCTCCTTAATTGCTTCTGCCGCCCCATCCGAAATCATGTCTGACCTGTGCAGCGTAATAGCTGTCAATCGTGGTCGGAGCATTATACAGTGTGGCGAGCAGATATTGTTTGATGTTTCGTACCTGTGTGGTATTGCTTTTCAGGCATTCCATCACATACTGAATGTGCATGGAATCCAGCTTCATCAGGCGGCTTTTGACCACCTCTTTCGCCTTTTCTTCCCCGCAAATGCGCAGGAATTTCTTTCTGCTGGTCACGGTTTCCACAAGCAGTTCCAGAATCTCCATCAGGATTTCCCGGTCATGCGGGAAGTTCTTCTCTAAGATCGGGATTTCCAGCTTGTCTTGAAAATAGAGACGATACCTTTCATCTTCCCGCATCTCTTTCGCTGTGTTTTCCACATACGGTGCGGAATAGATTAGATCAGTCTCACTACTATCAGTATTATTTATATCAGTCTTACTTCCGTTTGATTTCCATACTCCCGGAAGTTCGCTTTTCAAACCACCAGAAGTTTGATTTTCATACTTCCAGTAGTTCGATTGTGAAAGTCCCGCATAGAGGTCTTTCACATACAGCAGGTTTGGCTTTCCCAAGCCCTGCCTGCGCCGCTCAACAAGCTGATATTCGTGTTCCAGCTCATCCAGCAGTTTGACCGCCTTTTGTCTGGCACATCGAATCGAATCCATGATCTCATCTATCGTACAGATGATGTAGGCATTTCCATTCTCGTCCTGCCAGCCATTTTTAAGCGAAAGATTCATCCGATCCAGCAAGACAGCATACAGTAGCTTTGCATCGCCGGACATCTTTTCAAACAGGTCTACCTTGATGAGTGCTTTCGGCACACGGTAGAAACTGTATCGGTCTGCTTCCAGACCTCTGAAATACGGGTACTTCATGTAGATTCATCACCTCCCCTCTTGCTGGATTTGCACTATTATAAATAACAGTACATTCCTACGACGGAGCATCTTTCGACACTCCGCCGCATTGTATCTGCTGTTATTTGAGCTTTGCCATTCTGCCCCAGCCCGTTCCTGCCCCATATTTCAGCGGCGTTTTCTCTGACAAGACACGCAGGATGCACATTCAATATCAGAAGTATCTCTCTGGGATGGCTTATTCAATTTTCAAGGTTCATGTGAGAGGTTTTGTATTGTCCTCTCATCCTTAGAATCGGAGAAAGGTCATTTCGCAAGGTGTTTTTAAAAAAGTTTTTGAACTTTTTATGAACTTTCCGATTTGGATGGAGATTTTTTGTGTCCTCTCACTCCTAGAATCGGAGAAGGTCTATTTCGCAAGGTGTTTTAAAAAAATTCAAAAAAATTTTTGAGCCGCCCAATTCAGAGTGTTTTCTGTGATTGGACGGCTCATCTTTTGATTATGTATAGGTTATCCGCTGCACAATGCCCGGAAGTGCTTTTTCTGTATCTTGTAAATTGCTGCGTTATAAATTCCGGTAAGATTCTGGCGGGTCATGCCAAGGTGTTTCGCTGCCTCTGTGAAAGACAGACCATGAAACAGATGAGTGTGGACGACCTTTCTCTGCAAATCAGTCAAAGTAGAGAGCAGCTCTTCCACTCTTTCCTCACTTATCATTCTTTCCAGTGTACTCACTGCTTCATCGACTCCCTCTAGGATTTCTTCCCTATACTCCCTGTCCTCACGGGATGGCATCCATTTTCCCTGAATGATTTCGTAATTCATGAAAATACGATCCTCTCCTTCCAGAACCAGCCGGATGTACCACTCGTATTCATCAAATTCCTCTTCCTCAATGTGATGCCCCGCACCTTCCAATGCATCATATTTATAATGTACGCAGTTACGAAGCGAGAAAACGGTCACTCTTTTATGCGCCCTGTAAATCACATAACCATTTTGGTAGACACTGATGCTTCCATGATTTTCCAGAATCTTCTCGGCTACCACCGACACGCCAGATTCCTCAAGAGCCTTCACGGTGGGAACACGCTGTTCCTTGTACAAAGGAAGTTTAACAAGCTTTTTCAGTTCCTTGAATGTCATCATAATGTCCACCTTTCTGCCTTTTGGCTGCGGGTGGTCTGAAACAAAAAATGCAGCAAAAGTTGTCCCAGACTTACCCGTTTTTTTTTGAACGGGAAGTCTAAGACTTCTCCTGCTGCATCGCTATTTCATGATTCTCTTTTAAGGTGTGATGTTTAGTCTCTCATATATAGAATTGCTGGAAGGGCATTTCGCAAGGTATTTTTGAAAAAAAATTAAAAAAGCCGGAACAGGATGAGTTACTCGCAGGCGCACTGCTGCGCTGCATTCGCTCATTCTGTTCCGGCCTATATCACATATTGCTACGGTATCGCTCTAAACAAACAGATATTATATTGTAGACCCAAAAGAACGTCTGATGGAGCTGGTCGGCTAACTAAGTGCCGCCTAAGATTCCACCTCTGCGCTTTCAGTGTCCGATGAAGCACTCTGCTTCAGGCTTCTTTCCGTTGGTTCTCTGCTGTGAAAAATTCGATACTCTTCACGGGAAGGCCGTGAATACACTCCACCAGAGATTCAGCAGAAATATAATCTTCACAGCCACCACGCTTGATCTGAAGCATATTCTTTCCATCAACGACACTGCGATTCCCGATCCGCAGCCCCTTTGGGGTGCGGATTTCATGTTCTCCGTTGCTCATCTTCTCACGGCCTCCTTTGTGTTGGTTTAAATTTCTTTTTTCTTCTATTCAATTTCACCTTTTGAACTTCCGCTCTTTTTTCACCTTTTTCGGCTTGCATATTTACGATTTTTACGGTATAATAATTCAAAAGATGATAGAATATAGCATATATTATAAGCAAGTCATGTCGCCGTGTCAAGAGGAAAATGTGAAAATTTATTGCATCTCACTGATTGAATATTTACAAATTCCATTGCACATTGTTACAGCACGATAACTACTCCATAGAAAGGTTGCAAGCATGAAATTTGGAGAGAAAGTTCGCGATCTACGAAAGAAACATTCTTTAACACAGGACGAATTGGCACAATGTCTGGGTATCAACAAACGAACGATCATCGGATGGGAGCGGGATGGTCGCTACCCTCGCAGTGTTGAAATGCTCGAAAAGATGGCCGATATATTCCATGTACCTCTGACCTATTTACAGCCGGATCAGTCTTTATTTATCGAACGTGCCGCCGAAGCCTACGGAAAAAAGGGCAAAATAGAAGCCCAGCATCTCGCATTTGAGCTTACTGAGCTATTTGCCAGTGGAGATTTGACCCCGCAGGATATGGACGGCATCATGTATGAAATGCACAAAGCCTATTTTAAGTACCGAGAACAAAAACGAGAAAAGGAACGAATCATGAACCTGTGAACCACTGTTCCATTCACTATGCCATCCCCGGAAGGAGATCACATTATGGATTCTGCGTTTATTCACCAAGCTGCCAACGAACTTGTCCAAAATGCTGGAACTCGCAACATCAAACAGATTGCGCGCAGTTGCAGCCTGGACATCAGTGAAACATCTCACATTAAAGATATGCTGGGTTTACTTTCGCTCTATTTTGATAAGCCACTGATCCTTATCAATCGCCAGCTGGACAAACAGACGAAGCAGATGGTGTGCGGCTATGCGCTGGGACATTATCTGGAGCATCAGCTGCTTATGGACTTGCATACTCTGAACAAGTTTCTGACCATTAAGGACAAGCACATACTTCTTTATGAGCATAACGCTTTCACATCCCACCTGATGCTGGACAGTGATGAAGTCTATCAAATGACACGGAGAGGGCTGGACGCTGCGCAGATTGCCGCCGTCAAAAAGATTCACCTTAATCTGGTGCTGGTGAAATTGCTGGAACTGCACCATCTGGGGTACGATCTGCGTCACTACCACGCCCAGCATCATGCGTTTATCAAGCAGTTCAACCTTCCGGCACATTTTCAGTTTGATGTGGCCGCCGGATGAACTTATGTTCTTATAACTCTAAAACCCGTAATGGACGGCACGTTATGCCTGTCCATCACGGGTTTTTCGTGTTATTTCAGTTTAGCGAGGATTTCATCGGCACTCATGCCTTCGGCAAGCAGCTTTTTCAGAACGGACTCTGCTTCTGTCTTTTTTGCTTCTTCTGCAGCTTTGGCATCTGCTTTTGCCTTCTTTGCTTCCAGCGTTGCCACTTCTTTTTCGGCCTTCTTCAGAGCAGTCTTCTTCTCTTTCAAGTCAGCCTTTAAAGTGTCAATGTTGGCGGTGATGGATGCGATTTCCGCTGTGAGTGCTTCCTTCGCGGACTGCTTTTCCGCAATCTGCGTTGCAAAATCAGCAGTCACAGTTTTGGGCTTATTCTTGCTACCTTTTGTTCTGGGCATAGAATGTATACCTCTTTTCTTTAATTAATATGGCTTAAGTATATCACTGCGTTGGAGTGAGGGCAATATACTGTTATTGTTCACTATTAAGGAGCTACCGCTCCCAGTATATCACAATTTCATCCAGTTTTACAGACGTTTTCTTGCCTTCATCGCTACATAGTACAATAAACCGCCGAGTGCTCCACCTACGGTGTTATAGAAGATATCCGATAGCTGGAATGTTCCCAAACGAAGCAATAATTGCAGCATCTCAATGCTTATCGAAAAGCAAAATGCTATCTTCCCGCTTTGCCATAGGATCTTCTTCAAGCTGTTTTCAATCTTCTCTCCGAATGTCCACAGCACTACTGCTGAGAACGGCACCATCATGATTACGTTCTCGATGCACTCGGTGGTCAGCTGTCTCTCTCCGTTCACAGTCTCCCAGATGCCCCAACCGCCCATGACGTCAGATAAAGGATTCATCCACATCTTTCTGTTCAGCAATGTGCGGAACAGAATAAGAGAAGTCACAAAGGCTAAGAAAAATAGTTTTCTAAAGCATACACTCTCCTTAAATTTCCGATACCATGTCACTATGGCGTTCTTCCATCCTTTGCCTGCTGTGGTAGGCTCATAAGCATATAAGTAGAAAAACATAGCTAGGAATGAAAGGAGAAGTGCGAAACCAAACGGCTCATACAGGGCAGTCAGGATATTTGTGAGGATTTTCCCTAGTAAATCAATCGTTTCTTTTATCATCATTTACAGATCACTGAACAAGTCAGCCTTGTACACACCATTCTCCAGCATCTTCTTGAAGCTGTCCTTTACAGATGCGACATCCTCATGATAGGTCATGCCATACCATGTATCATTGGTTTTCAGAACCTTTACGGACATCTTGCCCTGCTCTAATAGCTCACCGATGAAGATAGGGATTAGATATTCTGCCTTCATAGGATTGCCAGGCACTTCTTTCTCGAAGAACTCTTTGAAGCCTTCTTCCAGCACACCTAGGAAATCAGGAGTCAGACCCCACATATTCATAGAAACCAGAGAATCAACATCAATCACTTTTCCGTCTGCTTCTGCCCCATCCGCTGTCTTTACGATGTTCTTAGTCTCCACTACTTCGGTCAGGTTGTTCTGCTCGTCCATCTTGCAGATACCACGGGTCACACCGCCGTTATCAGACAGCGTGTTCTTCAGCACAAAGCCAGCCATGCAAAATTTACCGCCGTTCACCAGATACTCATGAACAGCCTTAAAGCCTTCTTTGCCGTAGTAATCGTCTGCATTGATAACGATAAACGGAGTCTTCAGTAATTCTTTAGCTACCAGTACCGCCTGACCGGTTCCCCAAGGTTTTGTTCGGCCTTCTGGTAAAGTTCCTGGAATATCATTAATATCCTGGAATGCATAATCCACTGTTACATCATGCGCAGAGCAGATAGCTTTAATACGCTCACCGATAACCTCTTTAAACTCCTGCTCAATATCCTTGCGGACAATAAATACCACATGGTTGAAACCTGCTTCAATGGCATCATGGATGGAATAGTCCATGATGATATGTCCAGCATCATCCACCGGTTCCAACTGCTTGATTCCCTTTCCGAAGCGGCTACCGATACCGGCTGCCATGATAAGTAATGTTGTATTCATCATACCCTCCCTATTGCTATTTTTCATTCTACAGTAACACTTTTCGCCAGGTTTCTTGGCTTATCCACATCCAGACCTTTTGCCACAGACACATAGTAGCCCAGCAGCTGCAGCGGAATCACTGCCAAACTTTCCACAAAGTGCTCGTCCACCTTCGGAACATAGACCGTGAAGTTTACCTGATCTTCGATTTCGTACTTGCCATATGTAGTCAGCCCCATCAGGTATGCACCACGGCTCTTACACTCCAGCATATTGCTGATGGTCTTTTCATACAGCTCGCTCTGTGTCAGCACACCGATGACCAGCGTTCCCTGCTCGATGAGGCTGATCGTACCGTGCTTCAGTTCGCCCGCAGCGTATGCCTCGGAATGGATGTAGCTAATCTCTTTCAGCTTCAGACTTCCTTCCAGGCAAACTGCATAATCAATGCCACGGCCTACAAAGAACACATCATGGGCATTTGCATACTTTGCCGCAAACCACTGAATACGTTCCTTGTCTTCCAACACCTTCTGCATCTTCTCCGGGATGGCCAGCAGCTCGGAGATATAGTAGCTGTACTGTTCTTCAGTGATTTTTTCTCTAACCTTCGCAAACTGAACCGCCAGACAATACATAGCCGCCAATTGTGCACTGTATGCCTTGGTCGTTGCGACAGAAATTTCTGGGCCAGCGAGTGTGTAAAACACCTTATCGGCTTCACGAGCAATGCTACTGCCCACCACATTGACGATTGCCATTGTGGTAATGCCCTTTTCTTTTGCAAGACGCAATGCTGCCAGTGTATCCGCTGTCTCACCAGACTGGCTAACAACGATCACCAGTGCCTTCTGATTAAGTGGCATTTTACGATAGCGGAACTCAGATGCGAGTTCCACACGCACCGGGATATCTGCTATATCTTCCAGCACATACTGAGCAGCCATGCCCACATGCCATGCAGAGCCACAGGCAACAATATAGATTTGCTCAAAATTTTTAATTTCGTCCTCGGTGATCTCCACACTGGACAGGTCGATAGCGCCGTTCTTGATCACAGAGTTAAGGGTATCCTGAACAGCTTTCGGCTGCTCATGGATTTCTTTCATCATGAAATGCTCAAAGCCGCCTTTTTCGGCTGCTTCTGCATCCCACTTGATCTCGGTGGTCTGCTTCTCAATTTCATCACCGTTCAAGTCATAGAAATGAGCTTCACCCGGAGTCAGTTTTGCGAACTCAAGGTTGCCAATGTAATACACGTTGCGAGTGTATTTCAGAATTGCCGGGACATCCGAAGCCACATAAGTTTCACCATCCGCAATACCGATAATCATCGGGCTATCCTTACGCGCCACCCAGATTTCGCCCGGATAATCACGGAACATCAGTTCAAGCGCATAGGAACCTCGTACACGAACCATCGTCTTGGCAATGGCATCGATAGGGCCGAGGTTGTACTTCTTATAATAGTAGTCCACCAACTTGATGACTACTTCGGTATCCGTCTGGCTGTAAAAAGTATAACCGTGCTTCAGCAACTTTTCCTTCAGTTCGACATAGTTTTCAATGATACCATTATGAACGCCGACTACTTCTGATTCTACTGCCCCAGAACCAGAACGGTTGCAGTTGCCAGACACATGAGGATGTGCATTGGTCTGACTCGGCTCACCATGTGTTGCCCAACGTGTATGACCAATACCACAGGTTCCTTTCAGCGCATTACCAGCATCTGTTTTCTCGATCAGGTTGGACAGACGGCCTTTTGCCTTGACGACCTGTGCCAGAGCTTCTCCATCGCGTACAGCCAGTCCAGCCGAGTCATATCCTCTATATTCCAACTTTGACAGACCGTCCAACAAAATTGGTGCTGCCTGTCGGTTTCCTGTAAAACCAACGATTCCACACATAGGTTTATCCCTCCCGTTATTTAATCTATTATACTTTCCCTTCTATGCAAAACGACTCCGGGAACTGCCAGAGTCGTCATTGACTTTATGCCTTATATCCCTTTTCGCAGATCACATTGACCACTTCATCAACATACTTCTGGCAGGTATCATGGTCAGGTGCCTCCACCATGACACGCACCACAGGCTCTGTACCGGATTCACGAACTAGAATACGACCAGTATCGCCCAGTGTTTCTGCCACTTTATTTACCGCTTCCTGTACAGCAGGGTCATTCTGTGCGGCTTTCTTATCCGTTACACGGACATTCTCCAGCACCTGCGGATAAATTTTCAGCGGTGCTGCCAGCTCACTCATCGGCTTCTTCTTGGCCAGCATAACTTCCATCATCTTCAGGCTCGTCAGAATACCATCGCCGGTACTGGCATACTTGCTGAAGATGATGTGTCCACTCTGTTCACCACCGATACGACAACCATTCTTTGCCATATATTCATAGACGTACTTGTCGCCCACGGCAGTCTTAGCATAACCAATGCCCTGCTCATCAAATGCTTTGTACAGGCCAAAGTTGGACATAACGGTCGTAACCACAGTATTGGTCAGCAGCTTGCCACGCTCTTTCATATAGCAGCCATAGATATACAGGATATGGTCGCCAGTGATGACATTTCCCTTCTCATCCACGCACAAGCAGCGGTCAGCATCGCCATCAAAGGCAAAACCGACATCCAGCCCGTTCTCTACCACGAACTTCTGCAGGCCTTCGATGTGGGTGGAGCCAGCGTTATTGTTGATGTTCAGGCCATTCGGCTTGTTGTTTATGACATAGGTGTCAGCACCCAGCGCATCGAAAACGCTTTTAGCGATGTTCCAAGAACTTCCGTTGGCGCAGTCTAGGCCGACCTTGACACCCTTGAAGGAATAGATGCCGAGACTGATCAGATAGCCCATATAACGGTTACGGCCTGCCACGTAGTCCACCGTGCAGCCGATGTGCTCACGACGAGCAAAGGGCAGTTCCGGCCAGTCCTTATCGAACACATGGAGCTTTCCGTCGATATAATCCTCCACCAGCAGCAGGGTCTCCTCCGGCATCTTCTCGCCGTAGCAGTCGATCAGCTTGATGCCGTTATCATAGTAGGGATTGTGGCTGGCAGAGATCATGATGCCACAGTCAAAGTCATCCACACGAGCAATATAAGCCACGCTGGGCGTAGTCGTGACGTGCAGCAGGTAGGCGTCTGCGCCGGAAGCAGTTAGACCTGCAACCAAACTATATTCAAACATATAGGAGCTGCGACGAGTGTCCTTGCCAATGACAATGCGAGCGGGGTCGGTATCACCATTGCGCTCACGCAGAGCATTGTAATACCAACCCAGAAAGCGACCCACTTTATAGGCATGGTCCGCTGTTAATGTAATTCCGGCTTCACCACGGAAGCCGTCCGTTCCAAAATACTTACCCATTTTTAATTACCTCTTATTGTTCTATCTTAAAAGGAGAAATTTTCAAATATCAGAAATAGCAAACCACATTTTTTCATTCCTGATATAATCATATGTTTAATCACTTATCTTCAATTGATTTAACAAAGCACTTGCCTTATGCACTATAATACTTTGAGCACTAATCAAGCCAATTAATATAATGATTTTTGAAAAGGTAGAAATTTGCAAGCTTAAAATAGATAAAGGTCCCAATATGTATATATGATGAGCCAAGTATATATCATATGAGTATTTATCTGATAATTTTAGTATGTGAGCAATTCCTGAAATATGTTGAAGAAACTTTTTATATATCACATATAAAATTAAAAACAATGAAACTCCCAGTAATAAATGACATAGGTTCCCATATCGCGCATATAACGAATTTAACGCATCATTTTTTAATGTGATTTTTAATATATACTTCATATATATTTTCACAATATTAAATATAATGCTCGTTGGAACAAACAACAAACTCGCTTTATATAGCCACTTTTCATCTTTCAGTTTCAGTTTTCCTATAGAATATCCGCATATATAACACAAAATCCAAATTGGATTAAATTGTGGCAGATGTATTTGAACAACAATACACAAACACACGCAAAATGAGAAAAATTCTATTTTAAAGTTTTTGCGATTTTGAAACTCATATACTTGAGATAATATCGGTGTCAACAAATAACAAAATAAAATTGTTCCTACAAACCACAAATGTCCTAAACCAGCTATAGTTCCTTTACAAAACACCATTAATATAATGTCTTTTATATCAACCACTTGATCTGAAAATATATATAATAAAACCACATCAATTAATAAACAAACATAATAGCCACTAAGAATCTTTATAAATCTTCTTTTTATAAAGCTGTATCCATTGTCGATTCTTCGTTGTCCATATAAAAAGCCGGATATGCAAATAAAAATTTGAACACCGCAGTTAAACCACCATGCTAGCTCGTTATCATAATATTGTAAAACATGGCATGCTACAATGAAATTCATAGCAATATATCTACAAAAACTAATACCTAAATCACCTCTTACCCCCCCCCGAAATCATTCATTTTCTTGATATCTACGCCTTTAGTCATTCATCAAACCCCTTATCCTTCAATTATTTACACTGTATTCTCATTGAATCTTTCTATCCCAACAAATACACTTTTTTATAATACTTTTAAGTAATATAATAGGGTATTCTTTGTAATAACGTTTACACACCTTTTTATAAACCGTAGCCTTAAATGCAGCATCTATTCCATATTTATAATATTTTTCCCAAAACAAATCGTATTGAGAACTTTTAGGTAAAGGTGCTCGAAGCTGTGAATTACCAGCAACAGCTTCACTCCAATTTCTTTTTTCAAGAACTAGTGATTTGCATTCATTTAAAAAATCAAATCCGCGTTTACTATTTACTCCTATTACCGAAACTTTTCTATTTGGCTTATGAAAGGGAGCTTCTGAGCCAATTCCCCAAAAATCTCCAATCGTAAGATCTGAGCATCTTTTTTCACGTGCAAATGGGCATTCAAAACAAGCATCATTATTGATAATGCCGGAATTAAATGCCTCCAAATATGGATCCCACCACATCCTCCGATGCCATACATTTTTCTTACCATCGTTGAGGATCATCTCCTCGCCCCAAGATGATCTGAAAGAAATTTTTTGAATTTTACTTTTCTTTTTTACCTCAACCCATTTGATATAATCGCGTAAAACTTTATATGATGGAACTCCATGACAAATCAAATCAACCGTCAATAGCCTTTCTGCGTTGTCCATTGCAATGCTACGAGCCGCTTCACATTCACACGGCGTCCCAATGAACAATACATTCTTTCCTTCTTTCAAAACGCTCTTTACTTGATTTAATGCATCGACTGGATACGCTTGAACATATTTACTTCCTTTAAATTGTTCAATGTTCTGCTTATCACAGGAAAGCTCCATTCTGGCCTTAAAGTTGGAGTCCATAATCGTTCCCACAATCGCCCAATTCTTATCGATTGCCAACTCATAAAAAGCCGCTGCTACACCTCCGGAACTGCTTCCATTTTGCTTTTCCGGATCCGTTCTATACGCTGCATACGTTACTGTATTATCTTTGTACTTATACTCGCTATTTGCAGGACAATGCTTAGAACACAAACCGCAATCTATACATTTTCCCTGATCGATGACCGGTCTAAGATGCCCCGTTGTTTCATTTTCTTTCAGTGATATCGCATCCTTAGGACACACTGTACAACACGCGCCACAACCGTAGCATTTTTTATTTTCACAAATTTTTTGCATATTTTCCACCAAACTTTCTGCAACGCACAAATTATTGCAATGCGCTTTGCAAAAATTCTTTTGAAGATTTTAATAATGCACTTTTTCTTTCATTTACTTTACTATAATTTATATCACTTTCGATCAAACCATCTTCCTTTGTGGTGACAAATCGATCTGCTAACCCCATCACATTCATAATATTATCCAATCGAGAATTGTATTTGTCACGTTTCAACGCCACAAACTGTCTTTCCATATTGATTGAAAAAGACACTCCATGAAAAGAATTTGTAACCACAAACGAAGCATGCCGGAATAGCCAAATATACTTATCCGGAGTTGCGTCCGAAACGACTAGGTCAACGCCATAATCAATTTTGCTATATACTGGCCGGATTAAAACTGTATGCAGTCCTTTAGCAACAGCAATCTTTTTTGCCAATTTTACAATATCTTCTCCTCTTGTATCTAAGAAGTAAATCAACAAATATTTTTCTGGGCATCCCACAACTTCTTTTTCATAGTTCTTCCATTGTGCTCTGCTGAAAAGGAACGTCGGATCCAGCACAAATTTGCAATTCTGAATCCCATGTTCATCCATAATTTTAGCTGAAGATTTTTCTCTCAGGCTGATTGCCGAAAAAGTCTCCAGCAGCTTACGTATCTTATCCCAATCTGTGTCTGAATATTCCTCTTTCCCACAACTAGCCGCATATGCGATCTTCGTTGTATTCTCAGAAGCAAAGCCAAGATAATACATCTCATCAATGCCCTGATTGTATTCGCTGTTCCAAATCTGATCACTTCCAGCGATCAAATAATCATAATCGCCAAATTCAGCCTTTGCTTCCCGCATTGAATAAATCGGCTTTGAAACGGAGATATTTTCTTTTAGATAAGATATATATTTTTTATTTGTTTTTTCAAACCGGCTCATTCTAATCAAGCCGTGCATAAAATATTTTGCTCCATGACCAGATATATTCTTCAATCGGTTTATTCTTTTGAATCGTTTCGGAATATAATTAATAACATCAACGCATTCAAATTCAAAATTCTGTTTTAGATACTGGGACAATGCTATCGCTTGCAGTGCTGATCCAAAGTTGACGCCATAATGTATCGATATTATTCCTACCTTTTCTTTGCGCATAATATCTCACCCTTTTCTTCTTCTGACAGCTTTCTTGCATACGTTCAAGAACAGCTCTTTATCAAATGCAAAATTCAAAACAACAGTAACTGCACAGTATACGCCAAAACACAACACTCCATTTTTGACCCACAAAATCAATGTAGACGATCCCGTCGTATCTAATACCGACACAATGAGACAAGAAATCACAATCGTGCCAATCGAAAGGCTCAATCTTTTAACGATATTAGAAATCGGATAAGGCATAATATCTTTATTTATAAACCAGACCAGATATATCATTCTGTACAGCATACCAATAAATGTTCCAACAGCAATTCCCTCCAAGCCAAATTTAAAGACCAATATAACAGAGAGAACGATGTTGATGATTGCTTCTATATAAGCACTATTGGAAGTCTCTTTGAATTTACCTGCTGCATATACAACCGATACATAAGGATCGCGAATACAATAAATATACTCTGCAAAAATGATTATGGTTGAAAAAATCACTCTATAATAATTGGTATCGGTCACGCCATGTGTATAGATCAACACAAAACTAGGCAGCAAATAGATACAGCATCCAAATATTATAGTCGCGACATTAGATACAACAAACTCATAAGTTTCCATATACTTGCTTGCTTGTTTATAATCGTTTACTGCAATCGCCTTTCCGATCATCGGATTAAACGCATTGGAAAACGACTTAAAAAGGTTTTGCAAATTTTTTACGACCAATAGATAAACCGAATAGACCGACACTGTTTTCAAGTCGCTAAATAGCGTCAGCACAACCACGTCTGTATTACTGTGGATAAAATAGGCAAAATTCTGTCCAAAGCAAGCCCATCTTTGAGCCAACGAGTTTTTGTCTGGTTCCACATCCTTATACAGTTTATAGTGTTTTTTTACGTAATTACTATAAGCCACCGGTTGTATTGCAAACAACAGCACGCTGCACAGCTTTACAAAATGCAACTCCGGAAACAGCTTAATCGAAACAACGACTGCGATGATGTTCAACAATGTAATCAACGATTGCCACAGTTGAACAATATACATTTTCTGATCTGCCTGCAGCAAAAGCTTGTACGTAATAGAAAAAAAGTATTGTATAAACAAAGTAAACGACAAAATCACAGTCAACGAAGCCACATAAAGCCACGAAAAGCTCGATTTAATCACAATCGGATACACACATGCCAATGCGATGGTGTAAAACACAAATATAGATGCAATCTGTCTGAAGAAGTTCTCAGCCGCTTTCAATACGCTGCTTATTTTTCTGTCATCTTTCTTTGCAAGTGGTCCATATAAAGCTGTAAGAACCACACTGCCAATTCCACCTTCAACCAATGCAATATAATTCAAAAACTGCGTTATTGACGATACCAGTCCATTCGCTTCTGAGCCAAAGGTGCTTAAAATCAATCGGGGAACGATCAATCCACTTATAAATGTCACCAACTGACATAGCATAGTGCAGCCTACATTTAGCATTACTTTTTTCTTCATTCAATTATCTCCATTTGAAACCTTTCATTAAATATCCTACTTTTAACTTATCCTTCATTTTCGATTTTCAATTTTCTCTTGTATTTAGGAATTTTCTTAAAATTAACGGATGAAGTGAATCTAAAATTGAATTCACTTCATCCATCAATTCTACAAGTGCCTATAAAATCAATTTCGTTCCTTTATAGGATACATTCTACTGCTTGAGAGTATCTATTCTTTCCAGTTAAAATGATACTGTCTCAATACAGTCATTTCCATGCAAACATCAAATAGAAGTATATCCTTTTTCCAAAATGTCCGCAATTCTTTCACAAGCATGGCCATCACCATACGGATTGGCAGCATGTGCCATTTTCGCATATTCTTCTTCATTATCGAGCAGTTTTGTAAACCACTCATATATTTTTTCCTCACTGGTACCAACTAATTTCAATGTTCCTGCATCAACGCCTTCCGGACGCTCCGTAGTATCTCTCATAACAAGAACCGGTTTTCCGTAGGAAGGGCATTCCTCCTGGATTCCACCAGAATCTGTCAGGCACAAAAAGCATCTAGCTTCAAAATTATGACAATCGAATACCTCAATGGGATCAATGATATGGATTTGGTTACAATCTCCCAGCTCTTCATCGGCAGCTTTTCGGACGATCGGATTCATATGGATTGGATAAATAGCTTTTACATCCGGATGTTCATTTAAAACCCGCCGAATCGCTCTGAACATATTGTGCATCGGCTGACCAAGATTTTCTCTTCTATGCGCAGTAATAAAAATCATCCTGCTGTCGCCTACCCAATCCAGTTCCGGATGATGGTAATCCGCAATTACTGTATGCTGCATGGCATCAATCACGGTATTCCCCGTCACATAAATGGATGTTGCATCTTTCCCCTCGTCCAACAAATGCTTTTTTGCCAGTTCAGTGGGAGCAAAATTATACTTACTGATAATTCCGACTGCCTGACGATTGAATTCTTCTGGATACGGGCTGTAAATATTGTAGGTACGCAAGCCGGCCTCCACATGTCCGACCGGAATTTGCAAATAGAAGCAAGCCAATGCTGTTACAAATGTCGTCGTGGTATCACCATGAACCAAAACGATGTCAGGTTTCACGTTCTCTAAAACCGCTTTGATTTTTTCCAAAATACCAGTCGTAATATCAAACAATGTTTGCCCCTGTTTCATAATTGCCAAATCATAATCTGGAATAACATTAAAAGTTTCCAGCACCTGATCCAACATCTGCCGGTGTTGACCTGTAACACAAACGATGGTTTCTAAGGTTTCTCTTTTTTTCAGCTCGTTTACCAACGGACACATTTTTATTGCTTCTGGTCTTGTACCAAAAACTAACATCACTTTCTTTTTCATACAATTACTCCTTTTTATTTATTGCTTTTGGGTTTTGAGTGAATTTTGAACAAAATATATAACGCTCAAATAAAATGGCATACACCACATTCGTTGTGCATCAAAAATATTAAGTAAAATACAGGATAGTATCATATACACAACAACACATTTTTTTAAGCAATCATCTCCACCCTCAATCTTCCTAATTCTATGAGAAGCAAATGTTCTTTTCATTGAATCAAAAAACAATTTTCCGTATAATAGCAACGATAAGATTCCAAATGTAAAAATTCCGCCCAAAATTCCAAGGTCTTCCAGCCAAAATCTATCTGTATCGGATCTTCTTAAAATACTAAATGCCTTATTAGTATATGCTGATAAGAATCCTACTCCTAAAATGGCATTCTTTTCTTTAATCAAGCTCCAATAATGATCGATCGTCAATAATCTTGCTGCTGTAGAACCTCCGTCCATACCATTAAGCGAAAACAAATTCAGAATATAATCTAAGCCTCCAAAAAGGACGAACGCAATAATAATAAAAGAAATCGCCATCAGTTTGACGTTCTTTTTTCTATTGGAATCTGTTGAGCAATAATATCCATATGCCGTTAAAACAATCGTTACTATTAGCTGAAACCTATATTGCGTCACAAAGATCAAGTATATGTATAAGAAAGCCAAAACAAGCCAATACAACAACTGTTTTTTCACAAAACAATAGTAAAGGGTCACACATAATACAATGCCAAATAGCGCTCCTGTATCCATTCGCATAAAACCGTTTCGTGTCCATCCCTCAGAGTACTGGAATAGCAAACCCGAAAAAACTGTCATTCCCTTGAAATTATACAAATACCATGTAATAAATTTAATTCCAAGAAGAAACATCGATGTCCAATATATTGTTTTTGTGAATTTATACATATCGTCATCCATAGTAAAAATATAGACGATTGGATATGAATAAAAAGCATAAAAATACTTTCTGGTGATTATTAATAGCTGTACAATGTTATATCCGTACGCAATCACCGAGTAGATCATTTCTATTAAAATAATCACTAGGTAAATCATCAAATAGTTTGATAATGCTTTGCACTGCATTCTTAAATTCATATTTGAGCGAGTCTTATTTTTCACGTATAGTGCTAATAAAACGCCTATCGCTGCAATTAAAATCTCATAAACAAAAGAGCTTCCTGGCAACGTAATTATTTTATCAAACCCTAATGTGTATAATGTCACTGCACAAATAATCACTTTGAACAATTGTGAGACCTTAACTTTTCCCATATCTATTTTCTCCTATCCAATGAATAACCACCGGACAACATCAGCCTCCTTCAATATTTCAATCATTTACTATCGAGTTTACAATACAATCCAAATCCACACTTTCAAAAAAAGCTTTTGAGTTTTTAACCATTTCATCATGGTTGGCATCCACGTATCGAATTGCATCTATAATTGTTTCCGGCTTCAAATCTCTACAACAAACACCAATATTATACTTTTCAAACGGTTCTCTTAATCCCAATACATCTGTACCTATCATCGGAATATTGCAGCCTGCATATTCATAAATTTTATTTGGTGCACAATACAGTGCATTCAGAATTGTAAATCCACTGCCTTCGATTTCTCCCGGCTTATAAGGGACCAGCGCAATATCCGCATATTTTAAAAACTCCAAATGTTTCGGTGGATTAAAAAATCCCATATATTTTAAGGAGGAATAGCTATCGCACAGCTTCTTAAATTCTTCTGCGCCATCTCCTCTGAACTTGCCGAACAAATACAGGCAATAGTCCTCTTTTACTCTTTCGACAGCTTCTGCAAAGGATTGCAAATCTCTATCTGCACTGATAACTCCCAGATAAATGATTTTTTTGCGTTTTTCCCTTTTCATCTCCTCAATTACAGGAAGCATATCCTCTTGTACTTCGCCACTCTTGAGGTAGTACGGTTTATTGGGCAAAACATAGGGGAGCTTTTCCAAGTTCCAACCGACTTTTTGTATATATGCTCTATTTTCTTCTGGAACAACAATTTTCCATGCCTTTTGAGCATAATGCTTAATATTAAATTTTAAAATTTTTGCGCCTCGGAACATCGGATATGTATCTGTCAATTCCATCAGCTGCATTACATGTCTGTCACTATATTCCAGCAGTTCTTTTCCCAAAGTTCTTACAACACTCGGATTAACAGTCCACACGATATCTCCATCCATAGTATCTTTCAGCGCCGCTCGATATCCTTTGGTTTTTATACCTCTTTTTTTTAAGCGCAAAAATATGTTACTGTTTTTGACCGCCTTTATTTCTGTATACGAAAATCTCTTATCCTCCGCAATGATCGTCGGAAGATTCTTGACGCCTTCAGCTACTAAATGAACTTTATAATCGTTGTTCAAAAGGCATTCTATCAAATTGAGCGTTGGTGGATACAGCATCACATTCTCATAAATGAAAATTCTTATCATATTTTTTTTCTTGTCAAACATCACAATATCTCCCATTTGCTTTAAACCGTCTTTTTCTTTTATTGCAAGTCAAAAAGTTGATAGTATCCCTCAATTTCTTTTTCATTTCCATACTCATGCCGAGACAGGTATTCTGAATACCGACGCGGTTCTTTCAAAATTTTCATGATACCGTCAGCAATTTCCTTGCCGCTCATTCCTACAATAACGCCCTCATCCTCGTTAATCTGATCATATACCGTAGGATAATTTGTTGTAACGATTGGGCAGCACAGAATTTTTCCTTCATCCAAAACTACAGATTTTCCCTCAAAACGTGACGATTGTACCAACACGTCTGCATTTTTCATATATGCGTAGGGATTTTCCCGTGCCCCTATAAATTCAAAACAGTCTTGCACTCCCAATTCTTCTCGTTTTTTTTCTAATTCTTCCTTTAAACTTCCGATTCCTAAAACGACCCAATGAAACTTCACTCTAGATTTTTTCAATTCCAAAGCTGCTTCCAGTGCAAATTCAAATCCTTTTTGCGCATTCAGTCTTCCAATTGATACGATATTCAACACATCTCTTTTAAATTCAGGCGGATAAAATTCTTTTGCCAAGTTTCTTATAACCTGAGAAGATGTCAGGTTGGGTAAAACCACAAATTTTTCTGCAATGCTAGGGAAGTTTTTCTTCAGGTCTTTGGCACACAAATCAGATATCGTTACCACCTTGTCTACTTTTTCAAAATACTCAAGGTCCATTTCTTTAAAATGTCCAAGCTGGGAATATTCATTATGTACCCATGCAATCTTCTTTGTAGCCTTTACTTTATCTACAAGAAAATATGTTTGTTCGCGCTGCATATAAGCGATTGCCACATCGTATTCTTTTGTAAGTTCTGGTATGATTTTTTTGTAAAAATGCTCCCATCTGTATTGGCGGCTTTTCGCAACAGAGTTTGTTTTTTTACGGGAAATAAAAGTTCCTATCATATGAACAACCGAAAGATATGGATGTTTCAACGCCTCTGTTTTGTTGTTATCATACAGTGTATATAATTTATTGCAATTCGAGATGATATTCACCTCTTTGGGAACTTGCTTTAAGAACATTCCTTCATTCTGAAACAGCAGCAAATCCACATTATACCGATCATAATCCAGCAACTGTAATAAGTTTACTAGGCTTCTCTCAGCTCCACCATTTCTTAGGCTGCTCATTACAAATAAAATGTTTCTTTTTTCCATTACTCCTGCTCTTTCCTCCCCATTCTTCTTTTATTTCGTCGGCAAGGTAATCCAAGAGCCAAATTTTTCATCCCATTCTGCCGGTTCAAAGCGTTCGAATCCACTCCAATGGAAAAATGTGATCTCCCCGAAATACACTTTGCCATTGATGTCGTAAAAGTCAATCCGCGCTTCCGGCAATCCCTTTGACAAGATCTCCGCATATTTCTTCATTTCATCCAATCCCTTAGGCCGTTTGATTTTATCCCACTCTTTGGAGTTTGGATGACCATTCGTAAAAGGCAGATGGTTAAAATCCATATCAAAGAAATCGAACTTTGTCTCTTCGTTCGGATTCGTGCGATCCGATGCAATAAACATTGCCTTTGCTTCACCGTCAAAAGCAAAAATCTTATAATCCTTTAACTCATAGCCCGATTCATCGACCATGTATTCTTCTGCGATAATTCTGCGCTTTACATTCTTATATGGCCATTCTCTATTTTGCATATAATAGTCGTTCTTTAGGCTCTTCTCGATTTTCTTTTTTGCCACCGTCATATCCAGTTTTGATTTATCTGTGCAAATAACCAATCCTCCGGAATCATGTGTACACTTCAGAACAAACTGATTCGGTAGCTTTGAAAAGTCTATATCATCAAAACGATCCCATACACCCAGTGTCTTAATAATATGTTCTTCTCCAATTTTAGATGCTACATATTGCTTTACTTCATACTTATCCACCATCATCGTATATTCGGGTTTTCTGTCATAAAGCTTCAGCCACTGGAGTTTTTCGCTATATGTTTTCGGACTGTTCAAATCCAGCGGGTATCCAAACACATTCTTAAACTGCATTTTCAAGAACTCTTCATCGCTCATATTCTTGAAAAAACCATGCTGTGCCAATATAATCGTTCTTTTCTTAGGACTTTTTAGAACCGCTATTCCTTTTTTGATTATATTACTCATTTTTCAATTCCTTTCCGCATACACTATATGCCAATTCTCTCCACTTTCGACAGATCGTTTCCAGTTTCAACCGTTCTGTTGCAATCTCAGCATTTTTGCCCAATTCATTTCTCAAGTTTTCATCTTCTATCAATGCCATAATTTTTTCAGACAGCACATCAACATTCCCGATTGGTACAAGGAAACCGCTTCTGCCATCATCAATTAACTCTGAGGGACCACATTCACATCTTGTAGAAATACAGGGCAAACCTGCGTGCATTGCTTCACACAGTACATTCGGAAATCCCTCATAAAATGATGAAAGCACAAACACTTTGGCTTTTTTCATTTCAAGAAATGGTGTATGCGTCACACCGCACAATTTTACATTTTCCTCAAGATTTTCTTTCCTTATTAAATTTTGAAGTTCCTCTCTACGATTTCCTTGCCCAAAAATCTTCAACTTCCAAGACGGATGTTTTTCTGCCACCGCTTTGTAGGACTTAATCAATGTCACAAAATCTTTCTGTTTTTCCAATCGACCTACTGAAATCACCGTATTTTCTTTTTCAATATCCTGTCCCACACATTGTTTGCCCATCTCGTCAAAGTCCAAGGGGTTTTCCAGAACCACAATCTTTTTTTGTAAATATGCTGGATAAAATGATTTCATCTCATTCGTCTGTACACAGATGGTATCCGCAAATCGATATAAGAAGCATGTGATTTGAAAAACATATTTAGGATATTTCCGTAAAAGATTATTTCTGTCGCAAACAATTACCTTTGTCCTCGACATAAGCCCTGCTAAAATCAGCATAAAATTGCATCTGCTCAAAAAGGAAATTGCCACATCCGCTTTTCTCTGATCCAGATATCTACAAGTCGCATGGAAATCATAAATCCACTCAAGGAATTTACCCTTTCCGTTATAATTGACTTTATTTAGCTTAACACCGTCTGCCACACTATAAAACTGTGGCCGTTTTTCATAAGATGTAACACTGACATCTTCACCATGTTCGGCAAAGTTAGCTGCAAGATTCGTTAAGACATGCTCTGCCCCACCACTAGAGAGGCTACTAATATAAAAATCCACTTTCATTTGCTTTGTATTACTCCGTTTCTGCTTTCCCGTTCTTGCAGTACGGTATTATAATCTACGACATCACCCGCATAGACGCGCAACATTTGATCTACTACAATATCCCAATTATATCTATCTAAGATATAAGGTGCCGCTTCTTTCTTATATTTTCTCACAAGATTTTCGTCATCCAAAAGCATCTGTAATTTCTTCTGAAGGTCTGTTTCATTTCCTTTTTCAAAGGACAGGGCCTTGTCATGTACTACCTCTGTGTTTTCTGGAATGTCGCTAATCAAACAGCAATTGCCATAACTCATAGCTTCCAACAAAGCATTAGCCATTCCTTCCAAGTTACTCGGAAGCGCAAAGATGTAAGCATTGCTGTAAAGTTCCTGCACCTCTTGTCCATACACATAACCCGTGAAAATTATTCGTTCGTCTCCCTCTGCTAATGCAAGGAGCTGATTATAGTAATCCTTGTTCGACTCCGATCCTCCAGCGATTACAAGTTTCCTATCACTTGAACATTCTCTAAATGCCTTAATTAAATACTGAATCCCTTTTTCCGGCACAATTCTTCCCAATGATAGAATATATTCATTCTTTTCTAATCCGTATTTTTCTTTAATAATTTCCGGTGCATGGCTTTTGGGCTTATCAATACCATTCGCAAATAGAATCGAATTCGCTCCATATTTTGTGTCAATATATTCTTTCATGTTTTTGGAAAGCACCAAACACACATCTGCTTTTGTTGCAGCCATTCGCTCTCCAAATTCAAGGTATTTTGATGCAAACCCGCCCCACTTATCTCTTTGGCTATCTATACCATGTAGCGATGCCACTACTCGTAACCCAAAAAGTTTAGCAAGTGGAATCATAGCACATGATCCTGACGCACGGAAACTCACACAATCATACCGGCTGAATGCTGCATGAATTGTTGCAAGAAAAGAATAAATCGGAACACACGCCGCTCCCTTTACTGTTGGAACCGTTACTATATTAATTCCTTTATATTTTTTCAGCTTCTTGCCATCAAATTCTTTTCCAAAAACATTGTGACCGCCACGGTTATATACTGTGACATCATTTCCTCTTTGCACCATCCGAACCGCATGTTGCTCTACGCCTTTCTCTATTCCACCTTCGTTTGATGGTATACGCTTATGACCAATTATTGCAATTTTCATTACTCCACCCTCAACTAATTAATCTCTCTGGAAAATGTCTCTCGTATAAACCTTCTCTTCCACATCATCAAGACACTTATCATATCTGTTTGCGATAATGGCCTGGCTGCGCTTCTTGAACTCATCCAGATCGTTTACCACAACGCTGCCAAAGAACTTTTCGCCATTTTTCAGAGTCGGCTCATAGATAATAACCGTTGCACCCTTGGCTTTAATGCGCTTCATGACACCCTGAATGGAGCTCTGGCGGAAGTTATCACTGTTGCTCTTCATGGTCAGACGGTAAACGCCAACTACAACTTCTTTTTCCTTGCTCTCATCCCAACTGTCATTCGCTTCATAAGCACCAGCAATTTCAAGCACACGATCCGCAATAAAATCTTTGCGCGTACGGTTTGATTCCACGATTGCTTCAATCAGGTTTTCCGGTACATCTGCATAGTTTGCCAGCAACTGCTTGGTGTCTTTCGGCAGGCAATATCCACCATAACCAAAGGATGGGTTGTTATAGTGACTGCCGATACGTGGATCGAGGCAAACACCGTTGATAATCTGCTGGGTATTCAGTCCCTTCATCTCGGCATAAGTATCCAACTCGTTGAAGTAGCTGACACGCAGAGCCAGATATGTGTTGGCAAACAGCTTGACTGCCTCTGCCTCGGTGAAGCCCATGAACAGCGTGTCGATGTTTTCCTTGATGGCACCCTCCTGAAGCAGTTCTGCAAAGGTGTGCGCAGCCTTCACCAGCCGAGCATTCTCCACGTCGGTACCGACAATAATGCGGCTCGGATACAGGTTGTCGTAGAGTGCCTTGCTCTCGCGCAGGAACTCCGGGCTGAAGATGATGTTGTCACAGTGGAACTTCTCACGAACCGATGCAGTGTAACCAACCGGAATGGTGCTCTTAATCACCATGATGGCTTCCGGGTTATACTCAATTACCAATTTGATAACAGCCTCAACTGCGGATGTATCAAAGAAATTCTTCTTACTATCGTAATTTGTAGGTGCAGCAATGACCACGAAATCTGCATCGGAGTATGCTTCCTTAGCATCCAAAGTTGCTGTCAGATCCAGTTCTTTTTCTGCCAGATATTTCTCAATGTATTCGTCCTGAATCGGAGACTTCCGATTGTTGATCAGTTCAACCTTCTCCGGGACGATATCCACAGCCGTAACATGATGATGCTGGCTCAACAGCGTAGCAATGGAAAGTCCTACATAGCCTGTGCCCGCCACTGCAATTTTCAAATCCTTAAATTCTCTCATAATACTTATCTCCTCATCTGTTTTTTCTTCTGTTTATATTTACCCTCACTTTGAAAACACGCTTTTTACATACTCATAGCTGTTAATATCGCCAATGTCATAACGCTTACCCGGCATCCTATAAGCGTGCATCGGGGTCTGCTTGCTCAGCCATGCTGCAAAACTACCCGGTGCGTCATAACCGCAGCCGTTGTCCAGTGCTTCCTGAATGCGTTTTACATCCTCACTGCGATAGCAATAGAACGGCGGAACCGCCAGATTGCCTTTCGGCTCCTGTGGCTTTTCCTCATAGGATGTAATCAGGTTATTATCATCCACTGTGATGATTGCCGTTTTCTGCTGTTTTTTCAGTTCATTTTCCTCGTGGCACATCACGCAGGAAGTTTCTTTTTCCTTTGCAAAATCCACGAAAGCGGAAAGGCTGAAGTCCAGCACGTTATCACCGGCCATGACCAGCAGATCATCGGAAATATTCAGCATTTCAACTGCAAGCTGAATATCCTTGACAGCGCCCAGACGCCTTTCATTTGTGCTGGTTCCATCATCAATCACCGTGATCTCATAAGGACGAACTTTTTTCTTATTATTTTTCCAGTCCTCAAAGTGCTGTGCAAACTTGTGATTGGAAATCACTACAAATTCATCAATATCAGTGGTTTCCACTAAATCGTCCACCAGCCAGTCGAGAATGGATTTCTCGCCAACCTTCAGAAGCGGCTTCGGAAAATTCTCTGTCAGCGGATAAAGCCGAGTGGCATATCCTGCTGCTAAAATCAAACATTTCATCTATGGTTTCCTCACTCATGTATTTCTATCGGCAGTCCGTCTGGGTCATGAAAGAATGTCATTTTATCTTTCGTGTAGGTATCAAATCGAACTGGTTCGCACTCTATTCCCAGCGATTTCAGTTCTTTGACCGTTTCTTCTACGCTTTCTACTCGAAATGCCAGATGCCGCAACCCACAGGCTTCTGGACGGTTCACTCTTTGGGGAGAGTTCTTTTCTGCAAATATCTCAAGTTCTGTGTGTTCATCTACTCGAAGATCCAGCTTCCAGTCACCACGCTCTGCCCGGTAATTTTCCCGAATCACTTCAAAGCCGAGCTTCTGAACATAGAACTCTCTCGCCTTTTCAATGTCGGAAACAATTATAGCGATATGGTGTATCGAACTCAGTTTCATAACTCCACACCATCTGCGCTCTCACACAAGTGGAAGCTATACTTTCCTTCCAGTTCCGGGAAAGCTTTCAGATATTCTGCTCCGACCTTTTCCTCAATTTCTTCTGCTTTGTTCGGATCAATCAATGCCATGCAACAACCCTTGAAACCTGCACCGGAGAACCGGCCACCGTAGATTCCATCGGTATCTGTCATGATCTCATACAGTTTTTTCAGTTCATCGCAACCACACTCATAGCTATAAATCGAGGACTTGCCGCTTTCAAAAACAAGCTGACCATAGCCTTCCAGATCACCTTTGCGCCACAACTCTGCACCGTTTTCTGCACGAGCGAATTCGCTGTAATAATGCTCTGCCCTGCGCCGCCACAGTTCCGGCAGGCGATCCTTATAGCTTTCAAATACTTCAAACGGCACATCCCGCAAGCGGGTATTGGCAAAGGTGTCATAATCCATCCCTGCATAACCCATCAACGCATAAGCCGCTGCTTTGCATTCATCCTGCCGCAGGTTGTATTTGGAGTTTTTCAAGGAGCGTTCCAGGCCAGAGAAGAAAATTGCTACTTTGTAAGGTTTCATTGTCTCGTTGGTCGGAATCAACTCGTAGCTGTCATCTTTCGTGTCGAGGTATAGCAGATGGTTCTTCTTGGAAAGGACTTCACAACTCTGGTCAAGCTTGCCACAAGAAACACCTACATACTGGTTTTCTGCGGCTTTTGCAGTGAGAATCATCTCCATCGGTTCCAGATGAATACCGTTAACTTTGCACAGTGCCGACAGAAAGCAGATAATAACCGCTGCCGAAGAGGAAAGACCACCAATCGGCAGACTTCCTTCGATGATGCCGGACAGACCAACTTTCAGCCGGTACTTCTCGCTCAGCATCTTTGCTGCGCCACGCAGATGGTCAGCCCAATCTCCTTCTTTTTCCTCTGGCACTGCATTCACGAAGAACTGCGCACGTTTCGGGAAATTCAACGACTGCAATTCCACAACACCATTGTGTTTCGGATGGTATGCCATGTGGATGCCCTTATTAATTGCCAAACCATTGATCTTGCCATACTGGTGATCAATGTGAGCTCCAAGCGGGCTGATGCGGTACGGACAGAAAGCTACACCATACGGTTCCTGATGGTATAATTCCTTATAAACCTCAACACACTTCATTTATCTGATTTCCTATTCTTTCTTATTTATAAAATTCTGAATACCACTCAGCGAACTTCCTCAGACCAGTTCTCAGACTTGTACTCGGCTTATACCCGAAATCACGCTCCAGTGCGCTTGTATCTGCATAGGTCACAGGCACATCACCCGGCTGCATTGGAACGAGTTTTTTGTGTGCTTCAAAGTCATAATCTTCCGGCAGCACTTTTGCCCGAACCAGTTCTTCCTGCAAAATCTGTACGAAATCCAGAAGGTTCTCAGGATTCTGATTGCCAATGTTGTAGACTGCATACGGAGGAATTGGCAGACCATCTTCTCCATTTCTGCGTTCCGGTGCGCCCTGCATGACACGAACAACACCTTCCACAATATCGTCCACATAAGTAAAGTCACGCTTGCAGTTGCCATAGTTGAAAATCTGAATCGTCTCACCTTTCAGCAACTTATTAGTGAAACCGAAGTAAGCCATATCCGGGCGGCCAGCAGGCCCATATACCGTAAAGAAGCGCAGACCCGTAGACGGAATGTTGTAGAGTTTGGAATATGCGTGAGCCATCAGCTCGTTAGATTTCTTAGTTGCCGCATACAAAGAAACTGGATTATCTACCTTATCATCTGTGCTGTACGGAACTTTCTTATTGCTGCCGTAGACAGAAGAACTAGACGCATAGACCAGATGTTCTACCGGAGTATGTCCCTCATCGTAGGAATGACGGCAAGCTTCCAGAATGTTATAGAAGCCAATCAAGTTTGCTTCTACATAAGCGTCTGGATTCGTGATAGAGTAACGAACGCCCGCCTGTGCGCCGAGATTGACAACGATCTGCGGCTTATACTGCTCAAAAATAGTTGTGATTGTTTCCTTATCTGCTAAGTTTCCTTTTACAAAGCTGAAATTTTCAAACTTGTTCAGTTCATCCAGTCTCGCTTCTTTCAAGCGAACGTCATAGTAGTGGTTCATGTTATCCAGTCCCACAACCTTTGCTCCCTCTACGGTTGTGAGAATCCGTTTCGCAAGGTTCGAGCCAATAAAACCAGCCGCACCCGTAATAAAAATGCTTGTGTTTTTCAAGTCGATTTTCGTCTTGTTTTCCATCATCGTTTCATCTTTCCTCCCACATCAAAGTACTTTTGAATTATTATTTACAAACAGCAAACAAGCCCACGGCGGATCACTCAATTGCAATCCACCGTAGGCTCGATTCGTTCTCCTTAATTTTTTACTTGCTGCTCATTTTGTGGGTCAAAACAGAGCTGCACCAAAGCCTCCCACCTATAACCTCTGGATTTCAGCTTCTACGCAGCCTGTCAGCAAATAAATACTTTTGTTGAACGAGTCGAGCCGTCAAAACCCTTTAGTTATCGTGGTTTTTCTTGGTTGACCCTATTATATCTCTAGCCCCCTTTGCGTCGATGGTAGGGACCGTTTTCTGACGGACGCCCTTATACTCCACCGCTTGGTCATACTCTGCGCCGCTCACATGATGGCCGCCACGGTTGAAGCAGGTCACTTCATATCCGTCTCGTGCCATTCGAGTACAGAGCTCTTTGACAACGATCTCTACGCCGCCCTCTCTTGATAATCGCTTCTGTCCGAACATTGCAACTGCAAGTTTTTTGTCCATACTGTTTCCTCACAACCCCCACACATGATTGGCTCTACAGTCAACCACTCGAAGCATCTATCCCAGATAACACAAATAGCGGATAGGTTCATACACCTGTCCGCTGCTCGTTACCTTACCACCTCAGCCCCGTGTTCTGTTCTGAGGTAAGACAATATAAACTTCGGGTCATAGAGCCATTTACTTTACAGCAATCTTTCTTCAGTTGACTGCAGTGTATCATGATGCTATGTTTCCTATCTTCTTATTGTTTGCAACAGGCACCCGATCACATCAACTCCATCTGGACAACCTGCCGCCTGAATGTCCTTTCGTATCTGGAGCTCACTCTCCGAACCCCAGCAGGCACACCTTGAAGGTCTTAAAGATGATCTTCCAGTCTACCCAGAAGCTGCGTTCCTTAACATATTTCACGTCCAGGTCCATCCACTCCTCAAAAGAGAGCTCATTCCGATGGGGTGCAATCTGCCAATAGCAGCTGAGGCCCGGCGTCACATACAGACGCTGCCAATCATACTGGGTATACTGCTCCACCTCACGAGGCAGTGCCGGGCGAGGACCCACGATGCTCATATCGCCCTTCAGGATGTTCCACAGCTGCGGCAGCTCATCGATGCTGGTCTTGCGGATAAACTTACCCACACGAGTGATCCGAGGGTCTTCCTTGATCTTGAACACCGGGCCATCCATCTCATTCTGGTCCAGCAGATCATCCAGTTCCGCCTCCGCATTCGCACACATCGAACGGAACTTGTAGAATTTAAAGGGCTTGCCGTTGCGGCCGATACGGATTTGGCTGAAGATTGGTCCTGCCGAGGGGTCATCGATCATAATGGCAATAGCAGTGATCAGCATCACAGGAGACAGCACCACCAGGGCGATCAGGGACAGGATCACATCCTGGGTCCGACGACCGATCCAGTACCACTTATGATTTTTCAGATTTTCTTTTCGGTTGATTTCCAACGGTTTTGCGCACTTAACTGCTTCCATTTTTCTATCCTCTCACTTCCACGATCTCACGGTGCAACTATGCACCTTTATGTTTTTGGCTTCCTCTTATAACAGTCATTTTCAGACATCCAACTGTTTTATCAGGCACCTGCCATCGTCACTTAATAAGCAATCCTCCTATTCCAGCTTGCGATACCTTCGTCGTTACCCACTTCCAGGCAAGTAAAAACCCTGGACGACAGATTCGCCCAGGGTCATTTCAAATGCAATGCGGCCACGCTGTTTCAGCAGGTTTCATCTTCCTGTGTCATTCAGAGGTCTGGTGGGGCAGCTTTCCTGTGCTGCTCAGTCCGCAAGCCAGCCCTCCCAAATCAAAATCAGGAAGTTACTGCACCATCGCTTTCTATCAGGCGGTTTCTTGCTTCTTATGTACAATCGCAGAGACCGCCGGATTATCCCCCAGCCGCAACTCCGGGGGCACCTTTCATCCCCATGGGAAAAGATGCCATGACACCTTGGATCTTTTTCTCATTACGACCACCGTTCTACCATAAATCCCATTATGTTACAAGATTTTTGCGGTAGGTTTCTAGCTCGGACGCCTCCAAAAAAAGGGTCTGTAAAATAAGATTTTTTCTACATTGTATCCAAGATTCTCCGACATCGTCTTTCCACCTGCAAAAAATCAGCCTCTTCCCTCCTCGCTGTAAAGGACACCTGTCTATTTTTGACCTATGCTGGGGAGATTTTACTACTCCCCCTTCCTACTATATTGGACACCTATTTGAGATTTTTAACCACCCCCCGGGGTCCGTAGAGGGGAAAAAACTTTCTCCACCCCGTATAGGAATTGTTGCCCTCTCTCCTCCGCCGGGAGCTTGGTAACGATCACAGGCGGTCCCTATTCCATCGGGCAAGGAAACAGGCAATCAAGACGCCACCGTCCCAGAGCCCCACAAGATTCCACATAAGTCATCTTATAAGTCCCAACAATTGGACATGTCCTCCTGCTATCATATTGTCAGACCCAAGGTTTCATGGCAGCCCAGCGATCCTGTTTCATAAAACAAGGAAGGCCGGCAGTGGCGTTCCACACGATCGTAAGGCGAAGGACCAGGTGTATTCCAACGTCAGACCAGGCCCTCTGCCCAGTAGGAATTTCCAGGAGAAAAGCTGCATCAAAAGCAGATAGTGCACCACCAATGTCACACTCTAGCAGGGCTCTTTTGGGTATGTACTGTTTGGTACAGGGTCAGGGTTGTCGTGTATTGCGACTTCCTTTATATATGACTAAAAGGCAGCTTGGCGCATTTTTTGCTATTTATATATATACTTTATACCAAATTTTGCGCCACCAGCTATAGTCACTGTTTAATCAAAGTCCAGAAAGTTTTATTGCGATTCTCATTTCTCTTATTCTCTCTATCACTTACAATCTTAACACCATAACATGGAAGAAATCTGTTCAACCCCATCTGACCCGGATCTCTCCCTTGATATCTTTCAATATAGCCAAAACTCATAATTTTTTCTGTCATTTCCTCTGGATCCATCGGTTGATTGAGGTGTGCATAGAGCCAATCTTCCAAATCCTTAAACCGATACGCTTTGATGGGTTGGTGTAGGTTAAACATCGCATACTTCATAAATGACCCAGGATAATTCGTTGAGCTCATAATGTCATCAAGCATTTCGATATCGTGCTCTACCTGTTGAACCCCCAGCGGATTGATATGGTATCCAGTGACTACATTGTGTTCCAAAATTTTACTTTTATCGATCTTCTTCTGAATCACCTCCGGATTGTCACTATGCAGGTATTTATCAAATTCTTCTTCCCCCGCCATGTACGCCTGCGCTGGCAAATACTTGTTCAATAACATGCTGCGAAACTTTTTCAACCCACTGTTTGTGCCCCAGTACCAGTCAAGACTATAATCCCTGAAATAAACAGTACAGGTGTCATCTGCATCCAGGGAGCGCTTGCGTCCGAGCGACTGAGCTATTTCCAGAGGATTCCATTGGTCGATAAAAATATGCTTCACGCCCCGATCTTTCAATCCGATTCCCACACCCATAGCCTTTGTCGTGAACAGAATATCCTTTAGCTGCCGGCCATCCTTCACACAGACCGACAAATCGCTGTACTTTTTCCGGTATCTTTCGTTGAAGGGTGAACAATAATATGCGGCTGTGTCGCCAAATATTTTTTCCATTTCAGCCAGATCATCACCAAGCTCCACGAACACGATCGCTTTTTCACCCACCGGAAGGCGTTTCAGAATTGTCACCAGATTGTGTCGGGCATAGAAATAGGCGGCTTTGACGTACTCATAGTTCTGCGGCAGCCTATAGATCCGTTCAGGCTGCGTTGGACCGCCTTTTTCTTCCAGAAGTTTCCAAGTGTCCCGCCCGGTCGCACTCATATAAATCACGGTATGATCTTTCTCTGCCTGTAGGAGGGCATCAAATGAATAGTGTGTATTGATGTTGAAGGCTGAGAACTCAGACCAGTAGTGGCATTCATCCGCAATGATAATTCGATGTCTGTCCAATAGCTTCTGAAGGCTTCTATGATCGGATGCGTCTCCTTTACAGAGCTGCTCAAGTTTCTGGTAGGTTATAACGGTTAAGACCTCTTCATACAAATCCCATTCCTCTTCCGAAGCATCGCCGAACACTGTCAAGTATTCTTCCCTGCGTCGGTTTTCCAGATCTTCATGCAAAAGCGTCAACGGGCAAAGCATAAGGATCCGGTTGTCACAATTTCCCTCCAAAAATTGATCAATCGCCCATCCAGCCATCTTCCGGATAACGAATTCACTCTTGCCCCGTCCGGTCCCCATATCCAGAAGGACTCTTCCATTTCCCCAATGCTGGAACGCATCACCGATCAGCTCCGAGGCATACGCCCACCGTTCCTCCGCCGCCGGGGCGTCCTCTCCTGTCTGTTCCAATAGCACAATTGCTTCTGGGGGCACCACCTCCACCTCTGGCACACCCTGTACGGTTTCATTTCCCGCCTTTTCCTGTGCTGTCAAGGCTCCTACCACATCCGGCATGTTCCCCTCTACAGTGTCTGGGAGATCGTCCGGTGGGCCATCCGGCACAGTATCTGCTTCCCTCCCTGGCACATTTTCCTCTGTGGCGTCCGGGACATCGTCCGGCATCGTGTCTGCAGCTCTTTCTGGTGCACCGTTGCTCGGCACAGCCTCCAACATACCGCCCATTGAGGTGTCCAACACATCAGCTCGCACAACGTCCTGTGGAGCGTCCGTCAAGTCCTCCCATACCGTGTCCTGTGGGGTGTCTGGCACCCTCTCCGGTCTCATAGTACAGGGGATATCCTCGGCGGCTTGCTCCGTGGCGTGGCTGGCCGCCCTCTGTGCCTCCTGCTCCGCCCGCTTCTCCTCTGGGGTCATCCTATTCCAGCACAGAAATCTGTCTACCTCCTCTAAGGACTCCTGCACGGTCATCGTCTTTGGGTCCTTGGAGGGGTGAAATTCCGGCTCGTCCCCCTGGGGCTCCATCAGATGATCAAAGACACCTCCAGGCGTCATTGGTTTCTCTATAGCTGTCTTCATTGCGTCTGGTCCTCCTATAATAATAAGGCGCACAGCCCAGCTACCCTGCCAGACCGTGCGCCGGTTTGTATGCGCTTGCCCAGAAAAAAACTCTGTTCAAACGCCTTGTTCTATGGTATTATAGGAACGAGAGTGAGCATCACAAATCATTCCCGTCCCTATAGCCGCTTTACCTGGTCGCAACAGGTAAGGCGGTTTTTTGTTTGCCTCGGATCATGTTTCTGGCACCCCATTGTCCTTGTGCCCTTCAAGCCCAACGCGCATCTCCGGGGTCAGCGTTCTGGTAAACTCCAAGTATGCCTGGATTCCCAGCTCTACCGCGTATTGCTCTGCCTGGGCCATCAGCTCTGCCGACAGCCCTGCGATCCTATTCTTGTCTGTCACATCGACCGGCAGGTCATCCAGTGCTTTCTCCAGCGCATCTGCGGCCTTCACCAGCGGCTCACACAGCTCCCGTGTCTGCCGTGGGATGATCAAATATCCTTCTTCGCCCAACGACACACCCAAAATATCCACTCTACAGGTCTTGTTGTCCATCATAAATGTCCTCCTTATCCTTTATATTCCACGCCATCGTGCCGCCCGTGGGTTCACAAACTCCGGCTTGAAGGTCACAGTGGGGAAATTGGCATCCATATAATTTCCAAACTCTTCCGTTGCCGCCTCTTCATCGTAATCGGCCAGTGCATCCACCGTTTCCAGCGCCTGCAGCAGACGAATGCGCCCCCTATCCCGGTCATGCCCCATCTGCACAAGCTCGCTGTCGGTCAGTTCATTGCAAAGCCGATACGCAGCAGCGATATAGCTCCTCAGCACAGGCTTTGATTGGAGCGTCACCTCATAGTAGACCGTCTCATCGAGTTCCTCCTGATCAAAATCCCCGATGCTGCAGCAGATTTCCAATTCGGGGTTGCCCTCTACGTCCAAGGTAGGCGTAATGGTCATACCCGTACCATCGCAGAACCGCATCGTGATGCCTTTGCCGATTGTGGAGTCTCTTTTATCCGGACAGATGCATCCATCCGCCGGGGTCGTTTTTCCGGACAGCACCGCATTCAGAATAAGTGCTGCTTCCTGCTCTTCTTCAGGTGCTTCGGCATGGACCTCGGCACCCTCTAAGTAGATATCCACCATAGTTTTATTTTTCCTGCCTGATCCATCAAAAAATCCACTCGTCGTCCAGATCGTCCGCCAAGCAGTCCTCTTCCTTAGCGGCGCATCCTTCCAACCCATAATCCTCATCGGTTTCAGCGCAGTCGTCGGCTTCCAGCTCCCCTTTCAGTGCACTTCTCATTACACGGCAGCCCAGCTCAAACCCCTTCATAAAGCAGAATTCCATTCCCCTGTGTGCTGCTTCTACAGACAGACGGCAGATATCCGACAGGACGCTCTGCGGCATATGTGCTACCTGTGCATAGTTTACCAGATAGCTCTCAAATGCGTTTGCGGCTTCCCTGAGTTCCGCCGACTCTCTGAGGTTCACCAGATCACTCAGGCCCACATAGATGTTCTCCTCATCGTCAAACAAGTTCTCTTTTACGTTATTTTTAATCATTTTATAGCTCCTTTTCATTAAATATCGTTTTCGAATGCAGGCTTATTTCCAGTGCGATGCTCACCTTAGTCATAATTCGAGACCCACTGGTACACCTCCCCGACAGTCTCCTCTGTCACACATCCGATCAGCAGCTCCGGCTCTCCCTCCTTATTCAAGAAAGGCTCGATCCGCAGCGTTGTGCCGTCGTCCAGATTGATCAGCACCCCCTTGCACATGGGCGCATGGTAAAAACAGGGCCAGATGCACATCTCCGTGTTGGCCGTTTTTCCAGCCAGAATGTCGTTGAGTACCGTCTCTGCGGACTGCTCCTCTTCACGGTTCTCGGGCAGAAGATTTCCATCATTAAAGTAAAGTTCCAGCATATAGTCCCTCCTATTTATGCACAATTGTTTCCGTTCTTCAGAGCCAGGTCCAGAGCCTTGTCTGCAGGACTGATAGACTCCAGCAGCTCCTGGACCTCACTCTTCAGCCGCCGGAGTTCGCCGCACAGCTGCTCCCACTCCGTCAGCTCACCGCTTGCGACCCCCTCCCGGAGCCCACGCCTCACAGCTTCTGCCAACGCCTCCTCCAGCCTGGTGTGGTAGGTACAGACATCGCACTCCTCCATGCCGTCACCCTTCACATGAGCTTTTTTCAGCATATAGCACACGCTGTTTGCGTCCAGATAGTAGTTGTCAAAAATCTTTAGCATAATATACCTCCACTATTTTTTTCCATTGTTTTTTTAGGCGATACACGGCCCAGGCTCTACGAGCTATCCATCCTGTGCTCCCTCCTTGATTTGTTGTATTTTAAGACGGTCTAGCCGACTGCCTCCCAGTGACCCGGGAATCAGTCTAGCCAATCACCTATCAGGTCTATGGGATTTTAAGCAGTCTCCAACACCGCATACGATCTCCTCCTTTCTGCCCCTATACAGCGGCCTTTTCCTTGCAAAGTACCACAGCCTTGCAAGGTTGCAGTGCCCGTTTATGTTCTTTGCATCGCTGTTTTTATCCAACTTTGCAATCTTGCAACCGTTATGCCACCGCAGCACCCTGTTCAAGGCCCGTAACCCAGCAGCAGCCACCCTCTAGCGTCTTTTGCCGAATGTTTTTGACGATCCCCACACGGCTCAGATCACTGCGAGCATGGTTATAGGTGCTGTCACTGCATCCAGTTTCCTCCTGAACCAGCCTTTGCAGTTCCTTGCTGACCATGCACTTGTCCGGGGCGGCATTCAGCATGGCCAGGATCCTGCTCTGAACACCTGCATACTTCGGAGCCGCCCGATCCGGCTTTTCCCGGCAAAAATCCTCATCCTTCCAATCCGAGGTCGAGTCAAATTTTGCCCTTGCCGTCTCAACCCCCTTGACCGTCACCGTCTCCGTGGTAAAAAGGATCGTGTCTGCCGGGGCATCATAGCTGCTCTTCTCGTGAGAGACATAGATCTTGTTGCCGTTCTTTGCATGACCCATGATCAGCACATTGCGGGCAGTATCCCAAAGCTCGCCTGAGCCATTGAGGCGTTTGCGCCCACACGCACCTGGATTTTTGTTGGTATGGGTCACCAGCAGGATCGCAAACCCGTGCTGCTGCGCCTGCATCCGCAACAGCTGAAGCAAATTCCGGATCTGCTGACGATTGTTTAGATTGACAGAACCTGGTAAAAATGCCTGAAACGGGTCGATGACCAGCAACAGTGGGTCCCCTGCGGCGATCCAATTCATCAGGTCCGGGTCCCCAAGCTGCGGCATCTTATGCATCTCCTCGTAGTATGTATCGGGAGCGATCACAGCAACCTTGTTCAGATCCGCCCCTGCGGCATCCATCCGTGGGCACAGCACCGTGTCGATAGGGTCCTCGCCTGCCAAGATCACAATGTTGCCCGTCCCTTCAGGTGCCTGGGGGAAAAACTCTGTGGCCTCGCCCGTCGTCAGCGACTTTGCAATCTGCGCCACGAACTGCCCCTTGCCTACGCCTCCATCACCGCAAAGCAGCGTGATCTCGCCACGGTGCAGGAACCCGGAGGCCAGCTTCTCGCATTTTTTAGGTGTCACGTTGCTCAGCCGCCGGAGCACCCCTCCGTCCTGGGCCAGCATATCCAGCACACGCCCCTCTCCCATGGCAGGGGCCGTGGGCTCTGCAACGGGTGCAGTATCCTGTACCACCCCCTCGTCAGCCACCTGTGCCTTCAGGGGCAACTGCAGCAGATTCGTATCGAAAATGTCATTTTTTTCCATGTTCACATTCCTCCTTGTCCAAATATTTTTTGACGATGTTCCGTTGTCAAGGTGCTTCGCCCCACTTTCACAGAGGAGCCGTCTGCTCCGCCGTTCAGGGTCAGTTTGCGAGTCGCCTCGGTCACCGCCCCCACACACAGGGCACGCTTGTCGGGATGTCGAGCTCGTCCGGGGCTTGCCGGCTGTGCTCTCCTCCGTGGGTGCATAAGCATATCACGCCTCGAAGGATTTGTCCAGTGGTTTTTTGAAAAAACTTCACCAGACTGGCTGCAAGGCACTTCTGGCTCGTTTTCCAGATTTTTGCCGTAAAGCTCTACGCCATCTGTAAAAATCCGTTGTAGAGGCTTGCAGGCGTGTTTGCGTCCACACAAACACCATATCATAGGTCGTTAAAACTGTCAAGAGCTGCTCGCTCCCTTCTGCCACCCACACAATCAGCCTACCAAAATACTGGTTATGTAATTTTATTGGTTTATTCTGCCCCCGTAATCCGTGGCATATCATATCAAAACACTAGGTATTCAGTTTTATCGTCACGTTTCATATCAGCAGCCCAATCTACAACATATTAACTTACTGGTTATATCGTATTATTGGGATCAACTCCGCTATTGTGCCCAACCCAATTTCCGTATACTACTGTTGTCAAAGCTCTCGATTTCCACTCCTGCACTTTCCTCAGTCATTTGAATCTATCCTGTTGAATCCAAAATGTTGCTTTTCGTATTAGGATTTCTGAATTCTAAATCAGCAAAAAATCACGAAGTTTTGCGCTCATTCTTTGTCAAAGTCATTCACCTCACCTTATTATAAATAGATGAGTACATTATTATATAATATATATGCGTTCCACAGCTTTTCTTTGGTATGAACATTTTCTTCACATCATCGTCTATTTTGTTCATTATTTCTCAAGTCATCATGTTTCTATTTGTAAACAGATATTGACTCCGTTCAGCACTTCTTTATATTTTCGTTTTTTCATTGTGTATACGTCATTTGACGTCAATTGCATTTTCTGCTTTCTGTTGTTTTCTCTTACATAATCGAATTAACAATGTTTAAACAAAAAAGCAGCCCCACCACCCGGCGGAACTGCTCCTATTCACACGATCTTCTATTCTTTTACAGGTTCATCAAGGGGCTGGTCTGGGTGCCCCGGTCCACAATGTCCTTATCCTTGATGCCCAACAGATACCGCTGGGTGATCATGATATTAACGTGCCCCATCAGGCGAGAGACACTGTACAGGTCCAGGCCATTCTTCAGCTGCATCTGAGCGAAGGTATGGCGGCAGGTGTGGGGGCTGACCCGTACCGAGGAGGAAACTCCCACTTCCTCTGCAGCGTGCTTCAACATCCGAGCAACTGCCTCATCCGTAAGGGGCTTGCCTGTTTTGCTGAGGAAAAGGTTTCTGTGGCAGGTGGGGCATTCTTTCCGGTAGCCATCCCGGAGCGCACAGTATTTGATGAGCTGCTTGGACAGTGCCGGAGATTTAGGCACCACACGCTCCTTGCCGCCCTTGCCATGCTTCACCAGAATGTAATCCGGTTTGATGTCCTCGGGCTCCATCAGGATCATCTCATTACAGCGCATCCCTGTGTCAAACAGCAGCATGATGATGGTCTTGTTCCGCACCTCCAGAAAGTCCTTGCCGTCGTAGAACCGGATCATCCGCTTCATTTCTGCTGCGGTAAAGGTATCAATGATGGTCCGGGGCTGCCGCAGTGGCTTCACCTTTTTGGCCGGGTTATCTCGCTCCTCCAAATAGCCCTCCTCCACCAGATAATTGAACCAGGTACGCCAGACCTTCAGCAGATCGTTGATGTACCGGGGCGTATTGCCTGCATCCTGCTTTTCCTTCATCAGGTCCCGAAGGTGCCGTGGACGCACATCCTCCAATTCTGTGATCTGCTTCCGTTCCAGAAATTCCAGCAAGAACCGGGTAGATGCCCGATAATTCCGAAGAGACCCTTTTGCCAGGTGGCGGCATTCACAGTCATACAAAAATTCGTCCCGAAGCTCTTTCAAACACATAAAAAAACACCCTTCCTTTTGCGGCGGACCACAAAAAGAAGGGCGAAAAATTCCTAGATATGGTTGTCGTACCTAGTCAGGCTTGTTCGTAGTTGAGCAAGACAAACTCCGGCAGACAAATCAGGCGATTTTTAACGACGGAACGTCATCAGCAGTTCTCAGCGAAGTACTTAATGGTACGAACCATCTGAGAAGTGTAAGAGTTCTCGTTGTCGTACCAAGACACGACCTGGACCTGGTAGGTGTCGTCGTCGATCTTAGCGACCATGGTCTGGGTAGCGTCGAACAGAGAGCCGTAACGCATGCCGATGACGTCGGAAGAAACGATCTGATCCTCGTTGTAGCCGAAGGACTCAGAAGTAGCAGCCTTCATGGCAGCGTTGATGGACTCAACGGTAACGTCCTTACCCTTGACAACGGCAACCAGGATGGTGGTAGAACCGGTGGGAACGGGCACACGCTGAGCAGAGCCGATCAGCTTGCCGTTCAGCTCGGGGATGACCAGGCCGATAGCCTTAGCAGCACCGGTGGTGTTGGGAACGATGTTCTGTGCGCCAGCACGAGCACGGCGCAGATCGCCCTTGCGCTGAGGACCATCCAGGATCATCTGGTCGCCGGTGTAAGCATGAACGGTGGTCATGATGCCGGAAACGATGGGGTAGGTCTTGTTCAGGGTGTTAGCCATGGGAGCCAGGCAGTTGGTGGTGCAGGAAGCAGCGGAGATGACCTGATCCTCAGCGGTCAGGGTCTTCTCGTTGACGGAGTAGACGATGGTCTTCAGATCCTTGCCGGCAGGAGCAGAGATAACGACCTTCTTTGCGCCAGCCTGGATGTGAGCCATGCTCTTCTCCTTGCTGGTGTAGAAGCCGGTGCACTCCAGAACGACATCAACGTTCAGCTCGCCCCAGGGAGCATCCTTTGCGTCCTTGACAGCGTAGATCTTGATCTCCTTGCCGTCAACGATGATGGAATCCTCGGTAGCCTCGACGGTGTGCTTGCCTTCGCCGATCTTGCCGCAGAAAGAACCCTGAGCAGTATCGTACTTCAGCAGGTGAGCCAGCATCTTGGGGCTGGTCAGGTCGTTGATTGCGACGACCTCGTAACCCTCAGCGTCAAACATCTGACGGAAAGCCAGACGGCCAATGCGGCCGAAACCATTGATAGCAACTCTAACAGCCATGTTAATAGTACCTCCTAATTGTTTTTACCCTAAAATGGATAAATCACGGTATCTTTATTTTAGACCAAAATGCAGAAACTTTCAAGTCTCTGCCAAAAAATTAACAAGGTAAATCCATCATTTTTTGCTTTTGTACGATTTTATCGAATTTCCCTCTCCCGTTTTGGGCAATTACACCAAGAGAACGGGCGGTGTTTTCGTCACTCCGGACGCCGTGCGCAGGCTGCGGCGCACACGCCGCCCAGCGCTCCCACGCAGCACAGTGCCAGCGCGGCAAACAGCTCCGGCAGCAGGGCCGGTTCTGCCGCTGCTCCAACCGCCAGGACCGCTGCATGGGGCAGCTCCCAGCACAGGCACAGGCAGAGTGCTGCCAGACCGGCGGCGCACAGGGTGCGGCCGTTTTCCGGCTTTGGCAGGTACAGCGCCCGGGCAAGGCTGCTCAGCAGCAACAGTGCTGCCAGCGCCTGCCACACCGCTGCGGTGGGGGCCACCCGGTGCCAGCTGGAGCTGTTCTCCATAAAGCGCATCAGCACGTTCCAGTAGAACAACACACTGCCCGCCACCGCCAGATACAGCCCGCCCGTAGGCTTTTTCCAGCCGGAAGGGGTAAGCCAGCAGCGGCCCAGCGTGCTGAGCCACACCGCGCAGATGCACTCCAGAATGGACCGCACGAAGCTGCTCGTTGCCGACAGGCCCACCGCCAGCTGCGCACCGGCAGCCGCCAGAAAGCACACCGCTCCGGCAAAGGCCAGCACTCCGGCCAGAGGCTGACGGCTGCGGACCGTCTCGGCTTTTCCGGCGCAGTGCCGACCGATGAGCACTGCGGCCAGCACCACCGCGCCCAATGCCGCATAGCGCCACCACACCGAACCGACCGTACACAGCCCGGTCACGGCATCGGTACCAAAGGCAAGATCTGCCCCGCGGGCGATGCCCAGCGCAGCGGACAGGAGAATCGAAAGCAAAATCAATGAGTTCATCAGCGTTCCTCGATCGGCTTGTATTTCTGACGTACGCCCAGGTACTTGTAGGCCGGGCGGATGATGCGGTTGGCGAACACGACCTCTTCCACCCGGTGTGCGCACCAGCCCGGCACACGGGCAATGGCAAACAGGGGGGTGTACAGGTCCTCGGAGATGCCCAGCATATTGTAGATCAGGCCGCTGAACAGGTCCACATTGGCACACACCGGCTTAGTGCTGCCCTTTTCCTCTGCAAAGATGCCGGGGGCCAGCCGCTCGATGCTGCACAGCATGTTGTACTCTTCCTCAAAGCCCTTCTCGTAGGCCAGGTGACGGGCACGCTGCTTCAGGATCACCTCACGGGGGTCGCTGATGGTGTACACTGCGTGGCCCATGCCGTAGATCAGACCGGAGCCGTCACCGGCCTGCTTGCGCAGGATGCGCCGCAGATACTCCCGTACCTCATCGTCATCCTCCGGGTTTTCCACATGCTTCAGGATGTCCTGGAGCTGGCGGTTCACCATCAGGTTGGCACCGCCGTGCTTGGGGCCCTTCAAGGCACCAATGCCTGCCGCAATGGCCGAATAGGTGTCGGTGCCCGAGGAGGACAGCACGCGGGTGGTGAAGGTGGAGCAGTTGCCGCCGCCGTGGTCTGCGTGGACCAACAGACACATATCCAGCAGCTTTGCTTCCTCGTGGGTGAACTTCTGGTCCGGCCGGTAGGTGCTCAGGATATGCTCTGCGGTGCTCTGGCCCGGCTTGGGCAGATGGAAGAACATACTCTGCTTGTCGTAGTAGCGGCGTTTCATCTGATAAGCGTTCACCATCATGGTGGGCATGCTGGCGATCAGGTTGATGCTCTGGTTCAGGATATTTTCCAGGGTCAGGTCCTCGGCGTGCTCGTCGTAGGAGTACAGGCCCAGCACACAACGCTGCAGCTTATTCATAATGTTGGGGGAGGGGGCATTCATGGTATCCATAAAGCCCTCCGGCAGAGCGCGATGCTCGGCCAGGATCTCGCAGAAATCGTCCAGCTGTTCCCGGGTAGGCAGACTGCCGAACAGCAGCAGCCAGATCACTTCCTCAAACACGAAGCGGTCGTTGCGATAAGCTTCCTCCACGATCTCGTTGATGTTGACGCCGCGGTAGATCAGCTTGCCGGGGGTGGGGATCACATGTCCTTCCTGATCCTTTTTGTAGCCCACAACGTCACACACGTTGGTCAGGCCGGCCAGCACGCCGGTGCCGTCCGGGTTGCGCAGACCGCGCTTGACGCCCAGACGCTCACTGGTCTCGGGGTCGATGTAGTTGTTGGCAATGTACTCCTCGCACAAGGTCCGCATCGTGGTGGGGTCCAGGGTCGCCACTTCTGCATGTGCAAAATTCACGGGGGATCTCTCCTTTCTTCCGGTTCCTATTTTTTACTTTCCCATACTTTCCTGCCATCCTCACTGATGGACATAATCTTATATTATCGCTTTTGTGCAGTAAATTCAAGCGCAATGTGTTCACTTCTCACCGGCCCGTGCCAAACGACTTTCATTTTTGCGGGCAACGTTTTTTCGCAGGGTTTTGCAGGCAGGTCTTTTTATACTGGAGACAGAATCTTTTTCACGCTGCAAGGGAGATCCCGTTATGAAAAAAGCTTTTCTGCTGCTGTGTACCCTGCTCCTGGTGCTTGGATGCGCCCTGCCTCTGGCCGCCTACCACCTCACCTGCGCGGTGCTGGGGCCTGCCGTTTCCACGGTCCGCCTTCCGCTTTCGTCACCGGAGAGCACTGCTTCCGCCCCGGAAATCTCCGCTGCCTACGCCGGTGAAGTGGACCGGTTCCTGATTCAGGATGCCTCCACCGGGCAGGTGCTGGAGTTGTCCCGCCGGGAATATCTCATCGGCGCGGTAGCGGCCGAAATGCCGGTAAGCTGGCCGGACGAGGCCCTCAAGGCACAGGCCGTTGCCGCCCACAGCTACGCGCTGTACTGCCGCGACCATGCCGCACCGGACAGTATCGGCTGGCTGACGGCCGACCCGGCACGACGGCAGGGTTGCCTGACTGACCCGGTGCTGCGCAGCTACTGGGGCACTGCCTATGAGACCAACTATGCCCGTCTGTCCGCGCTGGTGGACGAGGTGGAACATACCGTACTGCTCTGCGACGGTGCCCCTGCCTGTGCCAGCTACTTTGCCATCTCCAATGGCCGCACCGAGGCCAGCGAAAATGTCTGGGGCACCGCCCTGCCCTACCTTGTTTCGGTGGACAGCAGCACCGACCTTGCCGCCGACCATTACGAGTACGCCCTGACCCTTTCGGCACAGCAGACGGCACAGCAACTGGCTGCCCTGGGCCTCACCCCTGACCTTGCCGCCCCGGAGCAGTGGTTCGGCACCCTGGAGTACACCGCCGCCGGTTATGTTGCTGCCCTGCCGGTCTGCGGGCAGCGCATCACCGGCACGGCCCTGCGGCAGGCGCTGGGCCTGCGCAGCACCTGCTTCACGGTCCGGTATGAGAGCGGTGCGTTCTGTTTTACCACAAAAGGCTACGGCCATGGCGTGGGGCTCAGCCAGTGGGGTGCCAAGGCACTGGCTGAGCAGGGGCAGAACTTTGCCGACATCCTGGCCCATTACTACCCCGGAACTTCCCTGTCCGGATAAAAAAAGAGCCCATCTCCCGAAGGAGACAGGCTCTGTGAAATGCATGCAGAAGGGATCAGCCAAACAGGCCGGACAGCCAGCCGAGGGTGCTCTGGATCGTTTCTTCCGCCGTGGCCGTAATGGTCTGGTCGGTAAGTTTGGTACCGTCGGGGTCCTGCACCGACCAATAGGCAGCGGTGCTGGTGGCGGCATCCGAAACGGTGAAGTCGCTGGCAAAGCAAAGGGTCTCGCCGCTGGACTCGGTCACGATGACCATGTAGGTGTAGCAGCCCATGGGCAGCTCACCGAAGTGGATCTGGTCGTCCAGCGTCTTGAGGGAGAAGCTGGTTCCGCCCACCTGGGCCTGTGCGGACTGCACGATCTTGTCGTTCTCGTCCAGGATGGCCACCTGCACACCTTCCAGCGTGCTGCCGGAGGTGCTGTTGGCGGTGCCGGTAAGGGCCATTCCGCTGCCGGTGTGCACATTGACCGGATAGCGCATGCCTTCCAGCCGCAGGTCATCTGCCTGCAGGGCTGCGCCGTTGTGGTCGGCGCTCACATACCAGTAGCAGGACGCCCGTGCAATGGACACGCTGGAGCTGGTGAGCGGGATACGGCCGGAGGAGATGTTCCCGGCCGGGTCGGAACAGTAGAACACGCCGTTCGTATAATCGGTCAGCAACACGGCATGGGGCTGCGTGCGGTCGTACAGGACGATGCCTTCCGGGTGCTGAGCCAGCAGCTGGATGAGCAGCTGGGTCTTTTCCTGATGATTGGAGGGCAGGGTCGCATAGGCCACCTGCATCTCCCGGTATGTAAAGCTGTGGGCCAGACCATTGGACCAGGCCGTGGAGCGCACACTGTTTTCAGTCACATCCACCCAGTCGGTCCGTCCGTCAAAGTAAGCGCGGCGGCGCAGCATCATGGCTGCCGAAGCCAGCGTGCAGGTGCCGCCCCGGCTCTGCTTGAAGTAGAACCCGGCATCCACATTCAGGTCCACAGCCAGTGCTGCGGGCAGACAGGTGAGTGCAAACACGATGGTGAGCAGAATGCCCACCAGTTTTTTATGTGCGGTCGTTGGCGCTGCGGTATTCACGGTCTGGTCGCTCCTCCCTTTTCTGGCATCATTTTTCACGTTTCACTGCCATAAAGTATACCAGCCTGTAACCTTTTTGTAAACAAAGGCGGTTATTTTTTCTCAAGATTGACACGTTTTCAAGGTTTTTGTTGGGAGAAATGCACAATTTCAAGCGCGATATTCTACATATCCTACAAATTTTTTGTGTTTTATTTCTGCCGTCGTTCCTCCTGTCGCACGCAAAAAAGCCGTCTGCCGCAGGCACAAAAAAAGAAAAGGTCCAACGACTTCTGTTGCGAAATCGTTGGACCTCTTGGTCCGCCTGACATTCCCCCAGTCGAACCTTTCCGTCACCATCTTCCCTTCTTATTTTTTCCTCACCTGTCCCCTCTCCCATCAACCTCTTTCCGCCGACACGTCGTCCAGCATCTCATCGTTTCGATAACAGCCGCTTTTTACACGTTCTTCCACGTCCACTTTAATTAAACAAACAAAATCCCCCTCTCAGCAAGTCAACGCTGAAAAAGGGGGATATGTATCATTATATTTTTTTGCCGGTACGCTTTTTGTCAATCAATTTATAAATTGATTCCAAAGAATTTTGAACTTCTTTCCAAAAATTTTTTTGCTCTCCTCCTAAAGGCAGCGGATGATTTCCGGCCTCAACTATCATGTCTTCTAGATTTCCACACTGCTTTGTCAGTTCCGAAAAGAACTCATTATCATCATATTTATAAAACAACGCCGAGAAATTCATTTCACTCAGAACGTCACAAAATTTGTTTCCATTACGCAGATAGCCATTGCCATCAAAATCAAGGCTCGTTCTGGATTGGGGAATCTTTTTTATAAGATATTCGTCAAAAATCATGCTGCAATTAGCCGAACGAATAGTAGCATCGGCGGACTTATTCGCTGTATTAGCTGCATAAATAGCCACTAGAATAGCAAGTCCTGAAAAGAATGCAGAGATAGCATCAATCATTTACTCACACATCCTTTACATCAGCATTAGACGATCCAGAATGGTTTTTTTGGGGTTGGAAATCTTGGAGACAACGACGTCAAAATTTTTTTCCATTCCCTCACGTCCGATTTCAGTATAAATTTTCCCAAAGAACCCCTGGATAAACGAAGACGCCAAATAGTCGATTTGCTCAGGGAAAACAATTGTAAACGGTTCATTCAAATCGATTCGACCGTCGACCTGTGCATCAAATAGTTTTCGGCCATAACTATTTCCTGCAAGTTTTGTCAAACTCCTATCTTTTATTTCAAGAGAAATCACTTGTTTGCTCATAATGCATTCTCCGTTTCCATCACAAAATTCAAATTGTATGCAGTCCCAGGGAAGTAGATTGGGAATGTTGAAAAAACATGCTTGTCCGGAGCGCAATGTTGAAAGTCATGTTCATGATTCATTCCAATCCAGTGATCTTCATCATATTCCAAAAGCGACCGTATGAATTGCATTTTCCGTCTTCCTGATAGAACATAGCAGTTGTTTCCGTCTGCTTGAACCTCAAGCCATTTTATTAAAGTAGGGAGGCCCGTTCCCCCGATAAGATATTCATTCGGTCTGCCAGATATGCGATCTTGGAAGGCACTCAACATAAAAAACTCATCATCTCCATAGCCTTCCCTAAAAAATCTTCTGTGATGCATGTAGATTTCGCGCAATCTCCAATATCGTGCACTGTCGCTCTTATCTCGTAGTTCAGGATTAACGCATAACTTTGTCTGTATTTGCGACGAGAGCAACGTCGCAGAAAAATTAACAACACAAATATTCACACCGTAATACTTTGGCCCAGTCGGGTCGTTCCGGCGAACATAGTCACGTGGTGTCACATCAATATCAAGGAAACAATCTGAGCAGCTATGCTCAAGTGCATTTCCCACCAACTCTACAGCAACTTCAGCAAGCAAGTCACTGCGAGACTTTGTGATTCCAAGATTCTCAAAAAACAAGCACAATGTTGTGATTGCGGAGGACAATGTCTCATCATCATTTTCATTGGCTAAAAAAAGTTTGCGATAATAATTTTTTCCAACACCAAGCCTAAATTGACGGACAAAATCCATGGCAGGCTGCGCAGGTCTTTCCAACATATATAGAGGTGACAGTCCAATACCATCGGTAAAAATATTCGTTTCTTTCTTATTGTAATGAAACTGTACAGATATACCGTGATCCGCAATAATATGCTCGATATAGCATTCTAACAGAACATATGTAAATTTTTCGTCGAACACACCGTTTGGAAATGCGATTAAAATAGACGAAATCTGGCTGTTGTTGTGCACGGTAAGAAAAAGCCCGGCAATGAGTTCGGAAACCGTGTCAACCGTCAGCAACTGCTGATTTCCATAAAACAAACAGGATTTCCCGTCTGGTAGAAAAACAGGTGTAAGTGCTCTAGCAGATGTCGCATTCCGCAATTGCCGCTCAAGCAGGGTTACGTTCTTCATACACATCACCGACCTAACCGATAATCATACTGATACACTATGGTAGTTACAAGGTCATTATAGCACACATTCTAACCACTAACAACAAAAAAATCTCCCCTATCCGCCTTGTTTACGGTCGAATACGAGAGATTTTTTTGTTTTGCGCTGACTCCGTTCAGGTTCGACGTACTCCGAACAGCAACCCTTATCACGGGGCTGCGGCTCTTGTCATGTATGGGGTCAGTGCACGCCCTTCTTCAGCTGCTCCAGATAGCTGTCCGCCGCCAGCGCCTCTTTGGTAAAGGAGTTGTTCTCCCACCATGCCCAGATGGCCGCCGCCGAGGTCAGGCCCGCCGTCACCCACTGCTCCAGCTGTGCGCTGTCAATGGGCAGCAGCGGCTTGCCGCAGGCGCTGAGGATCTGGTTTGCCAGGGCCAGGCCCAGCACGGCGGTGCGTGCCACGGTGCCGGCGGAAATGTTGTTGTTCTTCGTGATGTGTGCGTTCATGTTCAGGTTCCTTTCTGCTCTTCCGAGCGCTGCTTTAAAATGTCCACGGCCTTTGTCAGCGCCGCCGGGATCGGCAGGCCCATCAATCCGGCATTCTCAACGATGGAAATGGTCTCGTTGCAGATAAAGCCGATGACCACGGCGTCCCGCACAAAGCTGGTTGCCATCACGGCGTCCAGCCGGCAGGCCACCAGCACGATCAGCAGGGTCTCTCCCTTGCGGATCAGTCCCTTCCAGCCCGCACGGCTCTCCAGCGCGCCGGTCCGGCTCTTGGGGCTGGCGTGGAATACGCCCGCCACGATCAGGCCGGTCACGTAGTCCACGGCCATAAAGAGGATCAGCGTCTGCAGCGCCGCATCCCAGCCGCCGTACAGGCTGGCAATGGCGGCCCCCAGCGCCCCCACGGCCATGCAAAAGGTGTCTTTCATGTCGTTTCCTCCTTTCGTCTCATTTTCGTTTTAATCGTCTCAAAGCGGTGTGCCGTGAGACGATCAGCCCACCCACCGGCTCTTGTTGGGCCGGGTATCCACATGCACCCAGCCCTTGGCGCGGCCCGCCTTGACGGGGTAGCGGCCAACGCCGCCCCAGGCGGGCATCAGACTCTCGGCGTAGGCGGCCACGTCCTCGACGCTGACGCCCTGCACCTGGATGTCAGCCGCCCGGCCCAGCAGGTGCTGGCTGGATTTTGCACCACCCACAGCGGTGTTGTGGGTGGCCGTGCGGTAGCCGCTGGTGATGACCACCGCCTTGCCAAAGTGCTCCCGGATGGCCTGCAGCAGCACCGTGAGGGCCTCGTCCACCATGATGGTGTCGGAGCCGTCCCGGCACCGGAACTCTCGCACCTTAAAGGCCGGGGCCAGGCTCTTGTTTCCGTTTTTGGTCAGACTGTATTCCTTAATGGCCATAGGTTCACCCTCCTAATACGTTTCCCTCTCCGTCCACCAGCACCTCCTGCGGCAGCACCAGGGCTGGGCGGTAGCTGTAACTAGACTTCGCGCTTATACTTTTGAACGCTCCATCTGCGGTAACATACGCCGCCTTACTCGGGGTCCATCCACCGCCCGTAGGTGTCCGGGTCCAGTAAGGCCGGGACCATTTTCTTCTAGCTGTTGCCTCGGTGCGAAAGTAGCTCAGCGCCGCACCCTCTTTATATGCGTTGTTCAGGGATCCATTCAGTTCCGTGATGCTGAGCGGAAAGACCTTTGTTGCCAGGCCATCCGCCCCCTCTCTCCGGTCCTCCTCCATAGGAAAACTTTCGGTGCCCATATAGGGGATTCGCACCTTCTTGATCAGCGGCTTGATATCCGCTTTGATCATCCTGAAAAATGTGTCTTCCAGGTATATTTGTGAATCGGAATTCGCGTACCCGGTACCGCTGGATTTATAAGACCCCGTGAACCTTGCAGAGTTGCACAGCAGCCACGTTCCAAAGCAGCTTGCGTCGTACATATCGCCCGGTAGGCCCTGATGCACGATGATCCACTCCGTCCGGATGTTGTTTACATTGAAGTACACCTTTCCGCCCACCGCACGGTCCCCCAATGGTGTGCCCAGCTGATACCACAGTTCGGCAACGCCACGGGGGTCTCCCCAATAGGCCTTTTGCACAGCCTGGGCAAGACTAGCGCCGTCTCCCCAATACAGTTTGCCGATCTTTTCGGCCACGCTGTTGGCACCCACATAGCCGCTCATGGAGCCACCACCTCCTCGTCAGGCACAGGCTCCTCGGTCTCCGGCTCCGGCAGGTGGATGTCCGTGTCATTGATCACCTCGTCAGAGCTGGCTGCACTGGCCGTGCTGGCCGCACTGTACACCAGGTACACCGTGCCGCTCTCCAGCTTGCTGCTGCCGGGGATCAGGTCCTCCGTCCCGGCTGTGATTTTTGTGGGCGTAAAGCCAAGCACCCGGGTGATGTCCTCCTTGGTCAGGGTATACTGCTCCGCCAGGGTCAGCACCTGCTTCTGGCCGTTCCCCTTCTCCATGGTCAGGGTGTTCCCCTGCACCTGGGCTCCCTTCAGGTACTCGTCGCTGCCTGCCTTCACGGCCCCCACGTCGGCAGCCTCCAGCTTTCCGGCCTTCCCGGTGCCGCCGTGTTCTGTACCCAGCACCCCTGTCATGGCCGGCAGGCTGGTGGTGTCCTGGGTGGTAAAGGTCCGTTTGCTGCCGTCTCCCAGTTCCACCGTCAGGATCTTTCCTGCCAGGGTCAGACTTTTCACCACCTGGTCACTGTCCTGGGGCACTGCTCCCAGGTCCTGGGCCGTCAGGATCACCACGCCTCCCTTGCCGTTGACGCTCACCACCTTCCCGGTCTCCGGTGCCGCCAGCTCTGCCCGGTGGGCTGCTGCCTCTGCCCTCGCTGCCGAATTTTCAGAGTTTTCAGCCCCTGCCGTTGCCGTCCGGGCCGCCGTCTCTGCCTGGCCCTTGGCATTCACCGCCCGGGTTGCTGCGGTGGCCGCCGTCTCGGCGTTGGCCTTTGCGCTGGCTGCGGCCTGCTGTGCCGTGTTGGAGTATTCCAGCACCCGGGCCACAAAGGTCTCGTACTGGGTGGGGCTGATTTCCACGTCTCCGTCGGTGTTCAGAGTGCTGTAGCACTCGTACTTGGTGGGCTTTGTCAGGGCCCGGTAACCGTCCGCACCCAGGGCCAGCAGCATCCACTGGCCGCCGGGGCTGGCCGTCAGGGTCTTGTCCACCGCCACGCTGTCTTCGTCGTCCAGCAGCACCGGTGCGGGCAGGGTGCCGTCCAGCCACTGCACATGCAGCGTCACGCTCAGGCCCTGCCATTCTGCCGGCAGCTCAAATTCCAGCTTTTCCACCCCGGCGCTGCTCTGGCCGCCCACCTTCAGCACCCGCACGTCCGGGGCAAACTCCGCCCCGGCAAAACTGCGCTTCAAGATCTTCACACGCATTCGCGTCTCCTCCTTTCGCCCTTCCAGTCTACCGCGCTCCGCTGCACAAAAAACCTGCGGACTTTCTGCCAAAGCAAGAGCACCCCGGCAGCCATTTCCGGCCGCCGGGGTGCTCTTGCTTATCTCAGATCTGCGTAGGGGTCATTTACCGTGGTGGTCTGCGCCTTTTCGGCGTTCTTCAGCCAGGCAGCAAAGGTTTTCTGCTCGTACAGGGCGTTCCCGTCCCCATCGGTCAGGGCCAGCAGCATCTCCTCCAGCTTCTGCCGGTCGTACTCACTGCCGGCCAGATATTCCGGCTTGCACACTTCCGTGATCTTGCTCTTCAGGTTCGTCACACTCTTTCCGGCCCGCAGCAGCCGGTCAAGCTCTTCCTGCACATCCTGTGCCCGGCCGCTGTCCACGGCCGCCACCAGGTCGTCGGTCACGCTGTTGTTGTCGCCCTTCAAAAGGTCGTCTGCCAGTCCATTGATCGCGCCCTTCGTGCTCCCGTCTCCGGTCACCATGTCGATTACCGCCTCGCGCTTTGCCGCGTCCACCTTTGCCTTCTGGTCGATGCCCATGATCTCGTACACGTTCTGCACGATCTGCCGCGTCAGCTGCTCCCGCCGCTCTGTGTCGCCGCTGTTCTGTGCCTTTGCCGCTTCCAGCACATCCGGGTCATACTTCTTCAGCCGTTCTTTCAGTTCGCTGTAGATTTTGTCCTTCTTTCCCATCGCCGTCAGCTTCTCCATGGCCGCCTGCGCCTCGTCCGCGTCGCCGCTGGCATAGGCATCATACAGCCGGTCGTACTGTCCGGTTGCGCTGGCAGGCAGGCTGCTGAAGGTAAATTTCCCGCCGCTGGCCACGTTCTCCGCGTCCTGCACGTAGCCCTTGAAGGCTTCCAGGATCTTCCGCCCGTTGCCAAAGGGCACACCGGCAATTTCCAGCCCGTCCTCCATCAGGGTCCAGGCGTATTTCAGCACCTTTCCGTGGTGCGCGGCCAGCTTTTCCTCGTCCATGTCCGAGGTGTCCTTTCTCCATTCTTTGTAAAATTTGGCTGCATCCCCGGCCAGATCGTTCACGGCGCTGATGTTCGTAGCGCTCACCACATCATAATCCTTGCCGTTCAGGGCGTTGTCCACCAGGCTGTACACCTCGCTGCCAAACAAAAAGTTTCCGGCCGCGCTCTCGGTAAACAACCCGGTAAAACGGCTCAGCAGGCTTTTCAGGGTCACGTCCCCGTTTTCGTCCTGCTCCCGGTCCCACCGGTGCAGCAAAAAGTCCGCGCCGATCTTCATCAGGGCAAACACCGCCGTCTGCGCCACCTGGCTGCCGGCAGCTCGCTGCAGCTGCTTGCCGGCCCGCTGCAGCTCTGCCTGGGTCTCTTCGGTCTGGCCCTGCTCATACCGCGCCTTCTGGGCGTTGTAATCCATCACGGCGTCAGCCAGGATGCCGTAGTTCTGGAACCGCTGGGTGGTAAACATGGTAAAGGTCTTTACAAACTCGTCCGGGTTGCGCTGGATGCCTGCCCGCTGCATCACGGTATAGTTGGGCTGGGTTTGCTCGATCACCTTCTGGTACATCCGGTTCACGGCCTGCCAGTAGTCCTCGCTGCCCTCCTTGGCGGCTTCCTCGGCAAACTCCCCGGGGTGGTTCTTCACATAGGCCTTGCTGCCCTCCCACAGCGCCGCCACCGTCACCTCGTCCACGCCGTTGATCCACCCGGTCAGGGCTTTCGGCAGCTTGTCCATGGCCTTTTCTGCCGGTGTGAGGCCTTTGCCAATGCTGGCCAGTTCGCCCCGCTGGCTGCCGCGCTTGCGCCACTCCAGCAGCACGTCCCCGTGTTCCGTGATCTCCGTCTCCAGCGCCGCCCGCTGCTTGGTAGAAAAGTTTTTCACAAACGGCACCACCGACGCCATGGTGTCGCTGCCCAGCACGGCCGCCGCCGTGGGCAGACTGGCTGCCTGCGCAATGGCCACGCCCGGGTTCAAAGTCAGGATCGCCCCGGCGTAGTTGCCCCGCAGCCGGGCTGCCATCCGGCTCACGCCGTTGTCCCGCTTGCGCTGGGTGGTCTGCAGGTCGGTCAGCAGGTCGTTGATGTACTCCACCGCGCTGCGGCCCCACTGCTCCTTGATGATGCCGTTTTTCAGGTTGTACACGCCATCTTTTGTTTCCACGTTGCTGTTCAGCACCTTCTGCACGTCCCGGATGGGCAGTGCCAGGCCCGCATAAGCCGCCGTGTCCCGGATGCTGCGCTGCACCACATTGTTGCACTCTTCCAGCAAAATGGGCTGCACGGCTTTCTTGACACGGTTCTTCAAAAAGCCCCGGCCCTCAATGGTGGCGTCAAGGTTCAGCCCCTCGATCTGGGTCGCCAGGGCGCTCTTGTCCACCGCAATGGGGTAGTAGTTTTTCACCCCCGCCCGGTTATAGCCCAGCAGCTGCATGCTGGTCTCGTTGATCAGGTTTGTGGTGTACTGGTTGAACAGTTCCTGCATGTCCGCGATCCACGCCCGGTCGTAGTCGGTCAGGGCGTTTTCCACCGTCTGCAGCACCGTGTCCACCATCGGGGTGCCGTCGGCATTCTGCAAGCCGCCCAGGTGCACGGTCTGGCCCTCCTGGTAGGCCCGTTCAATGTTTCCTTTTGTGTACTGTTCCATGTTCGGCACCGTCAGGCCGCCGTTCAGCAGGTGCTGGCGGCTGTCCGCATTCTGCAGATGCATGTACAGGCTGCACAGCATGGCGTGGTTCAGCGGCACGCTGTTGCCCTTGGTGTCGGTCAGGCCGATGTCCACCGTCTCGGCCCCCGGCCCGGCAAAGGCGTCCATCTCTTTCAGGTGGGTCTTGCCCGTCACGTCCGCAAAGAGTTTCTCGCCCTTGATGGTGATCTCGCTCTGCCGGCGCTGGCCGTCGTTCAGCATCCTTGCCAGCTTCTCCATCTGGCCGTTCTTTGCGTAGCCGCCCAGCATGCGGAACACCCGCTCGCCGCCCAGCATGTCCAGCTGGTACTTGGTCAGCGTGTTCCGCAGCCCGTCAAACCGCCCGCCGGGGCGGTTGCCCTTGCTGGTCTTTACTTCGTAGGCGGCCGCGTCCGCAATGGCGCTCACTTCCTCGGCCTTGGCCAGGCTCAGGGTCTTGTTTTCGGTGCGGATCACATGCAGCGTGCTGCTGGTAATGGCTTTCAGTAGCCGCAGCTGGTCCACTGTCATGGGCAGGCTGACACGGTTCTCCGTGTCCCGGATGCGCGCTTTCAGCCGGTCCTGCAATGCCCTTGCCTTCTCACTGTCCGGCAGGGCTTCCGCCTGGGCCAGCTGCTCGTGCAGCTTGTCCAGCCGGGCGTTCTTCGCAGCTGTCAGGTCCTCCCGCAGCGTCTGGATCAGTTCCGGCACCTTGCTCTGCTTCCAGTCCTCGGTCATGGCGTTGGGGGCTCCCTCGCTGCCCATGCTGGCCGTAATGCTGTCCTGCAGCCTCGTCAGCTGGTTCACAGCCTTGCTGTTCAGGGTCACCAGGTTCGCCAGCTTGGCCACCTCGGCCGCCTCCACGATCAGCCCCTTCTGCACATACTTGCCCTGCTGGGGCCGCAGCACCATCTGGTTCAGCTGGGCCGCGTTCGCCCGGATGCTCCGTTTCAGCTCGTCCGCCTTCCGGGCGTCCCGGGCCCGCTGCACCCGGTTCTCGGCTACTTTCTTCGCAATGGCAATGTCCTCGTCCCGCTGCTGGCGGGCCACTTCCAGCGCAATGGCGTTCCGCTCCGTCTGCTTCTGGTACCACTCCGCAGCTTTCTGTTGGTTCATCAGTTCCCAGTCCTGGATCTCCCTGTCCTGGATCATCAGCGAGCGCTCCGCCCGGTCGGCCCGGCGCTGCTCCTGCTTCACCTGGTCGGCCAGGTAGTCGTTTTCTTCCCGCAGCTCGCCCATGCGTTCCTTGTACCACAGCTTTGCCGCGTCCATGTCTTCCTGCCGCTGGGCTTTCAGCCGCTGCTCCTGCTGCTTCAGCTGCCGGCGGAACTCCTCCCGCTGGTAGGTGATGTACTCGTTCACGTCGCCCAGGTTGGTAAAGGTCTTTCCGTCGATCTTCACAGCGCTCCGGGCCTCGGTGCGCTGGTTGGCGGCCAGTCGGCGGGCAAACTCCTGCCGCTGCACTTTCTGGACACCCTGCATGCCCTTCTCCACCTCGGCGGCCCTTGCCTCGTCTCCGGCCGCCGCCTTGGCCATCTGCAGCGCCTGCTTCTGCATGCCCTCAAAAATAGCCTGGGCGTCGGTCATCTCGGGCACGTTCATAATGTCCTCGATCATCCGCCCGGCCAGCTCCACCCGGGCGTCCTCGTACTCGGCCTCGTCCGCAAAGCGGCTGCGCATCTCCGGCTTGATGTTGTCATGCAGATTCATCAGCACGTCCAGCCACTCGGTGCTCTCCATGCTCATGACACCCTCCACACCGGCCTGCTTGGCCGCCGCTTTCCACAGCGCCCGCGCACCGTCCTGGATGCCGCCCACGGCCCGGGTGTCGTTCACAATGCTCTCGTACTGCTCCGCCGGGTTTCCGTCCCGCACGCCGTCGGCCTGCCGCAGGGCCACACCGTGGCTGCGGGCCTCGGCCACCGCCGCGCTCCAGTTGCCGTACCGCTTCACCAGCTCCGCCTTGGCCTTGCCGGTCTTGTTCACGGTGTACTCCAGCCGGTGCAGCTCCGGGTATTCGTCCCACAGCTCACTGTTGCGGTAGGTCGCCCCGTCCAGCACCTCGCCCGCCAGCGTCTCGGCCAGCGCCTGGGCCTTTGTCATGTCCGCGCCGTCCGCTTTCAGGTAGTCCACCAGCACCCGGGTCTCGTTGGCCAGCTTTGCCCGGTCGGCCCGGCTGGCGTTGGCTTTCGTCCACCGCGCCGCCAGCCCGTCCAGGCTGTCCTGGCTCACCTTCACGCCTCTCGTCACCCCAAAGAACTGGCTCAGGGTGTCCAGTGCCGCCGCCGTGTTCGCAATATCCCGGCTCGCCTGCCGCTGGTCGTTCTTCTTTGCCTCCCGGCTGGCCTGCTCCGCCAGCTGGAAACGGAACTTTGCAAGGCTGCTTTCCTGCGCCAGCTCTCTGGTCTTGTAGTATTCCCGGATCTCCCGCACCACCTTGTCCGCATCCACACGCCCGCTGTATTCCTTGCTGGCGGCAACCCTGCCGTCTGCTGTGGAGATGTCCAGCGTGAACTGCCCGCGCTCGCCGCTCAGCTGCTCGGCCATTTTCCGGATCTGTTCCAGCTGCTGCGCCGTGGGGGCCGTGTCCGCCGAAATGTCCACGCCCGGTGCCTCGGCCATCACACGCACATTGCCGTCCAGCAAAAACTCATTCAGAGCTTCCGTGCCGTTCTTCACTTCCGCCGGGCCGAACACCTCCAGAATTTCCCGGTGGTCGGTGTCCCGGCTACGGTCATTCTGGGCAAAGTCCAGCATCTGGCCGTCCGGCAGAATGTACCCTGCCCGCCGGAATTCTTCCGTCACGCCGAACTGCTCCTTCGCCAACATCCGCCGGTACTCCGCATTGCCGCCGTACGCTTTGGCTCTGGCATTGTAGGCGTTCTGTGCATCCTTGGCCTGGGCGTCCTTCCGCTGCTGCAGACGCCCATTGGCTGCTTTCATCTGCTCCGTCAGGGCGCTGTCCCGCTCTTCCAGCGCGGCCAGGCGGCTGTTGTACTCCTTGCGCTTTGCAAGGTAGTCCTGGTATTCTGCGCTGTCCCGGTAGGCCTTGCCCTCTGCGGAAAAAACGCCCAGCGCCTTTTTCTTTGCCTCGATCCGCTGCACTTCGGCACTGTTCAGCCATGCACTGCGTTCTTCCTTCAGGGCACTGCGCTGCTTGGTCAGCTGCCGCTGTTCGGTGCGCAGCTTTGCCAGCTCATCCTGCTCCGCCAGCTGATAGCGCACATTTTTCTGCACAGCTGCATTGTTTTCCTTGCTTTTGGCAGAGGTTTGTGCTATAGTAGTGTCAGAAGATACTTCCTGAGCATCCGCAAGGGTGCTCCGCACAGCTTTCGGGAGCTGTGTGGGAGTATCTTCTTTTTTTGTCATATTTCCCTCAGTGTCAAACGTCACATAGCTTCCATCTGTCCAGCATACCTCATGAACATAGAAATTCTTCATGCCATTCTGCCGGGTGTATTCTCTTACAATCACGCCTTCATGCAGCTTTGTTCCGTCAATTTCGACGGGCGCTGCAAAGACATAAGTATCATACCCTCGTCCCTGCCAGTTTTGCTCATACCCGATTTGCTTTCCTTTTTGAATTACTTCGGGGACTGCAGCAACCGCAACCTGTTTTGCTTTGCTGTTCCCATGCTGCACCGTTGCACGTGCACCGCTCTTTGTCAACTCCACCGTTCCGAAGTTTTCACGAATCACTTTGTTTCCTATAGAATCAAAGAATTCTTCAACATTGGAAATGTTTTCGTTTCGCGTTTTTCCGAAAGATACCTCTGTTCCTTCGATTGTCGCCACCGGTTTCATTTCTTCCAATTCGTCCAGATGGCCGTTCATCTGCTCCACCAGAGAATCTTTTCCCTCGTGCAGCTGGAACCGCACCCCCTGCGCCGCACCCTCACTCTTGAGGGCTGCGGCGTTTTCTTTTGCCGCCCGCAGGTTGTCCATGGCCTTTTCCGCATGGGCAAAATAGGCGTCCTGCAGGGCCCGTTTTTCCGCCTCGGCCAAACGCTGGGCTTTCAGGGCCGCCCGGTTCTCCGGGTCAAGGGTCAGCGCTTCCTTTGCCCGGCTGATGATGCCGTTCAGCATCTCCTTCACGGCGGTCATCACCTTGTGGATGGTGCCTGCCTTGCCGGCGTTCTTCTCCGCCTGCGCCCGCTGGAATTCGGCCCACCGGGTCACGCTCTCGGCACTGTCAAAAATGCCGCGCCAGCTGTCCGCCACCAGTTCCTCAGCAGCCTGCTCATAGGTCAGGCCCTGGGCGGCATAGTCCTTCACCTTGTCCCGGATCAGCTCGTCCACGTTCTCAAAGCCCTCGCTCTTCGCCAGGTACTCCAGCGCCGTGTTCTGCACCGCCTTGGCACCCTCGGCATCCAGAGCGTTGTACCAGTGGTAGTCCTCGTGCAGCACCGTGCCAAACACGTCTCCGTTCCGGTCGCCAAAAAAGATGCGGCCCGTCTCGGTGTCCACATAGGCTTTCACCCGCTCGCTGGGGCTTCCGTCCGGGCCCAGCAGCACGCTCTTCAAAATGGCGTCCGTGCCGGTTCCCGCCGCGTTCAGCCGGATCACCTGGGCTGCCACATCGTCCGCCGCGCGGTCGCTGCCCTTCCAGATCACCCGGCCCTCGCCTTTCGTGCTCTGGTCGGTCAGGGCACCGCCCAGGGCCCCGCGCTCCACCGTGCCGGCTTCCACTTCGCCCTGCCCCTGCAAAAAGGCCGCCCGCAGTGCCTGCTCTCCGCCGGGCTGCTGCAGTACATAGTTCGTGTTCAGGGCAAGGTTGTTCATGCTGCCCGCCAGCTCCAGCGCCTTGTCAAAGGTTTTCACCCCGTCCATCTGGCCCATGCGGTACATGCTGCTGGCCGCCGCCGTGTAGTGTTCCAGGTCAGCAACGCTGTCCGGCACCATCCGGCTGATGGTCTCCGCCGCGCCCTTGCTCACCTTCCAGTCCGTCAGGGTCCGCTGCACGGCCCGCTGCTTCTCAGTCAGGGTCTGCTGGCGCAGCCCCACCGTCCGCCGCAGGCCGTCCGGTGCTTCCCGGCTCTGCTGTGTCGTCTCCTGTGCTTCCTGCTGCGCAGCGGCCCGGCTTTCCGCCTGCGCCTGCTGGTACAGCTGTTCCGGGTCAAACAGCATAGTCCTGGGGTTTTCCGGGTCTACCGTCCGCACCGCTTCCGTGCCGTCCGCAAAGCGCACCGTCATGGTGTCGTTGCTCATGCTCACGCTGTAGCCCTGCCCGCTTTCCACGGTTTCCCCGGCCTTTTCCACGGCACCCTGGCCCGGATCAGCGGCAGGGTTCTCTGCCCGCGCCGCATTGTTCCCGACATTTGTGTCGGGAACTTCCGCTGCCTGCTGCTGTGTCTGCTGGGCAAGCGTGCGCAGGGCTTTCCGGGTCTCGCTGGCCGTGGCAGGCAGCTCCATGCCGTACTCCTCCGCAAAGGCCGCGCGGTTCGCCGCATTGGCTGCATTCGGGGTAAACAGGTTGATGGTCTTGCCCGTCAGGTTGTCCGCCTGCAGGGCGGCCGCCAGCTGCTGCACCGCCGGGTTCTCGCTGCGCACCGCTGGGGCTGCATCCTTCCGGGCAGTCGTTTCCGCAGCGTCAGTGTTGCCCGTCTGCTGCATGGCGGCGGCCTGGTCTGCCTGCTGCCGTGCAGCTTCTCCCGGCTCCATGGCCCGCTCTTCCAGTGCCCGCTGCGCCGCCGCGGCATCCGCCGCCCGGCTCTCGGTGTCCACCTGCACCGGGGCAGCCGTTTCGGTTCCGGCCCGGGCGTCCAGCGTCCGGCTCATGGCACCCAGCCCCGTGCCCACGGCACCGCCCAGGGCACCGGAGGCACCACCCGTCAGGCCGCTCTGCAGCGCCTGCAAAAAGGTGTCGCTCTGCAGCAGCTCGTCGGCGGCCTGCTGGTCGCCGCCCAGCGTGGCATCAATGATCTTGTCCGCATAGGTCTCCACAAAGGCCTGTACCGCATTGTCCACGCCGCCGGAGATCGTGTTGGCGGCCAACTGGCTGTTGCCCAGCCCGCTCACCAGCTTCGAGCTGCGCACAAGATCGGCCAGCTTTCCGGCCACCGTGTCCCGGGCATAGTCCACGCCCATGCTGCGGGCCATGTCCGCCACGCCCACGCTGTTGATGGCCCAGCCTGCGCCAAACTTTGCAAGGCCCACGCCCACAGCCTGGCCGGCACTGGTGCCCTTCTCCACGTCCTGGCCCATGCTCTCGGCCGCGCCCTGGGCGCTCAGCACCGGCAGCACCAGGTAGGGGCTCACGCCCGCAACAGCCAGGTTTTCCGCTGCGCTGGTGGCAACGCCCATGGCGGTTTTGGCCGCCGGGCTCATGCCCGCCTGGGCCGCTTCCGTGCGCTGCTGGCCGTAGTGGTACAGCTGGTAGCCAAGGCTCGTGTCTTTATCCAGCGCCGTTTTCTGCACCGTCCCGGCAATGCGGCTGCGCATTTCGTCGATCTCGCTCTGGCTGTAGCCCATGTCGCGCAGATCCTCGTCGGTGTACTGGGGGTTATAGTCCATGTCCACCGCCGTGATCCGGTCTTTCAGTTCCTTGCCACGGGCATCGCCTTCCAGTTCCTTGTCCAGTGCCGCCTCGTTTTTCTGGGTAGCCCGGATGTCCTTCACGCCCTGGGTGGTCATCTCGCCCGCCATGGGCACCGCCGACGCCACCGTGGCTGCAATGCCCTTCGTGGTGTCCGCCGTGCGGCGCACCGCCCGGTCAGTCACCGGCAAGGCGTCATATTCCCGGATGTATGCCCGGGCCTCGTTGATCTCCTGGGCCGTGTACCCCATCTTCAAAAGGTCTCCGGGGCTGTACCGTTGCTTTGTACCGGTTACCTGCACGGCCTGCTCCGGGGCAACGCCCTTGTCCTCCTGAGTGGTGTACTCCTTCTGCCGCAGCAGGTCCACCACCTCCCGGTGCCGGGGGTCGGCATCCATCCACTGGTTCAGCTCGTCAAAGCGGTCGGTCTGCCGGTCCTTGGCAAGGGCGTTTCCCACCTTCTGCGCCGCCTTGGCGTAGCTGCCGTAGGTGCCCTGCGCAATGGCCCGCTGTTTCGGGGCGTTGTCGCTGCCAACATAGTTCCAGCCCGGTTCGTAGTCCTCCTGCCGGTCCGTGGCCACCGGGCTGCCCGTGTTGCTGGCCATATCCGCCAGCACCTGCTTGCCCAGCGTGTCCGCGCTCACCGTGCCAAGCACCTGCCGCGTGCCGCCGGTCCAGGCCGGGGTGCTGGCCGTCGTCTGCAGGCGGCTGGTGCTGGCGGGGGCAGCCGTCATCTGGCTGCGGATCTGCGCCACCTGGGCCACGCTCAGGCCCGTGCCGGCGCTCTTGGCTGCCGGTGCCGCCGGTGTGGTCTTGGCCGTCTGGGTCGTCGTCGTCTTCTTCTGGGCTGCGGTTTTTGCGGCGTCATTCGCTTTAATCTGCTCCCGCATCTGGCGCACCTGTTCTACACTCAGGCTCATGTTGCTCCTCCTTTACCATCCCATAGTCTGCGACACCTGACTGATGGTGCTGTCGCTGTAATTTTTCCGGATCAGATACTCGGTGATCTGGGCCATGTCATAGCCATTGTTTGCCATCTGCTGTGCTTCTCGCAGCGCCGTATTGTAATTGCCGCCTTTCGGGCTGGCCATGCTCACCGACGCCCCCGCCACGCCGTCCACCGTGCCGCTGGTGCTCCACGGCGTTTTGGTGGTCGCTGCCGGCAGCTTGCTGGTCGTGGTTCCCGCCTTTCCCGCTCCGGTTCCTCCCGCCGCGCTCTGGGTGCTGGCCTTGGTGCCGGTGTCTGCCTTGATCCATCCCGCATTGGTCAGGGTCCGCTTGTAAAAGTCGTACAGGGGCTCGGTGCCCTTCATGCTGGAAAATTTGTTTGCCATCTGCTGCAGCTGGCTGGTCGTGTAGCCGCCGCTCTTGCTTCCCGAGCTGCTCCCACCGCTTCTCGTGCTTCCGGTGCCCGTGGTCTTGTACCGCTGCTGCAGTCCCAGCAGCGCCTGCTGGTATGCAAGGTTCGAGCTGTTCAGCCGCCCGGCAATGGTGCCGTAGCTGTCCGTGCTGTCCCCGCTCAGTCCTGCCATCTGCAGGTAATTCTTTGCTGCCGTGTCGTTGCCGCTGCCCGCCAGGCTTGCGCCCTGCAGCAGGGCCGCCATCTTGTCCTTCTGGGTATCGCTCATGCCCTCCCAGGCGTCCAGCATCGTGCTGTCCAGTCCGTACTTGGTCAGGGTCTGGGCTGCCAGGTCATCAAAGCCCGCCTGCTTAAAGGCCTGCGCCTGTTCCATGGCGCTGATCTGGTCGCTCAGCTGGGTGCGCTGCAGGCTGTCCGCATACTGCTGCTTCTGTAGTTCAAACTCCTTGTCCCACTGGTAATAGCCCTGGTAGGCATCGTACCCGGTCTTCACCGCGTTGCCCACGCCCTTCACAACGTTCCACACATTGTTCCAGAAGTCGCTGTTCTCCTGCCGTGCCGTGTCCACCCGGCCGCTCAGGTAGTCCCGCCAGTTCTGGGCATTGCTCACGCTGCCGTCATACTCGCTGCGTTCCAGGCTCTGCTGGCCCAGCAGGTCGTCCAGCACACTGCCCGTGTCACTCAGCTTCTGCTTCCAGTTCTGCAAGGCGTCTGCCCGCAGGCTGCTCAGGCTGTTGTCCACGCCTGCGATCTGCTCCCCTGCCGCCTGGTTCGCCGCGGTCTTGGCCCAGTCCGCACCGTACCCGCCCGCCAGGGTATTGGCCGTGCCGGCAGCGGCTGCCGCGCCGTTCTGGGCGTTGGCCACGCTGTTGGCCCGGTACTGCTGGTAGGCAGCGTTCAGGGCGTCCGTGTCCACGCCGGTGCTGCCGGTCAGGCTGGCATCCGCCAGCTGCACCAGCTTCTGGTTGATGCTGTCCGTGTAGTTGTTCTGGTAGGCCCTCGGCATAGCCTGTTCGGCCTGGGCCAGCTTCTTCTTTGCCGTGTTCAGTCTCGCAATGGTTCCCATGGTGTCCCCTCCTTACACAAAAAAGAACGGTAAGATCTGCGCCGCCAGCTGCACCGCGCTCAGAATGCCGTTCAGCCACCGGCTGGTGCGCTGGCTGCTCTCGCTGCTGGCCTTGTCGTACTCGTTCTGGCGGTACTGCAGCCCGGTGCGCTTGGCCGTGTACTCGCTGCGGCTCTGGTCCTGCAGGCTGTTCAGCACGTTGTCCAGGTTGTTCATGGTGGCCGTGTAGGCGTTCTGGCCCGCCTGGGTGCCGTAGCTGCTGCCATAACCGCCGGTCTGGGCGGCGGCATTGGCCTGTGCATTCTGGTTCGCCAGCTTGGCCGAGCGGGTGTACTGGCTCTTGTACTGCTGGTAGGCCGTGTCGGCGTCCGGGTCGTAGTCAAACTCTTTCATGCCGTCCAGCTGGCCCATCACGTCCTTGATCTTCGGCTGGTACTGGCTCACATAGTCCGCCGGGCGGGTCTTTTCGTAGTTCTCCAGTTCCGTCCGGGCATTGCTCAGTCTGCTCATTCCGTCTCCCCCTTACTGCTCAAAAAATTCTCGCTCATGTTCTCGCTGTCCAGGTTGGTCAGCACGTAGCCCAGCTGTTCCTGCAGCTGGTACAGGTAGTTGCGCAGCGCCCGGGCGTCCTCCGGGTCCATGCTGCTGCCAAAGCTGGGCAGGCTGATGCCGTTCAGCCCCGCTAAACTCGCCATGTTCATCCCTCACTTTCTCGGCCCGGCCCCGGTCACCCGGCTGCCGGTGGTGCCTGCCAGCGTAAAGACCATGCTCCGCAAAGCGATCTGCCCCGTGCCGCTCAGCTTCAGCCGCATGGTGTCGTGCCGGCGCGGCTCAAAGGGCAGGTTCAGCCGGGCATGGTCTCCCGTGGCGGCCGCCGTGCGCAGGGTCTCCCAGGGTCCGCCGTCGTAGCTCGCCGCCAGCGTCACCACACTGTGGGTCTGGGCGTCCAGCCGCAGGGTGATCCGGCTGATGTATTTGTCATCCGTCTCGGTCAGTCCAATGTCTCCGCTCACCGCTTCAAACTGCAGCGCCGCCTCGGCTTCCCCTTCTGTTTCCCGGTCGGGGTCTGCCGCCCACAGGGCCCGGCCGTCCCACAGGTACAGCTGCCGGCCGGTGCTGGCCATCTCGTAACCCACGGCGCTCTCCTCGTGCCACAGGCCCCGCTCCGTGTCGTACACCAGCAGCCGCCCGGCGCTGTCCCCCTGGCGGCGCAGGTACAGGTAATACCGCGCGTCCAGGCTTCCGGCCGCGCACCACGCGGCCCCCGTCAGCTTCCCGGTGTCCAGCGCGCCGGACACCTTGCTGGGCAGGCTGCCGTCCCATGCCATCACCCCGCCGGGCGAAAGGTAATACAGCGTCTCGTTCAGCACGCACAGGCTGTGGGCGGCGTTGGCTGCCACGCCCCGGCACCGCACACTGGAAAGCTGGTAGTCGCTGGGTTTGGAGCCGTACAGCTTGTGGATGCAGTTCTCTTTGAAGAACAGCACATACCCCATGCAGCTGGCCGCGCCGGTAAAAGTGCCGTCGCTGCCCACGCTCACGGCGTAGCTGTCCGCTGCAATGCCCCGGTAACTGTACCAGTTGGTGGGGTCGCCCAGGCGGCAGGCGTAAATGGTGTTTTCCTTCTTGCTGCAGCCCCACACCCGGTTGCCCTGCTCCGTCACAAAGTCCAGATCCGGCACCCGCCGCTCCAGCGTGATGCTCACGGCCAGGCCCTCGTTCTCGGTGCGCGCCCCGTCCAGGCTGCGCCAGCTGGTGCCCGTGGCCGTCACCGTCCAGCTGCCATAGTACCGGCTGCTGTCCTGGGCTGGGGTCAGGCTGGCCACAAGGTCGTCTCCTTCCAGCGCCTGCACCACGATCTCCCCGTTCAGGTCTGCCGCCAGCGCGTCACACACCGCCTGCGGCATGCCGGTCAGGGTCACCGTGTCGCCCTCCTTCAGCAGGCTCCCGATTCCCGGGCAGGTCATGCGCACCGTGTTCACCAGCACCTGCACCCACTTGCCGCTCTTGGCGCTCCACTTTTCCAGCACGCTCTCATAGTCGTACAGGTTCTTCGGGTCGCCCTTCAAAAACAGCTGCCCGTCCTCCGGGCTCTCCGGCTCCGTGTCGCCTGCACCGGCCACCTCGTACATCTTGCCCTCCGTGTCGCAGGGGCACACGGTCATTTTGCGGTCGCCCAGCTCCCACTTTGCCCCCAGCGTTTCCAGCTGGCCGGTCTCGGTGTCAAAGGCCAGCTTGTCCGGCCAGATCAGCACCTTGCTGCCCATGCCGGCCAGCGCCTTGCGGTCGTCCGTCAGCACATTCTCCAGCGTCACCGCCGCCGTGCGGCCCGCCTGCCCGTCCGGTGCGTATTCCAGCCCCGTGCCCCGGCAGATCAGCAGCCCGTTCAGGTGGTACATGCCGTTCACCTTCTCCACGTCCCGCACCTTTTTGCGCAGCGCCCGGGTCTGCAGCGCCGGAAATCCCCTGCCGGAAAAATTCAGCGCCGCCGAGAGCTCCGCCTCGCTGCAGCTGTAGGTCTCGTTGATGCCCCCAAAGGCCCGCAACAGCTGCCGGCTACCGGTCAGCTGGTTCAGGTTCGTCCCGTCGATCATCTCTCAATACCTCCACTGCACCCCGCCCGCCGGGGGGTATTTCTGCCGCATCCAGGCTGCAAACTCCTGGCAGTAGTCACTGTACATCTGCAGCTCGTTCACCGCCCGGGCCGTCTCGCCCAGGGCCAGGTCCATCTGGGCGCACAGCCAGTGCTGGTACAGTGCGCTGAAGGCATCCGGTGCCAGCAGCTGGGTGTCATACTCCAGCCCGTCCCCGGCCATGTCGGCGCCCACAGCGTCAAAATCGCCGCAGGCCGAGCGGTTCACCACCGTCTGCCGCAGCCGCGCATCGCACTGGCGCATCCACATCTGCTTCATCTCGTCCCCAAAGTCGTTGTTCGGCCGCATCTGGTCGCAAAGTTCTATCGCCTTTCCGGCTGTCATCGTTCCGCCTCCTTAGCAAAAACACCCGGCACAGCAAGTGCCTGCCGTACCGGGTGTATTCTTCTTTGATTCGTGGCTCCCCTTTCGGGGGAGCTCCGGCATCCGCGCCGCCCTTGGCGGACGGGGCCGGTGAGAGGGTTACAGCTTCTGCAGTGCCGGCACGTTCTGCGCCGCCGCCTGGGCCGCCTCGATCTTCGCGTTGGCCGCGTTGTCCATCTCCTCGCTGTGGCGCAGCACCTCGGCCACCGCCGCAGGCACCTCCACGTCCACACCGCGCTGGATCAGGTACGCCTCGCCGTTCACGCTCACAAAACGGGCGCTGGAGTAGCGGCCGTTGTCCTTGAACAGGTGGATCACCTCGGTGGCGGGCTTCTCCGCCTGCACGTCCTTGGTGTCCTGGGTGGCTGCTTCTGCAGCCTGCTGGGCGGTTTCTTTCTTCACTGCCATTTTGTGTTCATCCTCCGTTCCTCAGTTTGCCTTCGCCTTGGCGCTGTAGCGTGCGCTGCAGCTCTCAATGCGCACCATGTACTGCTCGCTGAGCCGCTCCGCCGTCTTCACGGCCTTCCAGCCCACAGAGGCACGCTGGTTCAGGGGGTCATCGCCGTAGCCCAGTTGCTTCACGATGTGCTGCAGGCCGCCGCCCTCCAGCTCGGTGGTGGCGTAGGCGTGGGCACCCAGCACCAGGGTGCCAAACACCGCAAGGCCGCTGGGGCAGCCGGTGCCCGTCCAGATCTTGGCCTCGCTGGTCTCCACAAACCGCACGTTGTTGATCTTGCCGATCTCGCCCTCAAAGATCTCCTCAGGGCTGGCGTACTTGTGGGCCTCCACCCAGTTGGGGTCCTTCTTGATGTCGTAGGCCGCATAGGGGTGGATGATGGCCACATAGCTGCCGCCAGCAGAGCCGATGGGGTCTGCGTTCTGCACCTTCAGCTGGGCCACCGCCTGGTCGATCAGGTCCACCGTCAGCTGAGCGGTGGCGTCCAGGCCTGCACGGCTGGTCACCGGGGTCTCTGCACCGCCTGTGCCGATCTTGGGGGCGTAGATCACGTTGGTGCCGCCGCACAGGATGTCCCGGACGATGGTGTCCATGGTGCGGCCGGACTGGCTGGCCAGCACGCTGGTGGCCTGCACCACGTTGTTGTCGATGGTGGTCATCTGCACCATGTCGGTCAGGGGCACCCAGCCGCCGTACTGGTGCACCTCAGCGGTCACCGTGGTCACGGTCAGGGCCTGGCCTTCCGGGGTCACGCCCTCGGTCAGGGGCGTGGTGGCCTTGGGCAGCGCGTCATACTTGCGGAACTCGATGGTCTTGCCGTTGTTGGCCGGGATCGGGTAGCTGTCGCCGAACTGGTCATGCACCAGCGCCGGCAGCGCCTGGTCGATGAGGCGGCGCTCGTAAAAGGTTTTCATCTCGGCGCTCATGCCGGAGCTGCCGGTGGTGTTCTGCAGCTGCTCGTGCGCATCCGCAAACAGCTGCAGGTTCAACTTCTTCCATTTCATGGTTTGGTCCTCCTTCAAAGGTTTATGTTCTCACACCCTCGTGTGGGAAGTCGTTACAGCGTGATCTTCTCGCCCCGGCGTGCCCTGCGTTCCAGGTCCTCCAGCTGGCGGCGACTCATGCTGGCCACGTCCACATGGGTGGTCACCGCGCCGCCGGGCCGGGTGCCGTTCTCGCCGGGCCGGCCGGCCCTCTGCTGGATGCGTGCCGCCACGCCCTGCTCCACCTTCTGGGCGGTCTGGGCCGTGGCCTGCTGCATGATGTGGTCAAAGTAGGCGGCCCGGTAAGCGTCCGGCAGGCTCACGCCCCGGCGCATCAGGTCGGCCACCTGCTCGTTGGCCAGCACCTCCTGCAGCTCAAAATCCGGGTACTGGGTCTTCAGCTGGGCGGCCTGGGCCTCCCACTGTGCCTGGATCTGGCTCACCCGCTGCTGGCGGGTCGCTTCCTGCTGCATGGCCTGCAGCTGCGCGTTGCGGGTGTTGCTGCGCTTCAGGTCGCTCTCCATCTTGTCCAGCTCCCGGGCCGTTTTCACGCTCACACCCCGCTGCTGGGCCAGGTCCTCGTAATATTTCTCGTCCTTCACGCGGCCGTTCTCCACCGCCTCGATCAGGCCGTCCATGTCATCGGTGTCCACGCCGTAGGCATTGGCCAGTGCCTGGGTCAGCCGCGCCACCTGCGGATTCTGCCGGATGTTCTCCGTGGCCTTATCAATGGCCCGCTGCATCATCTCCTGGAACACGTCGCTGTATTCGCCCTGCACCATCTCGCCAAAGGCTCTCCGGCGCTCCTCCGGGGTCTTTTCGGCCTTGGGCTCCTTGGCAGGTTCCTGGTGCTTCTCCGCTTCCGCCGGGTCACTCTCACTGCCAGAGGCCCCCTCCTTGAGGGGGTTGCCGCCCGCAGGCGGCTGGGGGAGTTTCTCCCCGCCTGCCGCCTTGCCCTTCAGCGCCCCGCTGCGCCGTGCCAGCCGCTCCTGCGCCGGCCGCAAAGCCGGTGCCTGCACCGCCGGGGCCGCAGCTTCCGCCGCACCGCCCTCTGCAGCACCTGCGCCGCCGTCTCCGCCTTCGGCAAATTTCTGCAGGTTCAGTGCCTTTTCCGGCGCATCGCAGCCGTCGCTGTCATCGTAAATGTACAACTCCACATGGTCCGGGTACTGCCCGGCCAGCTCGCTCAGCCCTTCCTCCACAAAGTCGTACCATGCAGCAACCATGATTCCGGTCATGCCGCCGCTGGGCTTTGCCTGCACCACAAAAGACTCACCGTGCTGCACGCAGCTGCTCTCCAGCTGCTTCTGCCGTGCAGCCTCCTCCACCTTGTTGGCCAGCGTCTGCAGCAGCACGCTCACTGCCGCACACACAATGTCCTGGCCTTTGGGTGCATAGTCTGCGTGGCCGCTTGCTGCTACACTATAGCCCTTGTCGGTCTGCATCATTTCCACTTTGATCACGCCGTTTTCCTCCTGTCGTTCCTGTTCCAATCGGAGAGTCGAGAAAAAAGCGTTAAGCGCAGCGGCTAGCTTTTTTCCGGTTCGACTTCTTCTTTGGGGTCTGAAAGGGGCGAGCAGCCCCTTTCTCGTGGGTCCAGCGCGTCGAAATCGCTGGCGCTTTTCTGGTTCTCTTTTGTGCGGCAAAAGAGAACGTCCTCCGTCATTCTTTGTTCGGGTTGTTCGCATCCATGGCCCGCTTGGCCGCCTGTGTCGAGAGACTGTTGTTCCCTTCGCCCACCGCAGCGCCCAGGCTGTTGGTGGTGCTGCGGGTCACATTGCTGCTGCCGCTGCCGCCACCCGTGCTGCCCGCCGCCTGCGCAGCCGCTCCTGCCGCCTCGCTCACGTTGGTGCCGTTCTGCTGGTCAATGATGGCCGCCATTTTCTGCATCTGCTGCGCCATCTGCTGGAGCTGCTGGTACAGCGTGCCGTTCTCGCTCACCCGCTGGCGCACCTTCTCAATGCCTTCAAAATCCATCATGTCCAGCGCCGCCAGGGCCGCGTCGGCGTTGGCAGGCGCAAAGAAGCCCATCTGGTAGCACTCTTTCGCCGTCTCGTTCTGAGAAAGACGGCTGAAGGTGCTCTTCTTGGCCGCGCTCACCGTGATGTCAAACACCGGCTCATGGTCGCCCAGCTGCACCCCTCCGATCTCGCCGCCCGGCACGGCCCGCAGTTGCGCCGCGCTGAAGGGGGTGTACTCGGTCTGCCCCGTCTCTCCGGTAACGCGGAACACCCGCTGCTCGTCGTAGAACTGGCGCATCAGCTCAATGATCAGGTAACACTCCTTCGCAAAGGAGCGGTACGCGCTTTTCAGCATGTCCCGGCTCAGCTTGCTGCCCGCTTCCTGCAGGGCCGCAATGGCGCTGGCCGCGGTCAGGCCGCTGGTAGTGCCGCCTTGACTCACGTCCCGGTTGCCGCTGACCTCCTTCAGCTCGTTCACCCGGTCGTCCCGGTAGGTGATGCAGTTGCCGCTCAGCACGCTGGTCTGCAGCGGCATAAAGGTGTCGCTGTTCAGCCGCCCCACCACATGCACGATGTCCCGGCTGAAGTCCGCCAGTTCTTCCTCGCTCACCCCGGCCGAGTCGCTCACCACAAAGCGCAGTTTGCTTGCCAGTTTCACGTTCTCGTCCATGGCGTGGTTCATCTCGTCAATGGCGGTCTGGGTGTCCTTCATCACGTCGATGTACCCAAAGCCCGCCGGGCTGTCCTCTTCCATGAACAACGGGTCAAGCACAAAGGGGTATTTCCCGTGGTCGTAAAAGCCCCGCTCGGCCAGGGCCGGGTCGTTCTCGCTGGCGTACAGCACCACGCCGTTGCAGTACTTGCAGTAGTGCAGCACCGGCGCGCCCTGCGGCCGGGCCTTTTTGTAGTACCAGTCCACCACCACACTCTTGCCGGTGGTGTCGAGCTGATCGTCGTGGATGTACTCGGCCACGTCCAGGCTCTTTCCGGTGTGGCCTTCCAGCTGGGGGTATTTCGCCACCAGCTGCTCGTTGTCCTCCAGGCTCAGGCTGAACAGGTTCGGGCTCTCCTGAATGTCGCTCACGCCAGGGGCCCAGTACAGCATCAGCAGGTTCACGCTCTTCACGCTGATGTCGCCAAGGCCCCCTCGCAGCGTCGGGTCCCAGAACACACCCTTCACGCCGGTGCCGGTCTTGAGCTTGCGCCACCAGGTGTCGCTGTACACCTGCTCATAGTCGCACTGCTCCAAAACCACCGGGATGATCTTCGAGAGTGCCTTGGCCGTTTCTTCGTCGTCCGCCGCCCGGGGCAAAACGTTGGGCTCCGGGTAGTTGTCCATGGCATCGGCGTGCTTGTTGGCAATGCTGTTGAACAGCCACCCGCTGGAGGGTTTGGGCTTGCCCTCCATCATCTTGTTCTCGCAGTTCTTCCAGTGCCCCATGCGGAACCACAGCTCGTTGTCCACAATGCGCTTGTCCAGCGACGCCTTGCCCGCCTTGTATTTCTGCAGGGTCTCCCCCGCCTTTGCGATCTCCTCCGGCCCGATCACCTGCGCCCCGGCAGCATCCTCCGTGGGTTTGCCGCCTGCCGTCTGCAGGCCCGTTCCGGTCACAGGCTCCGGCGGCCGTGCTCCCAGGCCGTTCAGCATCCCGGCCCCCGCCGGGGTGGCAATTCCGCCCCGATCTTCCGGATACAACGTCTTTCTCGGGTCCGGGTACCGCTGCAGCAGCTCCTGCAAAAGTTCCTGTTCATTCATGCAGCTTTTCCTTTCCGCTCGTACTCATTCCAATCGGAAAACCGAGAAAAAAGCGTTAAGCACAGCGGCTAGCTTTTTTCCGGTTTGACTTCTTCTTTGGGATTATCAAGGGCGAGCAGCCCTTGATTCGTGGGTCCAGCGCGTCGAAATCGCCGTGACCTTGCCGCGCTAAACACGCGTCATTTGCTTCGCAAACCAGTCTGCGGCTTAAAAGCCCCACTGGGGCTTTCATGCCCTGCGGGCACCGCCGCGCTTTTCTGGTTCTCTTTTGTGCGGCAAAAGAGAACATCTCTCGTCCTTACACCCGCATCACTCTGGTGCGGCTCTTGTGGCTGTCCAGGTCCAGCGGGTCGTCCCGCAGCGCCGTCTCTTTCTGGATCTGCCGCGGGCTGAGGGGGTTTTCCATCAGCACATAGCGGCACTCGTCGTAGATGTGATCCTCCTGGTCGGAGTCGATATCCTCCACGTTGCTCTCGTCGTACACAAGGTTCGGGATGGTCCGGATGAAGTGTTTGCAGGTGTCAAACACCTGCAGCATGGGCCGCCCCTCGGCGTTAAAGGCCAGCCGGTAGTGCATCTGCATCTTTCCGGCAAGGCGGGTGTGGTCTCCCGGGTGCCATACCAGGTAGTACGGGTGCTTTTCCTGCATCTGGGCAATGCTCTCGCCCTGGCTCTCGTTGAAGATGGCCGGGTCCGCCACGCCCTGGATCACCCGGCCTTTCAGCATCGGGTCGTTCTCTTCCGCTTCCCTTATGCGCCGGGCCTGCTCCACCGGGTCGATCTTCAGGCCTTCGTTCGGCGTGCCGGTGCAGCCGTACAGCTCCTTGATCCGGTACAGCCTGCCATCCTCGTCCGCTGCATACCACCCCACCGAGAAGGGCCGCGAGTAGCCAAAGTCGTACCCGCGCCAGATCTTCCAGTGCGCCGGAATGCGAAACGGCTTGATGACATGGGTCCACCGCTGGTCCTCGTAGTGGGCCGGGTCGTTGCGCCACTCGGTGAACACCTGGCCGCTGAAGCTGTCCCAGCTGCCATAGAGCAGCGCCTGCTTCTCCGCCTCCGGTAAAGACGCCAGGTTGTTCAGATACCCCGGGTCATTTTTCAGCAGTGCCGGGTTGTCAAAGATGGTGGAGGGGATAAACACCCGCGTGCGCCGCAGCTTTTCCACGGTGCCGTCCGGCTTCTTCGCGTCCACCAGCTGCACCATCCGGGTGCCCGGGGGTGCCGGCGTGATGAACCGGGCCTTCACCCACCCGTGGCCGATACCGCCGGGGTTGGCCGTGGCCCGGATGTACACCTGTGTGCCCGGCCCGCTGGGGCGGTTGCGGCTCATCAGGTAGCTGTACTCTTCCCAGGTGAAGTGGGTCAGCTCGTCCACCCCGATAAAATCAAACTGCTGGCCCTGGTAGTTGTATTTGTCCTGGGACCGGAACATGCTGCCAAAATAGATCTTCGCCCCGCTGGGGAAGGTCCAGCAGTGGTTGCTGGCATTGTACCGGGCCTTGGGGAATGCGGGCTTGTAGTACTGCATGGTCTTGTCGATCAGCTCCCGCAGCTGGGGAAAGGTCTTGCGCAGGATCAATGCCCGGTAGTTGGGCACATCCACCTGCCGCAGCGCCTCGATCACCAGCGCGTCGCTCTTGCCGCCGCCGGCCGCCCCGCCGTACAGGGCCTCGTCCTCGCTGCGCCGCATAAAGGCCGCCTGCCTCGGCTGCGGCCGCCAGATGATGGGCCGGCCGTTAATCTCCTGCCGTGCCATCCAGCACCACCTCCTGCTGCTCTGCGTCGTCCTTTGCTTCCATCAGCACCGCCGGGGCAGCGCTCTGGCTGCCGCCCTCGTCCCGCGGCACCAGCGCCGCCGCATTGGCCGCAGCGTTCAGCAGCACCGTGGCCACGTTCGCCGCGTCCTTGTCGGTCATGGCCAGCGCCTCGTACCGCTCCAGCTGCTGTTCCAGCTCCTTCCGCTCATCGTCCTCCAGCCGCCGGTCGTAGCTGCCCGGCTCACTGTACACCACAAGGCCGGTTTCTGCCGTGTCCTGCAGGTTCTCCGCCTCGCTCTTGAGCAGCCCGCCGATCGCAAAGTCCCTGGCTCGGGCATCCTCGTCCAGTTTTGCCCGCAGCTTTGTGCAGATCTCGCTGGCCCGCTGGTTCTCGGCCACCCGCTGCTGCAGGTAGCCCACCTGGGCCCGGGCTCCCAGCGCCGCCCGGGCTGCGATCTCCCGCGCCGCCTGGGCCCTGGCCTCGGCAAACACCCCGTCCGACTTTCCGGCCTCCTCGGCCATCCAGCTGCGGATGGTGCTCTCCGGCACGCCGTACTTCCGGGCCACTGCACAGATGGAGTTGGAGCTGATCATGGCCATCACCACCTCAGCCCGCACCCTGGCCGGGTACTTCTTCCCGCGCCCCTGCCGACCCGGCACGGTATTTTTGCAGTATTTCCGCTGTGCCATCCCAGGCCCTCCCTCTGTGCTCATGGTTCCAGTCTATCGCAAACCGCCGCACAAAAAACCTACGGACTTTTTGGGGGAGTGGAGCACGGGTTGTGTTTGCTGTTTTTTCCGCAGCGGCCTTGCGGCGCTTTGAAAAACCAGAACACTGCCCCAGCCTCAGCTCCCAGCGTCTGCTGCGGCCCTTTGGCGGGCCTTGCATCCTGCTGGCCGCTGCCCCAACAGCTCCTCCCTGCTTCAGCCGCAGGCTGCGGTCGTCGCCGTTGCAGTACAAAAAGGCCGCGCGCCGCAGCGCTCAGCCATCTCTCTTCGTTCCCGCAGCTGTCATTCCGCCTCCAGCAGCCCTGTCGCCGCCGCATAGATCCCCACCGTGCTCAGCGCTTCCAGCTCCTTGCTGTAATAGGTCGTCCGCCCGATGTACAGCGCTCGGATCACGTCCTCTTCCCGCATGCCCTCCAGGTAGCGCATCCGCAAAAGCTCCCAGCAGGCAGGGTCCGTCCGGGCATAGTAGTCCCGCACCCGGTCCAGCACTGCCGCCCACTTGCCGCGCCCGTCGTACTGCCGCAGCGCCCTGCGCACCTCTTTCCGCTGCTTTTTGGTCACTGCCCGCCGCCTTTCCCGCTTTTTTTGCCGTTTTGGGCTGATATCTCACACATTCCCCGCACAAACCGCCTATTTTACGCGCAAAATAAATATTTCTTGTCTGTCATGTGCGAACTTTCGCAAACTCCCGCCGCCGCAGGATCACATAAGCCTGCGGTTCGGTGGCTTCCCAGCCCTCCGGCCGGGGCTCGGCATTCTCGTGCAGCCCGCCGGGGTCAAAGATCTGGATCTTCACGCACTCCCACCCCGGGAACAGCTTTTCCCACCACGCCGGGTCCTCCGCGTGTTCGCTGCAGGCCTCCCGCAGCTGGCGGCGGCTCCACTTGGTGTCAGCTGCCGGCTGCTCCTCCGGCAGGGTCAGGTTGCTGGTTTCCAGGCACCGCCGGAAGCCGTGGCCGTAGATGTACCCCACCGTGCCGCTCGTATCCTGCCCGTCAATGCCCAGGATCTTCTTCGTGATGATCCGGTCTGCGTTCATGGTGCCCATGGGCTCAAACTCCCGTGTGCCGGGGACACGCCGCCGCCATAGATCCTCCAGCATATACCGCAGCTCCCGCCGCTCTGCCTCACTCAGCCCCGGGCACTGGGCAAAGCCATGCATGTGCAGCCGCCCGGCCTCGCCGTTGCGCACGGCCCACAGCATCAACTTCAGCCACGTTCCCCGCACGCCAAAGCGCTTGCGCACCGCCCGCTGCACCCGCCGGGCATAGTTCTTCACGTCCCGCCAGCAGCCTTCCTCGTCCTCGGGCAGGTAGGCGTCCTCGTATGTAGCGGTCAGGTAAAAGCCGTTCTGGTCAAAATTGGCCAGCACCTTGCGCTGTCGGCGGCGCAGGCTGGCGGCTTTGTTCCGGCTCTTCTGCCCCCGGTCACTTTCCTTGCGCTTCTTGCCCCGCTGGCGGTGCTCCTGATCCGTCACGGGGTAAATGCCCACGGCCTGGTATGTGTCCCCGCAAAGGGTCCTTTTTTCCCGGATGTAGCTTTTTCGCATCCCGGTGCCCTCCCTGTCCGGTAAACTTTTCGTGTTGGTTTCTTTTCTGTGGCCCACACAGTCACAAGATTAACGGGTATACAAGCCCCCCAAAGCGCCCGCCTCGGACGCCTATTATAAAAAGGAATGGCTTGTTCAGTTCAAACGCCTGCCGCCAGAGCTTTCCCTCTGGCAGCACCCGTTCGGCCTGACGCTCCCGCCGTCGCCAAAGCCCCCGGCCGCGCGCATCCAGCGCCGCCGGGGGCTCGTTATTTGTGCTTTCCGCCCATCCAGAACTCCGCGTCAAAGTCGTTCCGGTTGATCTTGCCCGCATCGTTCTGGCTCTTTGTATAGGCCTTTTCCTTCTGCACCTCCGCTTTCCAGGCCCGGTACTTTTCGCACCGGTCGCTGCAGGCCGGGTGCCGGTCCGGGCAGTCCGGCGTGCATACCGGCTTTACCATGCCGGAGCAGCCGGTTTCCCTTCGGCCGCCCAGTACCCGTAGCTCAGCTCTTTCTTTCCATGCTCCCGGGCCTGGGCGTTGTAGCCTTCCAGGTCCCGCACATCCAGCTGCAGCGGGTCAGGGTCTGCCAGGTACTTCTTCAGCCGCACCCGGGGCTTCCTGGGTGCCGCCGGTTTCAGCGTCAGTACGGCGGCCCCCTTCGGCTTTGTGGGCCTCCTCGGCGGCTTTGCCTGGGCGTTCTCCGTCTTTTTCGGCTTCAGTCGCACCTTGTAGGCTTTCCGGCTGCAAGCCACTTCTACCTTTTCCCGGGTGATGTCCCACCGGTGCTTGCCGCGGCGCTTGTGCTGGCGCTGCTGATCCCGCCACAGCGTCGGCAGGATCTTCTCCGCCCGCACCACGCCCTGGGCGGCCAGATCTGCCGCCGTGCCCTCGTACAGTACCTTCCCGCTGTCCGGGTCGGTCAGGCGATACTTGTATACCATCATACGGCGCTGCCCTCCTGCTTCCCGGCCCGGTGCTTTGCGCTCGCACGCTTCTCCTGCAGGCGCTTGAGCGGGTCCGCCCACTCCTCACGCACCATGTCCCGCACCTCCTGTACCTGCACGCCGTGCTTTCCGGCCGCCTTTTTGCAAAAGCGCTTGCGGCTCATTCTGCATTTGTCCTTGCTCATGCGTTGCCTCCGCTCCCGTACAGCTCCACTTCCACACCGTCCGCCGTCACCAGCACCCCGCCGTCCAGCGCCACGGCCAGCTGCTGCAGCCGTACCGACGGCACCCGCAGCAGCCCGGCAGGCCGCATCCACTTGGTGATCTCCCCGGCCCGGATGCCGATCTTCTCCGCCAGGGTGTCGGCGTTCTCGCCCCGGTAGGCCATTGCCTCCTTCAGTGTCATTCCCATGCCTCCGTGATCTCAATTACTTTTTTGCAGCACCAGATCTGTGCATCCAATGCCCCGATTCCGCAGTCGAGCAACCACTTCTTGCGCTCCAGCAGCCAGATCTGCACATCATACGCCTGAATCCTGATAAGTCTGCAGATTCCTGCCCAGATCTCGGTCATCTCGCCCGCCTCCTCTCCCAGCTCTCCGGCATGGCCGGGGCCTGCAGCACGGTCTGGATGCGCTTTTCCACTTCCGCCGGGGCCAGCGGCAGGCAGCCCACCCGCTTGCGGCTGGCCTCCACCATCCAGGCCCGCTCTGCCAGCCCGTCCAGTGCCTGCCGGGTCTGGCGCTGCTGCTGATGCAGCGCCTGTGCGTCCGGGATGTCCTCCACCTGCACGTCGGTCTTGTAGGCGTCCCGGGCGCAGCGGCAAAAACGCTCCAGCGCCACGTCCACGCCGTCCTCTATGGCCCAGGCGGAAAGCTGCCGGAAGTTTTCCAGCACCGCTTTATGTAAGTCGTTCAGGCGCTTGGCTCCAAAGCCCAGCACCTCGGCGCAGGCCGCCGCGTATACCCGCCACTCCAGCGTGGCAGCGTTGTCCACCGCCATGCGGATCTGCAGCTCCTTCTGCTTGCGGGCCGCGCCCTTGCCCAGCGGCACCCGGAACTCCGTTTCCGCCCCCTCCGGCAAAAGGCTCACCAGCCAGGCCTGCCCGGCTGCAGCCTGTTCCCGGCCGCTCTTCCGGGGCTGGGCCATCACTTCCAGCATCTCCTCGTTGATCGCGTCCCGCCGCAGGTTCACCTTCCGCAGCCGCTGCACACCCACCTCGTACTCGTCGTGCAGGGCAATGGTCACGCAGGCGTGCATAAAATCCACCGCATTGTTCTCCGCCAGACTGATCTTCTCGGTCAGGCTCAGTTTCTTCTTCATCTCTTTGTCCTTTCGTAGTATTCGTCGTGCAGCTTCTGCCACTGGGCCAGCGGCAGGGCCTTGTCCCGTGCCGCACGGGCCAGTACCCGGTACGCCGGGCCGTTTTTGTCCCGCGGGTTCATCCAGTCCGCCTTTTCCAGCGCCTCGTTCAACTCCCGTCGGTACTCTTCGTAGGTCAAGGCTGCACCTCCCCCTGCCGCCGCATCAGCTCCGTCATAAAGCTCATCTCTTTTTCGCTGCTGACCATATACCGTTTGCCTTTTCCTCGCACCATGGCCATCAGCCGGTCCTGCATCATCTCGCCAAATTCCTTGGCGGCTTCCTCCTGCTCGGCCTTGGAGAGGTCCTTTCTCATCAGTTGCGCCACGGTGCTCAGGTAGGCATCTTCCAGGGCGTCCAGCGCTTTGCCCTTGCTTGTGTTCTGGCCCTGGCAGCGCATCACCACCGGGCCGTCGTCGATCACTGAAATGTTGATTTCAATCTTGCTTTTCATCCTTGTCCTCCTTCACGGTTCCCCGTGGTCGTTCATCCAACTGGCCGCCAGCGCCCGGGCGTCTGCCAGTTTGTCGCACAGCATGTTCACCGCTGCTTCCTGCATCCACTCCGGCAGCCGCTCGGCCTGCATCATGGCAGCCCCCATGTCCCGCACCAGCTCCTCGCCGTGCTGCTCCATCCGCTGCCAGATCTCCGCCTCGTCCGTCGTCAGGTTCTCCGGCCGGCTCACTTCAGCACCTCCACGCTGTAGGCCTTGCAGGTACAGCCCCCGTGCTCTGCCCGGGCTTTGTCCTCGGCCATGGCCTTTGCCACGCCCTTGCTGATGGCCTGCACCTTGTAGCTGTAGTGTGTAAAGTATTCGCTTTTGGTCTGTGGCAGCTTCTGGCTGCACTCCACATTCACGCGGTATCTGCCCATCCTTCAGCCCGCCTTTCTGCGGCTGGCCGCCTGCTTCTTCTGCGGCTGCCGCTCCTTGCGGGGCAGCCAGTCCTCTTCCAGCTCGGCGCAGCTGCCCAGGCCCGCCAGCACTACAGCCAGTGCCAGCAGCACCAGCGCTCCCACAAAGCACCCGGCCATGGCCCAGCCGGTGTAGCTTTCCAGGCCGCTTGCCACCAGCAGGCAGCCGATCAGGCTGGCCCAGCTGCCGCAGTAATAGATCCATTTCCGCATTGTCAAAACCTCCCGTTTGTGTTAAACTTCTGGTGATGAGTGCATGCTGCTTTCATCACCCCTTGGCCTTGCCGGTGCTGTCACGCCGGCAGGGCCTTTTTGTTTTCTTGCACTTCTCCCGCTGCTTCTGCCATGCTTCAAACGCAGCCTGGTTCTCCGGGTCTGCGTAAAAATCCGCGGCAATGTCATACAGCGCCCAGATCTGCCACATCTTCAGCGGCCCGCTTTCACCGTCCATTCACGCCTCCTGTCAGTCCGGGTTAAAGGTCTGGAAGCGTTCGCCTTCGCCGGATGCTTCCAACGGGACCTCCCACTCGGCGCAGATGCTCTCGGCCACCGACTTTGCAAAGCCGATCAGCTCGTCGCCCCGCGCTGCCATCAGCACTGCCGGACCTACAATGCTGCTCATGTAGTTGAACGCGTACAGATCCGTGGCGTGCTCATTGTAAGGCAGCTCCTGCAGCAGGCCCTCTTCGTTCACGGCCATCTGGATGCTGTCCACATCCTCCCGTGCCCAGCTGGCAGCCAGGCAGGTGTCGGCCATCTCAATGGGCCCGCCCACCAGCTTCTGCAGCGTCTCCAGCTTGCAGGTGTCCCCGTCGTCACAGGGCAAAAGGTAAGCGCTGGTGTCCACCGGCATCACGATCACAAAACGTTCCATGTCCTTATCCCTCCGTATTGGCATAGCCTGCTTTTTCGGCGTCTTCCACGCTGACATCGTCAAAACACTGCTCCAGCACCATCAGCACCCGGCGCTGTGCGCCGGGGCGCAGGTTTGCCCGGCGCATAGCGATCAGACAATAGCCCATGCAGGCCGCATTGCTCCACGGCCCGTTCAGGTTTGCCAGCATCCGGGCCGCCTCGTTCTTCTTGCCCATCTCTTTGTCCTCCTTGGTTTCATGCATTCTTCCCCGGCTGGCCCTTATTCTCCGATTTGTGCTATATTTGCACTGAAAGGAGATGAAAGCCACCCGTGCTTTACAAAATCATGTTTGAAATTCAATGTCCCTTTGACGCTCTGGGAATTCTGCCTGCAATGGAATCCGAAATCTGCTGCAGCGTTGTCCCCGGAAAGTCTCCGGTTTTCTCGGTTCCTAACGTCCGTGACCGCTGCAACGACACAAACTTTGAGCAATGTCAGCAATGCACTGGCGCAATCTATCAGATGTTCCGGCAGGGGCTTATCCCTGTGGAGTTTCTTCCTTCCTGGCCGGTTCGCACTCTGCCTGATTCCATCCGGCCATGTCTTGAGCTGCTTTCAGAATGATTTCTGCATTCTCGGCAATCACCCCGGAAAGCGACCTGTTATAATCAGGGTCATACACAGCCATCTTTCTGGCCGCCATCCACCCCGGCAGGAATTTCCAAAGGGTCTGTGCCGCTTCCAGTGTTCGGTTATTTTCTTTGCTGTGTAAGTACAGCCCCAGTTCGTTGTAGTCCCCGCCCGCCTCTTCCACAGGCGTGCAGGGCTTTTTTGTTTCTTCGTCCACCTTCTCCCCTCCTTTCATGCGCTCTTCCCCGGCTGGTGAAACAGATACTCCATCCGCATCCCCGGAAAAAGTCTGTTACGCACTTCTTCCGCTTCTGGATAAGTAAAATCCGTTTCACCGTTGATCTTGTTCCTTGCGGTTTTTTCGGAACAGCCGATCGTTCGCATGATGTCCCTGACGGTCAATCCATTCCGTTGCATTTCAGCCTTTAAGTTATCCATTGCCTTTTCTCCTTTCTATTTTGATTTTACCGTAAGTGGTAATTCTGTTTTGATTTTATATCCTTATTCGGTAAAAGTCAACCCCATTTTGCAATTTTTTATACAATTCGGTAATTTATTATTGACTTGTGCTTTTTTCTCTTTTATAATGGGCTTATCAATTAACGGGGAGGTTTTTACCGTGTGGCTTGAAAGGCTTGTCCAACTGAAAAAAAACAGCGGCATGACAATTGAGCAGATTGCAACGGCTTCCGGTGTCCCTAAAGGAACCTTGAATAAGCTCTTTGCCGGACAGACAAAAGACCCTCAGTTGTCCACCGTTTCTGCGGTTGTCCACTGCATGGGGTATACCCTTGACGATCTATCCGGCGATACCTCAGACGGTGAAACTGTACTCACCCCTCGGCAGTCTGCTCTGCTGTCCTCGTTTGACCAGCTCAACGAGGAGGGACAGACCAAGGCCGTGGAGTATGTGGAGGACCTTGTGCTCACCGGCCGTTATAAAAAATGTTCTGCGCCTGACCTGGGTGCAAAAGAAGCGTAAATAAAAAATCCGTTCCAGCATCAGCCGGAACGGTTTGATAGTGTCTATAAAAAGAGGAGTTCCTCATGGACAAGTACGATCATCGTAAGTTCCACGCCAAAAAACTCGCCAAGGAGCGTTATTCAAGTCTTTTCTTTTTCTTTGTTATTGTTTTTGCTCAACTGGCTATTTCTCTTTGGGCTTTATCTCGCAACTCTTATTATGCTTTTGTCTTATTTTTTATCTTAGATTTTTTCTTTTTACTTGAAAAATATTCCAAATCTCTTTTTTTAAATCAGATTGATGATGCTTTTTCCTCTATGGAAAGCAAATTTTCTGTTGGTCGCCATTTTTCCTATCCCATGCCACACTCCTCTGATCCAGCAGGTTCCGTAATCTGGGATTCTATTCGTGGTCGGGCAATGCATCGTTTTCGTTCTAATCCTCGGCAATGGCCTTTTAATTTTGTCCCTGTGGACGCTTCCGACCCAGCTGCTTGTGCATGGTCTGCCGCATGGTTTTACTCAAATGATGATCTCAAGTATAGTCCTGTTTTATCTCCGGATTTACTCAAATTTACTATTGAACTTTGTGAATATGGTTTTCAGCATGATTATTTATCCGAAACCGATCACGAAAACTGGTGTCATGACACTTATTTTCATTATCGCCATGACGCTTCTGCAAAAGATATCCTTGATTTTCTGCATTGATTTTTCGTTTTAGAGTGATGCTAACTAAACCCAGGAGGTTTTTATTATGGTTGATACCCTTTCTCTTATTGTTTCGATTCTTTGCGCAGTTGGTAGTTTTATTTCTTTTCTTCTCGCTCAAAAAGAAAAGAAGGAAGCAAAAGAAAGTGAACGTCAAACTCAAATCTATGCTGAAAATGCCAATCAGGCAAACTTGGCAACTAAAAAGCTTTACGATGAGCTTTCTAAATATATCCAGCACCAACATGCCATTGACGCTCAAGTAGAACTTAAGAATAAAATTCGTTCCTATATTGCAAAAAATCAAAATAGCCGTACGCAATGTATTGCCGATTTTGTTGGACTTAGTAAAGAGGAAGCCTTCCAGTTGCTCTTAGATATGATGCATACTGACCGTACAATTCGCGGCTCCGGTCGCTGCACAGTTGAACGGATTGATGATATCCTCTGGGCAACAATGTAATTGCACATTTTTCAAGGAGCTCCCCGCCGGGTGCTCCTTGTTTTATAAACGCACAAACCCCTCCAGCAGGTTCCTATTAAGTCTGCTTATTTATGTCTTGTTTGTGAAGGATTTTTGAATTTTCATTGCTTGTCAAGCCCTAATTTTTAGTTTTTCTGTTGCGTTTGCAACTTTTCACATTTTTTTCGTGTACAAACCCGCTCACCGAGCGTATAATAGACTTGCAGGAACGTATTCCTGCCAAGACAATGAAAAGACTGCTGGTCTTTGCTTGTCCGCTGAAAGAGGGTAGCCCCTCCCTGCCATGAAAAAATGGGGAATTAAAAAAGCGGTGAGCTCTTACCGTGAGTAGAGAATGAAAAAAGCGGAGAACCTCTGCCGTATAGTGAGGAATGAAAAAGGGTGCGGGACAGGTTACTGTTCCGCACCTTCTTGGATTAAGGAGCTGAATTATGGGGAAGTTTCAATTTTACCACATTAACGAACACTATATCAGCTATTTACATAGTATTGACACCCGTGTGCAATACAATAAGGGGCAGCGGCGTCCGTATGTTGGAATTGTACTCTCCATCAACGGCACTGATTATTATGTTCCCCTTGAATCCCCTAAGCCCAATCACGTTAACATCAAAGGCGGCGGTCCTGTTATGAAACTCGACGATGGTCGTCTTGGCCTAATGGGCTTCAACAATATGATTCCTGTTATTCCATCTTGCTTGATCAAATTTGATATTCAGAGTATCGAAAATGAGAATTATAAAATGCTCTTGTTGAATCAGTTAAATTATTGCAACAAGAATCGCGATCTTATTCTCCAGCGTGCAGAATCCACATACCGCAAAGCTCTCAGTCGTAAAATCCCGCTGTATCAAAAGGTATGCTGCAATTTTGAAAAATTGGAACGTAAAAGCAAGAAATATGATCCAAATTACGTTCCATCTAAAAAGAAAATTCGTGCAACCGTACCTTCCAAATAATTGTTCTTTTCAAGGAGCTCCCCGCCGGGTGCTCCTTGTTTTATAAACGCACAAACCCCTCCAGCTGTTTCCAGCCGGAGGGGTCTGCCCCGTCGTCAAAAGGTAAGGATAAAGAACAAGAAGATTTCTTTCCATGCGTTGCCTGCCCTTACAGCATAGCACGCTTTTTGGATATGGGCAAGCAAAAGCCCCGGCGCTGGTACGATGCAGCGCCGGGGATAACATGGAGTGCAGCACAAAACCGGACAAAGAAAATTTTATGCTTGCAGGGGTCAGTATACCACGCTCCCTGCATATGGGCAACCGCCCGGAAGGAAGTGTTATCATGCCCCGCAAAAAATCCACCGCAGCCGATGCACCGCGCCTGGTGGCTTACTACCGCTACTCCGGCGGCAGCCGCCAGACCGAGCAGAGCATCGAGGGCCAGCGTCGGGACTGCGAGGCCTACGCCCGCGCCCACGGCATGACCATCCTGCGCGAGTATGTAGACCGCCATATCAGCGGCAAAACCGATGACCGCCCTGCCTTCCAGCAGCTGGTGGCCGACAGTGCGGCGCACACCTTTGACGCCGTGATCTGCTGGAAAACCGACCGCCTGGCCCGCAACCGCTACGACAGCGCCGTCTATAAGAAAAAGCTCCGGGACAACGGTGTGGAGATCCTCTATGCCGCCGAGAGCAACATCTCCGGTGCCGAGGGCATCATCATTGAGGGCCTGATGGAAGCTCTGGCTGAGTATTACAGCGCCGAGCTGGCCGAAAAAGCCCGCCGTGGCATGCGGGAATCTGCCCTCAAGGGCAAGGCCTTGGGCAGCTCCCGCCCGCTGGGCCTCACCGTGGACGCCGACAAGCACTACATCATCGAGCCCACAGGTGCCGAGGCAGTCCGGTATATCTTTGAGCAGTACGCCGCCGGGCTGTCCTCCTCCTCCATCGTGGAGCGTCTGAACGCCATGGGCCTGCGCACCAGCCACGGCGGCCCGTTCAACAAAAGCAGCATCAACCGCATCATTCAGAACGAAATGTACCGCGGCGTTTACGTCAGTAAAAAATTTGATGTCCGCATCGAGGGCGCGATCCCGGCCATCATCGACAACGATTTATGGAAAAGGGCACAAAACATGTTTGAACGCAACCGCCAGAGCCGCACCCCGCACGCTTCCCGCGCCGATTATATTCTCTCCGGCAAACTGTACTGTGGAGAGTGCGGCTGCTTGATGAAAGGCGTCTGTGGACGCAGCAGCGGCAACGGCCAGATGTACCACTATTACGCTTGCCCCGGCCGCTCCATTGGCCGCGCCTGCACCCGCAAAAATATCCCGCAGGACGAGCTGGAAGCTATGGTGGTCAATTCCGTTGCGGACCTGCTGCTGGAGCCCGAGCTGCTGGAGCAGATCGCAGACGCCATCGTGGAGCTGCAGCAGGCCGAGGCCGCGCGCCCGGATCCGGAGAAGCAGGCGCTGGAAAAATCCCTGTCCGATGTCCGCAGCAAGATTCAGAACATCCTCACTGCCATTGAGAACGGCACCTCCAGCGCCGCCCTCTCTGCCCGCCTTGCCGACCTGGAGCAGCAGGAGAGCACGCTTTCCTATCAGCTCTCTTCCCTCACCGCCAAAAAGCCTCTCACCTTCACCCGTGACCAGATTTTGTTCCTGCTGCAGCAGTTCCGTGTCTCCTCCTCGGAGCGCACCAAGGCCTACTGCCGCCGCCTGGTTGATACCTTTGTGGATCACATCGAGCTCACCAACACCGAGCTGATCCTCTATTTCAACATCTCCGACGAAACCATTGATAAAAACAAAAAAGCTCCCCGGTCGAACCCTTCCAAAGAAAGTTCGACCGAGAAGCGTTTGGTCCGAGTGGCGAGAATCGAACTCACGGCCTCTTGAACCCCATTGTGCTTCTCTCAAAAACGCAATGGACACTCCGATACCACTTGTACGCAGTATCATCAAATTTCAAAATTATTTTATCATTCTGTTTCGTTAGATGTCAAGATGTTTCGTTTCTTTTGTGGTCAAATTGTGGTCAACCGACCCTGACAAATGACCATTCTCCCCTACTAAGTTACATGGCGCAATTCCGATTTTCAAAAATTGAGATTGCGCTTTTTTGTTTGCACGAATTATTCATAAGGAGGATTTGTCAACCATGTCAATGAAACATCGTCATTTTTTCATCCTTGACAGAACTGTATGACGCTCGACTACTTCTATGGACAGGCCGGAAAACTTTTTTCGTTCTATCGCATCCCCAAAGCACTGTTTCAGGAGCAGCGGTTTCAAAATCTGTCAACCGATGCCAAAACACTCTACGGCATCCTGCTTGACCGCATGAGCCTTTCTGTTAAAAATGAATGGTTCGACAAGCAAGGCCGGGTGTTCATCATTTTCACGATCGAGGATGTCAAGAGGGCTTTGTGTTGCGCAGACAACAAAGCGACCAAGCTACTCCGGGAACTTGAAAATTTTGGTTTAATTGAACGAAAACGCCGTGGACTGGGCAAACCGAGTTTGGTGTATGTGAAAAACTTTTCGTCAAACCTTTCAAATGAGCGTGTCCAGAATCGTGAAAATCACGAATCTGGAAGTCCTAAAAACGCTTGTCAAGACTCGCCCAAATCACGATGTAATAAGAATAAAAAGAGTAAGACAGAGCGGAATAATACGAATCCTATCCTTTCCGATGAATTGGAGAAAATGAAGAATCGTAAACTGCTCGAAGAATATTTTTCACGTTCTTTGGAGATAGAACTTCTTCTCCGGCTTTACCCGGATGATGAAGATACCATCTATCAGATCGTAGATTTGCTGGTGGACACCTGTGACAGCAAGCGTAAACTCATAAGAATCGCTGGCGATGATAAGCCCGCCGAAGTTGTGCTTAGTCGGCTAAAAAAGTTGAATGCAGACCACATCCGCTTCGTACTGGACTGTCTGGCAGCGAACACTTCCCCGATACGGAATATGAAGCAGTACCTTCTGGCCGCACTATTCAATGCTCCAACCACAATACAGCTCTATTATCAAAACAAAGTCAACCATGATTTAGCAGCTCGGAGGTGATGAAAATTTCCAAAAAGGCAACAACGATAGCCGTTATCAACCAGAAAGGCGGCACGGGCAAAACCACCACCTGTGAAAATTTGGGCGTAGGGCTTGCAATGGAGGGCAAGAAAGTTCTGCTTGTGGACGCTGACCCACAGGGTTCGCTTACTGTCAGTATGGGCTGGCAAGACCCGGATGCACTGCCCACTACACTCTCCACTCTTATGCAGAAAGCCATGAACGACCAGTGTATTCCACCCGGCGAAGGGATTCTGCACCATGCGGAGGGCGTTGACCTTATCCCGGCCAACATCGAACTGGCCGGACTGGAAGTGGCTCTGGTGAATACCATGAGCCGGGAGAAAGTGATGAAACAGGTGTTGGAAAGCGCAAAACGCGAGTACGACTATATTCTGATTGACTGCACTCCCTCTCTCGGTATGCTGACGGTCAATGCGCTGGCAGCGGCAGATTCCGCACTGATTCCGGTGCAAGCACAATATCTTTCGGCAAAAGGGCTGGAGCAGTTGCTTCAAACCGTGCAGAAAGTAAGGCGGCAGATAAACCCGAAACTGAAAATTGAGGGCATCCTGCTCACCATGACGGACAGCCGCACCATCTATGGGCAGCAAATCAGCAATCTGATTCGGCAAGCCTACGGAAAGCATTTGAAAGTGTTCGACCAGACAATTCCCCGTTCTGTCCGCGCTGCCGAAACCAGCACGACCGGAAAAAGCATTTTCCAGTATGACCCGAAAGGCAAAGTGGCAGAAGCCTATCATTCCATCGCAAAGGGGGTGTTGGCCGATGCCGAAAAACGGCTTAAACGTCAGTTTGAACAGCTACGATGATATTTTTTCCACCGAAGAAACGCGGCAGGAAGAACAGCGCGAACAGGTACAGCAAATTCCCATTGATGAGCTGTATCCGTTCAAAGACCATCCCTTTAAGGTGCTTGATGATGAAGCTATGCAGCGCACAGTAGAAAGCATAAAGCAGTTGGGTGTCACAAATCCGCTGATTGCTCGTCCGCGCCCGGATGGTGGCTACGAAATCATTTCCGGCCATCGCCGCCAACACGCTGCACAGCTTGCTAGACTGAAAACCCTGCCGGTTATCGTCCGTGATATGTCGGACGATGCCGCTGTTCTGCTCATGGTTGATTCCAATCTTCAGCGCGAACAGATTTTGCCGAGTGAGCGGGCATTTGCCTATAAGATGAAACTGGATGCACTGAAAAGGCAAGGTGCTAGGTCAGATTTAACTTCATCCCAAGTTGGGATGAAGTTGCAAGCTCTTGATATTGTTGGACAAGAAGCTGGTGATAGCCGCAACCAAGTACACCGTTTTATCCGCTTAACCAATCTTATCCCGGAACTGCTGGACATGGTAGACGAAAAGAAAATCTCATTTAACCCTGCGGTGGAACTCTCTTATCTTGATGAAAGCCAGCAGCGAGATTTTCTTGAAGCTATGGCTGACACGCAAAACGCCCCATCGCTTTCACAGGCGCAACGGCTCAAAAAGCTGGCGCAGGAAGGTCATTTCTCGTATGACGTTGCCTTTGCCGTGATGGGTGAACCGAAAAAGGACGAATTGGACAAAGTTGTTATCAAAAACGATACCCTGCGGAAATATTTTCCCGAAAGCTCTACTCCGAGAGAGATGGAAGAAAAAATCATTGGGCTTTTGGAAGAAAGTAAAACCGAAAAAGTTGTATTCAGGAGCGATTCTATCAAAAAATATTTTCCGAGCAACTATTCGTCAGAACAAATCGAAAATTCAATTCTCAAGATGCTCGACCAGCGCATGAAAAAGCGCAAGCATGAAGCTGAACGCTGACGATCAGATAAAACGCAAGACCCACTTTGGGTCTTTTTCTTTTGCAAACATGGAGGAAAAAGCCTATGAACAACACCGCTACTCGTATGATTCGTTCCGAGGAGATCACCATTGATATGCGCATCTGCACCATTCTGGCAGGTGGCAAGAAACCCGGTGAAGTCTACTTTGCCGCCATTGCGCCGGATATGGAACTGACGGTTATTACTCTGGATGAAGCCCCTGACATTCTGCCCTGCTTCGATGAAAGCGATGCCAGCATCCATCTTCCCGACACTTCGCTGCTGCTCTGCTACAATCCGGCACAGGTTCTAAAGATGGCGGGCAAGCGTTACCTGACTGGCCCGGTCATTCTGGTACGCACCAACATGGACGGGAACTTCATTTCGCTTACCATTGATGACGTGTACCGTTTCCAGAAGTTTCTGGCGAGCCACAGCGTTACACTCATGGCAGACGATCAGAAGCTGCCCTGCATTTGCATCGTCTGAGGTGTGTTATGCTGAATTTTTTCATCGGTTTCGCATTTTTTGAGTTCGGCGCACTCTGCGGCTTCTTCGTGGCTGCGCTGATGCAGGCGGCAAGGGATGGTGGTGAAATTGCAGGAAGAAATCGAACAAAAGACATTCAACATTATGATCTCCACCACGAAGCTGTCTGCCCGGACTGTCCTGCGGGCAGTTAAAGCGGCGTTTCGGCTGTACCAGTCCAAGGCATCCCAAGGTAAGCAGAGCGTCCGCACTCTTCTGCGGCAGAACCGGGGCGTGTCCAGCGTGGAGATCAGCAAGACCGGCATCCGTGGTCTGGAACGCTATGCCAAAAAGTACGGCATCGACTACGCCATCCGTAAGGACACCTCCGAGGTGCCGCCCCGGTATCTGGTCTTTTTCAAAGCCCCGGACGCAGAAGCCTTCAACTCGGCGTTCAAAGAGTATTCGGCATCCCTGCTGAACAAGGACAAACGCCCCTCGGTGCTGGCAAAACTGCATGAGCTGGTGCAGGCAGCGGCAGAACTCCCCGGCAAAGTCCGGCACAAGGAACAGGAGCGTGGACTGTGACCACGAAAAAGCTGACAAAGCTGCTGGCACTGTATCTGCCCTATATTTTGCTGGGGCTGGTGGCAACCAACTTTGGCGAAGCGTGGCGGCTTGCCGAGGGCAAGGAACTGGGTGATAAGATCATGTCTATGATGGGCACCATCCCGATGGCGTTTGCAAACCCTCTGCCCAGCCTGCATCCGCTTGATTTGCTGGTGGGTTTGTGCTGCGGCGCAGGGTTACGGCTTGCCGTCTATTTGCGTGGCAAAAACGCTAAGAAGTACCGGCACGGCATGGAGTACGGCTCTGCCCGCTGGGGCACTCCGAAGGATATTGAGCCGTTCATGGCCCCCAAGTTTGCCGACAACATCATCCTGACCAAAACAGAACGGTTGATGATGAGCAACCGTCCGCCTGACCCCAAGAATGCCCGGAACAAAAATGTGCTGGTGGTGGGCGGCTCCGGCTCTGGTAAAACGAGATTTTGGCTGAAACCGAACCTCCTGCAATGCCATAGTTCCTATGTCGTAACCGATCCGAAAGGTAGTATCGTGGTCGAGTGCGGGAACGCACTTCTGAAGAACGGCTACAAGCTGAAAATCCTGAATACCATTAACTTTTCCAAGAGTATGCGCTACAACCCCTTCGCCTATGTCCACAGCGAAAAGGACATTCTGAAACTGGTCACGACCCTGATGACCAACACCAAGGGCGAAGGGTCCGGCGGGGACCCCTTCTGGGAGAAAAGCGAGCGGCTTTTGCTCACCGCCCTGATTGCCTATCTGCATTATGAAGCCCCGGTGGAGGAGCAGAACTTTGCGACGTTATTGGAAATGCTGAACACCATGCAGGTGCTGGAGGATGATGAGGAATACCAGAACCCGGTGGATCTGCTGTTTGAAGAACTGGCAAAAAAGAAGCCCAACAGCTTTGCCGGGCGACAGTACAAACTTTATAAGCTGGCTGCCGGCAAGACCGCAAAATCCATCCTGATTTCCTGTGGCGCACGGCTCGCCCCCTTCGACATTCAGGAACTGCGAGACCTCACCATGTACGATGAGCTGCAACTGGACACGCTGGGCGATAAGAAGACAGCGTTGTTCCTCATCATGTCGGACACGGATTCAACCTTTAACTTCCTCATCAGCATGGTTTACACCCAGCTTTTCAATTTACTGTGCGATAAAGCAGATGATGTGTACGGCGGCAAGCTGCCCATCCATGTGCGGTGCCTTATCGACGAGTGCGCCAACATCGGGCAGATTCCCAATCTGGAAAAGCTGGTGGCGACCATTCGCAGCCGTGAAATCTCTGCCTGCCTTGTTTTGCAGGCGAGAAGTCAGTTGAAAGCCATCTACAAGGACAATGCGGACACCATCGTGGGTAACATGGACAGCCAGATTTTTCTCGGCGGCAGTGAGCCGACTACCCTGAAAGACCTGTCCGAAATGCTGGGCAAGGAAACCATCGACGCCTTCAACACCTCGGACACCCGTGGCAACAGCCCCAGTTACGGCACTACGTTCCAGAAGATGGGGCATGAATTATTGAGCCGGGACGAGCTGGCGGTGCTGGACGGCGGCAAGTGCATTTTGCAGTTGCGTGGTGTGCGCCCCTTCCTTTCGGACAAATACGACCTGACCCAGCACCCCAACTATAAGCTGACCTCGGATTACGACCCCAAAAATATCTTCGATATTGAAAAATATCTGAACCGAAAAGAAAAAATCCACCCCGGTGATGAGTTCATCGTGGTGGACGCTGATTCGCTCCCGCCTGCCTGACTCGGTAGGCGGTTTTAATTTATCCCGGTCAGAAAAGTGCACCAGAAAATCAACCTTGCTGCGGTTATGCAGTGTAAAACAATAAGATTTCGGGTGTGTACAAATGATCGAAAACGCTTTATAATAAAGGAGAAAAGACTATGGAATTCTTCAACTCTGCTATCGAAGTTCTTCAGACTCTGGTCGTGGCTCTGGGTGCCGGTCTCGGCGTTTGGGGTGCCATCAACCTGCTGGAAGGTTATGGTAACGACAACCCCGGCTCCAAGTCTCAGGGCATGAAGCAGTTCATGGCTAATTAAAGGGAACAAAAAAGAAAGGAAAACCAATCCAGACGGTATCAGCGGCAGGATACAAGAATAAATTGTGATTTCACAAGATTGGTGCTATAATAAGAGAAAAGTTCCTGCCGGGGCAGCCGCCCCGGTGGTATGGATAGAAAGGCAGGAAAACAATATGCACATCAGCTATAAACCACTCTGGCACACACTGTTAGAGCGTGATATGAGGAAAGAGGATTTAAGGCTTGCTGCTGGTATGACAACAAATATGATTGCCAACATGAGCAAAGAGGGAAAGCACATCAGCATGGATACATTAGCCCGTATCTGCGAAACGCTGAATTGTGAGATTACCGATGTGATTGAGTTAGTACCAGACGAGCCTGCTTCCA
>ENA-OQNO01000124-OQNO01000124.1-human-gut-metagenome-genome-assembly--contig:-NODE-124-length-97407-cov-4.952950_pt1 | contig 97407 bp, 82 predicted proteins | sample MGYA00242629_ERZ504880 | MGnify/ENA primary metagenome ERZ504880 (study PRJEB26092, sample SAMD00036377) | human gut metagenome | host: Homo sapiens | study: EMG produced TPA metagenomics assembly of... | reverse complement strand
ACGTTGAACCGCGCTGCTTGCTCGTCTGCAAATGCGTGGTTTTGCGCTTCTGGCCCTGGCAGGTGCTAATGGACTCCACGATCGTCTCCGGGGTTCCCATTGCTTAAGCAAACGATCCGTCTTGCCTGTTGCTCGGAACTGAGAAAAAAGCAGGGAACTGCAAACGATATGGGGCTGGCAGCCCGCACTGTATTTTTTTCTGGGAGGCATGTGCGCTGGCGCGTTCATCATGGCGGCGGTGCTCTACCTGATCGATCAGGAGCGTCATGCGAAGATCGTCTGCGCGTCCATGTGGGCATCGGCCATATGCTTGGGCGTGGGCTTGCTTCTGCTGCTGTCGGAGCTCACGCAACCGGTGCGCGGACTCATGATGTGGCAGAGCTTCAGCCATTTCACGTCTTGGATGACGTACGGCGCCTGGGGCGCGTTCGGCGCCATCGCCGTGTTCGGCCTGTCGGCGGTTCTGGCCGTCGGCGAAGTGGGGAGGCGGCTTTCGCGCAACGCGAAGCAGGCCAGGCTGCTCGTTCGCGCGAGGAAGGTTCTGGCCGTTGTCGGCATCGCGCTTGGTTTGTTCGTGGCGGTGTACACGGGCATGCTGCTCATGATGGCTCCGGGCGTGCCGCTGTGGAACACGCCGCTGCTGCCGTGCTTGTTCGCGGTGTCGGGCGTCGATACGGGCGTTGCGCTGGTCGAGGTGGTTGCGGTGGCGCTGGCTAAGAAGGACCAGTTGGCTTCTCGCGCCTCTATGCTGATGGAGGTCATCGTGGTGGCTCTGGTGACGTTGGAGTGCATCGTGCTCGGCGTGCTCTTGCTGCCTTTGCTAGGGGGAGAGGGGTCGGCGACAGCTGCAACGGCCGCCCAATCTGCCCAGCTGCTCGCCACGGGCTCTCTTGCCCCGCTTTTCTGGGGTTTGGTGGTCGGCTGCGGTCTTGCGTTGCCGCTGGTCGTGTCGCTGATGGGGCTTCTGAAGCACAAGGGCGGAGCGAATGGCCTGATGGCGCTCGGCGCTGCCGGGGCTCTTGTGGGCGGATGCGCGCTGCGCTTCTTGATCCTGGCCGCTGGTATTCATGCCGACGTGGTGGGCGAGACCGTCATGAAAATGATCGGCTGATAGAAACGGCCCACCTGTGGAATTCGGCGCTTCGAGAGTCCCTCGAAGCGCCGAATGAGACGAAGGGACGGGGTCAATGACTCATTTTCTGGCCTGCGGCCAAAATGAGTCATTGACCCCGTCCCTTCGTCTCATTCATGCGGCGTGTCGCCGCTTGCCGCTTGCCGCGTCGCGCCGAAAGAGGGGCTTCCCCTTTCTTCTATCTGTGCTATACTCTGCTCCAGCACTTTAGTGCAGTAAAGTAAAAAAGTGGCAGGCCGCATACCGGGGAAGGGGCGGATCCTGCGCGACATGATGGGAGAGGCAATGAAGAAGAAGCTTTTGGCGGTTGTCGCTGTTGCGGCAACGCTGGCGCTTTCGGCGGTGATGCTGGCGGGTTGTTCCGGCGGCGATCAGAAGGCCGACAGCGCGGCGAAAGACGGTCAGTTCACGCTGACGGTCGGTTTCGATCAGAGCTACCCGCCCTACGGGTACGTGGGCGACGACGGCCAGTTCACGGGTTTCGACCTGGAGCTTGCCAAGGCCGTGGCTGAAAAGATGGGTTGGAACCTCAAGCTTGAGCCCATCGACTGGGACGCCAAGGACGCGCTCATCAACAGCGGTTCCATCAACTGCATCTGGAACGGTTTTACCATGGAGGGTCGTGAAGACGGTTACACGTTCTCCGAGCCGTACATGTACAATGAGCAGATGGTGGTCGTGAAGTCCGGAAGCGACATCAAGACGCTTGAGGACTTGAAGGGCAAGATCGTTCTGACGCAGGTTGATTCTGCGGCGCTGCACGTGCTTGAGGATGAGAAGGGCCAGAAGGCTCTTGCCGATACCTTCAAGGAGCTTCAGACCATCGGCGACTACAACAACGCGTTCATGCAGCTTGAGTCCGGCATGGTGGATGCCGTGGCGTGCGACCTGTCCATCGCCAGCTATCAGATGGCCGCCAAGTCCGATGCGTACGTCAAGCTGGGCGTCTTGGCTCCCGAGAACTACGCGGTGGGCTTCAAGAAGGGCGATACGGAGCTTGCCAAGCAGGTCACCGACGCGTTGAAGCAGCTGGACGAGGAAGGCTTCGTCAAGCAGCTGTGCGAGAAGTACAAGGATCAGGGCATCACGTACGACAACTGGGTGCTGTAAGACTTCAGGCGGCCGACCGGCCGCCTGAACCGCTTGACGCTGCGAAGCGCTGACGTGCCCCGCTTTGCCCCTTATTCGCTTGCCCTCACGTGCGAAGCACGCTCGGCCGCGAATCGGGGCAATTCGGGGCACGTCAGCGCTTCTCGCTGACTTTGCTGGACCTGCGACGTTTCAAGAAAGGCCGGGTATGGAATTCGCCACCATGATGGAGCTTTTGCTTTCGGGCTTCGTGTTCACCCTTCAGATCTTCGTGACCACGCTTTTGGGGGCGCTTCCCTTGGGCATCTTGGTGGCGCTCGGCCGCATGAGCCGGTTCAAGCCGATCGCGCTTGTCACGCGGTTCTACATATCGGTCATGCGCGGCACCCCGCTCATGCTGCAGCTCATGGCCCTCATGTTCGGCCCCTATTACCTGCTCGGCCTGCAGATGGGCAACGACTGGAAGTACGTCGCCTGCTCCATCGGATTCATCGTCAACTACGCAGCCTACTTCGGCGAGATCTACCGCAGCGGCATCCAGTCCATTCCGCAGGGCCAATACGAGGCGGCCTCGGTTCTGGGCTATTCGCGTCTCCAAACCTTCACGAAGATCGTCCTTCCCCAGGTGGTCAAGCGTATTCTTCCGGCTATGGGCAACGAGGTCATCACGCTGGTCAAGGACACGTCGCTCGCGTTCGTTCTGGGCATCGCGGAGATGTTCAGCCAGGCGAAGGCGCTGGCGGCGTCTCAGATCAGCATGGTTCCGTACGTGATCGCGGGTGCGATCTACTGGATATTCAACTTCATTGTGGAGATGATCCTGACCCGCATCGAGAAGCGTCTCAACTACTACCGCGACTGATCCGCCCCGTTGTTTCGACCTGCAAAAAGGAGGAGAGCCATGACCGAACAGACGCTTGTGCAGCTGGATCACGCTCGTAAGAGCTTCGGCGACACGCACGTGCTCAAAGACATATCCCTGACGGTGCGCAAAGGCGAAGTGGTTGCCGTCATCGGCCCGTCCGGCGGTGGCAAGTCCACGCTTCTGCGCTGTTTGACGCTGTTGGAGACGCTTGACGCCGGACGTCTTGCGTATGGCGATCTGGTCGTGGCCGACGATGATGGGGCGGGCCGTGCGAAGTATGCGTCGAAAACGGTCCTGCGCGAGGCGAAGGCCCGTTTCGGCCTGGTGTTCCAGAACTTCAACCTGTTCCCGCATTACACGGTGATGAAGAACCTGATCGACGCCCCCCTGCATGTGCAGAAGCGTCCCAAAGACCAGGTGATGGCCGAAGCGAAGGCTCTGCTGGCCAAGATGGGGCTGACCGGCAAGGAGGACATGGTTCCGTGCGAGCTTTCCGGAGGCCAGCAGCAGCGCGTGGCCATTGCCCGCGCGCTGTCCCTCGATCCCGATGTGCTGTTCTTCGACGAGCCTACCAGCGCGCTCGATCCCGAGCTGACCCAGGACGTGCTCAAGGTCATTCGCGACTTGGCCGATGAGCGCATGACCATGGTCATCGTCACGCATGAAATGAGCTTCGCGCGCGACGTGGCGGACCGCATCGTGTTCATGGACGGCGGCGTGATCGTGGAAGAGGGCCCGGCGGCCCAGCTGATCGAGAACCCGCAGCACCAGCGCACGCGCGCGTTCCTTTCGAAGTACGAATAAAGCGCCGTCGCACGCCGTTCGCCGACGGACGGGGCCGGGATGCGGGAGCAGCGCCGCATCCCGGCCCTTTCTCGTTCGGCCGCTATCTTGCTTGGATTGCTATACTGGTCCGGTTGCATATGAGAGGAGGCGGAGCATGGCTATCGATAAGGTGCAAAGGTTCTTGGCCGAGCGCGGCATGGAGGACCGCGTGCTCGAGTTCCAGACTTCCAGCGCGACGGTTGACCTTGCGGCTGCCGCGTTGGGCTGCGAGCCGGCGCGCATTGCGAAGACCCTTTCGTTTCACGTGGGGGATCGCGTGGTGCTGGTGGTGGCCGCCGGCGATGCGCGCATCGACAACCCCAAGTTCAAGGCGTGTTTCAGCGGCAAGCCGAAAATGCTCAAAGCCGAAGAGGCCGAGCCTTTGATCGGACACGGCGTGGGCGGCGTGTGCCCGTTCGCCGTCAACGAAGGCGTGGAGGTGTACTTGGACGAATCGCTGCGCCGTTTCGACATCGTCTACCCCGCAGCGGGAAATGCTGCGAGCGCCGTTCGCTTGAGCCCTGACGAGTTGGAGGCATGCGCTGCCCCGTGCGCGTGGGTCGATGTGTGCAAGCTGCCTCAGGCGTCCGATGAGTAGGGCGGTGCCGCTCGAAGGGTCGTCGAGCGGCCTTTTGGAGCAAGGAGCGTCGCCCGTCACCTTCTACGTGGTGCGGCATGGGCAGACCTTGTTCAACGTGATGGGCAAGGTGCAGGGTTGGTGCGATACCCCGCTCACCGAAGAGGGCGTTCGCGCTGCTCAAGCGCTGGGGCGCGGTTTGGCGAACTGGGATTTCACGGCTGCGTACTCAAGCGATAGCGGGCGCGCCGTGCAGACGCTCGATCATCTGCTGGACGCGCGGGCGCACGCGCGCGGCGAAGCCTACGTTGCCCCCGAGCCGTTTTTGCACCTGAACGATGACGAGGCGTCCCGCTCCGGCGTTTCGTTTCCTTTGGCGCACGATGCCCGTCTGCGCGAATGGTGCTACGGCGACTTGGAGGGCGAGCCGGGCGAGCTTCTGCATGCCGCGTTGACGGCCGGCTTCGGAGCCGAGCTTTCCTTCGAGGAGCATAACCGCCGCCTGCCCGAGGTAGCCGACGTTCTGGCAAGCGTCGACCGATCGGGCCGCGCCGAGCGTTTCGAGACGATAGAGCGGCGGCTTCGCAGCTTCTTTTGCGAGGCCGCCGCAGCGGCGCAGCGCGTCGGCGGGGGCAACGTGTTGGTGGTGACGCATTCGTTCATCGTGAGGACCATCGTGTACCTGGTCGATCCGCTGCGCGTCAACGATCCCGTGAAGATTCCCAATGCCAGCGTAACGGAGCTTGCATTCGACGGCTCGACGTTCTCGCTCGGGCGCATCGGATCCACGTCGTGGCAGGAGCGTGACCGCTAGAAGCCTGCGTTAGCATTCGACGGCGGGCGCAGCCTCCGGGGACGCTTCTTCGCCGGAAGCCGCGCTCTCTTCGTCCAGACGGCGCATCGGTTTTGCCAGCAGAGCCATCGCAGTGATGAGGCCCCAGCATGCTATGAGGATCAACGCCGCCGTTTTTTCTCCCAGCACGCTCACCGCAACGGACGTGGCGAACACGGCTACGGGCGCGGTGACCAACATGATGGAGTTCTGGGTTCCGAACGCGCTGCCGCGCGAAGCGTCGGGGATGCGGTCGTACATGAAGAACCCCAGCAGCGCTGATGCGGGACCCGCCGCAACGCCCAGCACGAGGGCACCGAGCAGCATGAGGGGGAACGGCGGCAGCGTTCCCAGAATCGCCACGCCCGCCGCCATGCCGACGAGCGACGTCACGTACCATGCGCGCTTGCTCAAGCGGGGTGCAAGCGCCGCGTACGCAAGCGAGCTTGCCAGCATGCCGCCGGAAAGCGCCGACAGCACGTAGCCCAAAAGCTCAGGCTGGCCCGTGAGCGTGAAGTGCACGGGAAGCACCAAGCCTTGGAACGATCCCAGAACCATGACGATGCCGAACGAGAACAGGGTGGAGCAGGCGAGCACGCGGTCGCTGCGAAGCAGCACGCGCAGGCCTTCCTGCAGCGCGCCGAATGCGGCTGCCGCGATGCCTTGGGCGGGATCCGGGTTTGCAGCGTCGGGTGACTCGCTTGCGGCGGTTTCGGGAATCCCGATAACGCGCGGCAAGGTCATGGTGACGATGGCTGCCGCAGCGGAGAGCGCCGCCGTGAACCAGAGGGCGGAGGTTCCGCCAACCGTGCCGATCAGCAGCGCGGCGACCGCCGGGCCCACGATGGTGGTGAGCGAGTCCAAAGACTGCGACATGCCCATGAATCGTTGCAGGTCAACGCCGTCGCGCTTGGTCACGGCGGGCAGCAGGGCGTCGCGCGCGGTCATGCCCGGGATGTCGCCGACGGCTCCCATAAGGCCCAGGACCACGAACCACCAGAAGTTCAAGCCCCAGATCATATCGACGATGGGGATGAGCGCAACGCTGACGGCGGATATCAAGTCCGAGAGAATGGAAATGTTTCTCCGGTTGAATCGGTCGAGCGCGGCTCCGCCCAAAACGCCCAGCATCATCTGCGGGACGGCGCAGATCAGCGCCAAGGCGCCGGCGGCAAGGGCGTCTTTGGTGGTTGCGAGCAGGATGAGGGGGAGCGCGATGCTCGCGATGGAGTTGCCAAGAAGCGAAAGCGCGCTTGATACGAGGAAGCGGATCGTGGTGTCTTTGCCGTGCATGGTAGTCCTTTCTGCGTCGGTGGTCTACCGAGCAGTAAAAACTACGACGTAACGTCTGGGTCAAGCGCTGATTCCCGTTTTCCCAGAATTTTCTTTTCCAGTTCTTCCTCGAGTCGGTCCTGTGCGTAGATCTGGGCTTTGCTCAGTCCCTGTCGCGCTACTTCGTCCAAGAACAGTTCCGCTTGGGTATCGAAGTCCCTGCTCCAATTGGCGGGGTCGAAGGCGTCGATGATGGGATCCAGGTGCTCCATGGCTTCGGACACCAGCACGTCGATCTCTTTGTACGATGCTTCGGGCGACAGATCGTCGAACCGGGCCTGTATCGCGCGCAGCCTGTCCAAAAGCCCATGCTCGTCCAATGCGGCAACCACGCGCTCCAATTCGGCCGTGTCTTCATCGGTGTACAAGTGCCCTGCAATAAGAAGCGCTTGGCGCTCGTCCGCGCGGACGGGGGCGGTTTCGAGCGCATTGCCCATGAGCGTTTTCGCCGCACGCGCGAAGCGTACCGGCAGGTCGGGATCAAGGCGCTCGCGCTTCAGCAGCGCGATGGTGCGCCGCTGCTCCTGCAAGCGCGCTATTTCCAGCTCCAGCTCGCGATCGAGCTCGTCAAGGGCCGCATCGGCGTTCGGTCCGGAGGCTTCCTCAAGGTTCGCATCCATTTCGTCGAGAACCTCCCCTATGCGGGAGAGAGGAAAGCCCAGAGCCGAAAGACGCTTGATGCGCAGCAGGCGCACAAGGCCCTCCGCCCCGTATTCTCGGTACCCGTTTTTCGCGCGAGGAGGCTCCGGCAGAAGCCCGATGGCGTGATAATGCCTCAGCGTGCGCACCGTCACGCCTGCAAGCTCGGCTATTTCCTTGCTGCGCACGACAGGGCCCCTATACGGCGGTCTGCGGGTTGCGGACCATGCAGCGTTCGACCAGCGTGAAGCCCGGCGCCGTTTTGCGCTCGACGGTGACGAAACCGTAATGGCCGTAGATCTGCTCCAGGCGATCGGTGTAGCAGTCCAGATACGTGCGCAGGTTGCGGGCGTCGGCGTAAGCCAGAAAGGGCTTGATCAGGCGACCGAATGCGCCGCTGCCGCGACGCTCGGGATCAACGCCGATGGACACGAAGTAGATGAAGTCCTCGTCGCGCGCGGCATGCGCGAAGGGCCAGCCTGTGTCGGACAGGGGCTCCATGGCTTCAGACTGCGGCAGCAGCGCAGCCCGCTCTTCGGGCGTCAGGCATGCTTCCACTCGATTCCAGGATCGCTCCTCCAGTTCCTCCCATGCAGCATCGCCCAGATCGCTGCGCAGAAAGGCGTTCGCCGCGGCGGCATGGTCGGGCAGCGCGTATACGCAGTCGAAGGGGGCGGTGACGGCGAAGTCCGATCTGATCACTTCTTGCGTGATGGCAAGCTTGCGCTCTTCGCTCGCGTCAAGTGCATCCAGGCAGGTGACGTACCACATTTCTTGGCGGAAACAGGCGCCAAGCATGCAGGCGAGCTGTTCAAGCAAATCAGATTGTTCAGGTTTGACGGTTACAAGACCGGGCAGGTTCATCGCAGTTCCTCGTCTTCTGAGGCTTTCCCTTGCGCGCGCACTTCATGCAATGGAAAGCCTCGCTTGTTTTTTGAGACAAGGTCGATTCTCGCACGGCGCCGCAAACTTGTCGAGTGCGGCGCCGTGCGCGGAAATGCTTACGCTTGAGCGCTTGCCCTTTTGGTTACGAAGCGATCGAACATGGCAAGCATGCCGGGAAGGACAACCAAAATCAGCGTGATGGCACATAAGAATCCTTCTGAAAGGGCGAAGCAGAGCTGTCCCATCATGGGGTCGGGATATACCGCTCCAATGATTGCGGTCATCAATATCATGATGACACCCGATGTTGCGATGGTATGGATTGACCCATTGTACGAAGCGATCAACGCATCCTTAACGCCCAGCGTTTTGCGCTTTTCGCGATAGTAGGTGGTTAACAAAATGCCGTAGTCGATGGTTGCGCCCATAAGAATGCACTGAAGAACAAGCAGCGCTAGGTAATATACGCCGCCACCCTGCAGCGTCAAAATGGAAAACACCAGGAAAATGCCGCATTGCACAATGGAAACCAAAATGGCAGGAATAATCAGCGAACGAAACGTTATGGCAACCACCAAGAAAATCACGAACGCAGTAAGCAGCGTGATAAACAGCATCTCGTTCGAGAAGCTGTCCAGTACTTCGTATCCCATGACCGATGAACCCATAAGGTAGTAGTTGCCGCTTGCGCGCTGATCCAAGTCGGCCGTAAGCTCTTCCAGAAACGCAGTGGTTTCGGCAGATTCAATGGGCAGGGCGGTATTGATGAGCATCAGGGAATGATCGCTTCCCTTTAGTTGCGCTGCGGCTTCGTCGATATCGTGCTGCAAGGATTGAATGTCCGCGCGCAATCCATCATCAAAGAATGCTTGGAAGCGCGGGTCGTTTACCATGTTTTCCGAAAGATGGCGAAGCAGTTGCTCTATGCTCAGCGTCCAAGCGGGGTCGCTGTGCTGCGTGCTTGCGTGGTACAGGTACAGAAGCTCCAGCTCGGTTTGGTCCATGGGCTGTCCCGCATCGGCCATTAAGAGGGAAAGCTGTTCGGGGGTATAGGGGGTTTCAGACGCTATGGCGTCTACCAGCGTTTTTGCAGCTTGGATATCGGTTGTGCCCAAGCCCGTTCGATCTGCAAGCGAGGGGCTCGAGGCTAATGTATCCGCCAAGAAATGGACGGTATCTTGAACGGACAGCTGCCAGCTGCTGGTATCGCCGTACGTGCTGACGTAGAGCAAATACAGCCCGTTTACCTGGCTTGCGTCCATGCCGACAAGGCTGGCTAGCTGCTGGGGCGAATATGCTGCGCCCGCAACCGATCCATTAATAAGATTCTGCGCAATCGTCAGCTGGCTTAAGCTGCCGGCATCGAGCATGCCTTGGAATCGAGAGCTGTTATCAACCAAGAAATTCACGACTGCCTGCATGGACAAAGCCCAAGATGACGTGTCGCCATGAAGCGCGGTGTAGTACGTGCACAGCATTTTTGCAGAGGCCGCGTCCATTCCGAAAAGGTTTGCAAGTTCGCTATAGGTGAATGCCGTGCCCATGCTCGAGGCTGTTGTAATGGTGCGCACGAATTCTAGCTGCTGCAGTGCGGCCGGGTCTAGCTGCGAAGTGAGACCGCCGTTTTCGGCATCACCCGCCAGCAGGAAGTTGACTAGTTGCTCAAGCGAAAGGGTTAGGGGTTCGGCGGCGTTGTTCGCACGTACGGCAGGCGCGGGCTGTGTCGGCAGCTCTGGCGTTGGGTTGCCATCCGGCATCTGCGACATGCTGTAGTACACCTGCATAATTTGCTCGACCATAGAAGTATCCATGCCCAGCGTGGCAGCCAGTTCTGCACTGGTCATCTGCTTGTTGGTGAATTCCGGGTTGGTCAACTGCGCAAGCATGCGAAGCTGAGCCTGCGCGGCTTCATCCAGGTACCCTGAAAATGCAGGTTGAGCGGCTACGTCGTTGGCAAGGAATCGAGCGAAGGCGGAAACCGTGGCGCTTGCGGGCTCGAAGTCGGGGGCCTGAGCGTAATAATAGGTGAACAAAAGCTGAACCGTTTGCGCGTCCACGCCTAAAAGGCTGGCGATTTCAGCAGAACCGCGCGGTGCGGTCATGGCGTTTGCATCGGTAAAGGTGCAAAGCATGTCTAGTTGTGAAGCGGCGTTTTGATCAAGCATGCCTGCGTAGGTTGGGTCGGTCGCGACGTTGTTCGCCGCAAAGTTTGCGAAGACGGGCAACGTGAGGGCAGGAACATCAGCACCGCCCATAGTGGTGAAGTACATCACCATCAGCTTCTTGACATCTTCAACGCCCATGTCGAAAAACTGTGCCAAATCTTCTGCTTTCATTGGCTGCGTAAGCGTGCTTGCATCCGAGAACTTTTCCAGTTGCCCGAGCTTTGCGCGCATGTCTTCGTCTATTTGGCCGGCGAAAGCTTCGTTGTTTGCAATGTCGGATGATACAAAGGTGAAAAACGCCCCCACGGGAATAGGATGAAGTTCCCCGTTGGCAAGCTTGTCGTAGTACAAAAGGTTGATAAGGGCGGGGTCGAAATCCATGGCGGCGCTTAGTGCCATGTCAGAGCCCTGCTTGGACATGTCTTGCAGATTATCGGTCATTTGGCTTGCGGTTAGGGGTTTTCCTAGGGTAGAGGCAAAGCTTGTTACGCTTGAAACATGAGGATTGTTTTCTAGCTGTTTGGTGATTTCACCCATGTTTTGTTCGTCGTCGTTGTCGTACAGCACGATAACGGGATTGGCGGGTGCGAACACTTCGGCAATAGGATCTTCTTTAGGCATGGAAGTCACGATATTCATGTGCCCTTGCACTATGTAGGCGCCGACGAACAAAACTGCAAACAGCACTACGGTAACGTGGCGTGCGCGATAGCTGAACGCGCCAATTCTATCCATGTTCAAGCGCGGCGTTTTCTTGGCGGTTTTGGTGATGAGGGCATCGAACATAAGAATAAGCCCGGGCAATACCGTAAAGGTGCAAACCATGCTCAAAAGCACGCCCTTAGCCAATACAAACCCAAGGTCAGCGCCAATTTTAAGGCTAAGGAACACCATGGCGAGCAAGCCTAAGACGGTGGTGGTCGAACTGCTGGCAATGGACGAAAACGCGTTTCTCCAAGCGCGCTTCATGGCGTTGGTTTTGTTGGGCTCGCAAGCACGCTCTTGTCGGTAGCGGTTCATCAGGATGATGGCGTAGTCCATGGAAAGGATAAGCTGCAATATGGCGGCAATCGATGCGGTGATTACCGATACGCTGCCGAAAACAATATTGGTCCCCATGTTCGCGAGCACGGCAAATCCTGTGGATGTAAGAAACAGGAAAGGCTCAAGCCATGATCCCGACATGCTTAGCAAGACAACAAGAAGAATGGCAAGAGCAAGCGGTATTGCCCAAGCGGGCAGCGTGTCGAATTCCGCATTGTCGGTTACCCACTGCATATCGTAGGAGGCAAATTCGCTATCGAGCGCTTTTTCAATCGAGACTTCTTCGGGAGTGCCATAGTCGTAAGTGGTATTCACGATATAAAGCGTGTGCCCGTCTTTGTTGTGGTCGGGGCTGTCCGACTGGTAGTCAACGCTGTCAACATGGGGGATCGCCTCAAGTTCGCGCTGAATGGCATCCGCTTGTTCGGAGGCTAAGCCGTTGAACATAACCCGAATGGTTTGCGTCATTTCGGTTTCGGGAAACTCGTCCTCCATAAGCGCCATGCCCTGCTTCATGGGAGAAGAGTCGGGCAAATACTTCGTCATGTCCGTATTGGTCTCAACCTGCGGAATGAATGTGGCGCATATGGCAACAAGAACCGTCATGAGGCCAAGTATGAGCGCACGCTTGCGCACGATGAAATCAGCGCTTTATCCATGGGCAGCAACGTATTCCTTCTATGAGTTCTTGACTTTGGGCACAAAAGGTAGTTTCGTAGTTGAACGACGATAACGTCAACAGACTGTTTATTTAAAATTGTTTAGTTGAGAACAGATAAGAAGCGTGTTGTTGCAAAGTCAACAAATTAGAGATATTAGTTGATCTTGCAGAAAGGAGTTGGTATGGAGAACCAGCGCGTTCGTCTGAGCAAGGCTCTTCTGAAAGAAGCTCTGGTGCGTCTTCTGGAGTCGAAGCCCATCGACAAGATAACCATCTACGAGTTGTGCGCCGAGGCTCAGATCAACAGAACCACGTTTTACAAGTACTATGGAAGCCAGCAAGACGTGCTCAGGGATATCGAAAACGAGTTGTTCTCAATGTTGGAAAAGCACTTGGCGGAGAGCGTGGAGGGTGACGAGCAGAGTTTCGTTTCCGTGCTGAGATACCTGGATATGGAGCAGCGAAAGTTCCTTGCTTTGGTGAATGCGACTCCCGATCAGCAGTTTTCCGAGCGACTTTTCAATATCGAGCCCGTTCGCGCCTATTTTGCCAGCAGCGCGTTCGGGGAAGGGGATGACAGCGAGAAGGAGTATCTTCGGCTGTTCCTGTGCCAGGGCGGCTATGCCATCGTGAGGGAGTGGTTGAACAAAACGCCTCATGAGTCGCCGCAGGAGATTTCGAATCTGCTGATCAAGCTGAGCCTGCTGTTCGTGCGCAAGGACTGGCGCTAGGCGCCCTTGGACATGCGTTTCCTTGAGTGTCCGTTGCGGGGGTTTGTCGCTCTATCGCTTTATCGAATAAGGCGGGCGATCATGCCGCACCGGCCTTATTCCTTCCAGAAGTCGCGCGCCAGGTCTTGCCGCGTCGCCTGGCTGGTTTTCTTCAGGATGTTGTGCACGTGCGCCTTCACCGTTCCCAGCGCCAATTGCAGCTCGCTGGCGATGTTCTGGTTGTCCTTGCCCTGCAGCACAAGGGCCAGGATCTCGCGTTCGCGCGCCGTCAGCCCGTGCCGCTCGCAATACATGGGCAGGACGTCGTCGATGTGGCGTTGCAACGTGGGGTTTTCGGAAGACGGCGGTTCTTTGAAGCGCATGCGAAGCGTTTCCCCCGACTCTTTCAAGCTGAAGAACGCGAAGGCCAGCATGAGGAAGTTCTCGCAAAAGTTGCGCTCGGATATGTAGAGGGGAAGCATGGTTGCGGATACCGCTTCGGGGTTCCAGACCAGCATCATAAACGTGTCTTCCGCAAGAATACCCAAGGTCAGCGCTATCGTGATCAGGAACAGCGGCTCCTGGCGTTTCATGCGCGTTTTTTCTATCTCGTTCGTAGAGGTCCAATATCGGTTCAGCAGGTAGGCAAGGCACCAGATCAAAAACACCTGCCGCATGCTGTAGAACAGCCACTGCTTGAATTGCCCTTCGGGAAGGACGATGACGATCGCGCTGCTGAGAACCACGAACCCTACAGCGGGCATGACGCGCAGCGCCAGCCTTTTTTCGTCGACGAAGTCGCAGGCGACAAGCCAGAGCGATTCGACAACGCCGGCTGCGAACAAGATTCTGAGCAGCGGTTGATCGATGGCGTAGAACGTTTCAAGGGGGAAGTCGGTGTTCTGCCCAAGGTATTCGTTTTGGAAGATGATCGCCAGATCGAGGAAGTAGAACAGGAAGAACGCCACCATGTACAGATGGCTGCGTTTGCGGGAGACGAAGTACGCGGAAAGCGAAATGGTGCCTGCCGCTGCGCAGACGAGCATGATGAGGATCGTGTAGAAGTAGAATGCGATTTCCAAGGCGATGCTCCCTCGTTTTCCGATGGACGAAACGTCTTTACCGCTCTGCGCAATTCTACCTCGGAGGTTTAGATGGGTGTAGCGAGGTTGTAGGGCAATTACGGGGTGTTGAAGTATAGCCTGATCAATCGCGTAAACGAGCAAGATTATTTAGGATATAGACGGTTTTCCCAAAAAATAATCTCCATTATTCCTTCACAGCGGTGGGAGCGCCGTGCATTCTGGGCGCCAAGAGAAGCGGCCGGGAAAAGGCATCGGCCGCGGCAATCCGTCAAGGAGGACTAGCATGGCTGTGAAGGACTACATCGACACCAACGACTTCACCAAAGAAGAGCTGCTCGACATGATCGAGCTGGCGCGCTCCATGAAGACCATGATCAAAGAGGGCGGGCGCTACCCGCAGGTGCTCAAGGACAAGACGCTCGGCATGATCTTCCAGCAGGTGTCCACCCGCACCCGCATCTCCTTCGAGACGGCCATGACCGACCTGGGCGGCCACGCGCAGTTCTACGGCCCGGGCACCATCCAGCTGGGCGGCCACGAGACGCTCGAGGACACCGCGCGCGTCATGGGCTCGCTCGTGGACATCCTCATGGCCCGCGTGAACCGCCACCCCGACGTGGTGGGCCTGGCCGCCAACAGCGCCGCGCCCGTCATCAACGGCATGTCCGACTACAACCATCCCACCCAAGAGCTGGGCGATTTGCTGACCATGATCGAGAACCTGCCCGAGGGCAAGAGGATCGAGGACTGCAAGCTGGCCTTCGTCGGCGACGCCACGCAGGTGTGCGTGTCGCTCATGTTCATCGCCTCGAAGATGGGCATGGACTTCGTGCACTTCGGCCCCAAGGGCCACCAGGTGACCGACGGCGGCCTCGTGGTGGACAAGACCGTCGACATCATGGCGATCGCCGAGGAGAACTGCAAGGTCTCCGGCGGCACGATCACGGTCTCCGACGACGTCGAGTGCATCAAGGGCGCCGACTTCGTCTACACCGACGTGTGGTACGGCCTGTACGACGAGGAGGAGGGCGGCGCGTCCTACATGGACGTCTTCTTCCCCAAGTACCAGGTGGACATGGAGATGATGGACTTCGCCGGCCCGGACTCCAAGTTCATGCACTGCCTGCCGGCCACCCGCGGCGAGGAAGTGACCGACGAGGTCATGGACAGCCCCGAGCGCAGCCTGTGCTGGGTGGAGGCCGAGAACCGCAAGCACTCCATCCGCGCCATCCTGGCCTACCTGTGCCCGAAGACCGTCGAGGACGCGGCCGTGGCCGACGCCGCCGAGGCCCGCATGCGCCGCATCCTGTCGGCTTGACGGCTGACGGGCTAGCCGACGCTGTGGGCGGCTGCGGCACGCGGTCTTCGCGCGATGCCAAGGACTCGCGTGCCAAAGTACGCGCCGCTCTCGTCATCCCGCGGATTTCGCACGCCGCAGCCGCCCTCGCTGACTGACTACGCCAACCTGCAACCCGCTCTCAAAAAGGGGATGGTCTGATGGCCAAGAAAAAGAAATTTCGCATGATCGACGCGATCCTCACGGTGATCTGCGTCGTGTTCGTCGCCGAAGCGGCTGCTCCAGCCGCCGCCATCGGCAACTCCCAGTTCTTCTGGTGGATCTTCCTCATCGTTGCGTTCCTCATGCCGTACGGCCTTATCGTGTGCGAACTGGGAACCACGTACGCCGACGACGAAGGCGGCATCGCCGACTGGGTTCGCCGCGCGTTCGGCGACAAGTGGGGAAGTCGCGTAAGCTGGTACTACTGGGTTAACTTCCCGCTGTGGATGGCGTCGCTCGCCTTCCTGTTTCCCGAGACCATCGCGTTGATGACCGGCTTCGAGCTCGGCTTGGTCCCCACGCTTGCCATCGAGCTGGCGTTCGTGTGGATCGTCGTGTTCATGAGCTTTTCGAAGGTGTCCGATTCCGCGTGGATCCTCAACTTGTCCGCCGTGCTGAAGGTGCTTATCGCGGTGTCGGTGGGCGGCCTGGGCGTCTACTACGCCGTGACGAACGGCTTCGCCAGCGACATGTCCCCGGCTACGTTCCTGCCGTCGATGGATGCGAGCAGCTTGACGTATCTGTCCATCATCCTGTTCAACTTCATGGGCTTCGAGGCCATCGCCGTGTTCGCCAACGACATGGAGAACCCCAAGAAGCAGATTCCCACGGCCATCATCGCGGGCGGCATCGCCATCGCGGCCATCTACCTGTTCAGCTCGTTCGGCATCGGCGCGGCAATCCCGGCCAGCGAGGTGTCGCTCGACTCGGGCATCATGGACGCCGTGGCCATCATGGCCGGCAACGGCAGCCTGCTGTTCATCATCATCGGCGTCGTGTTCCTCATCACGCTGTTCGGCAACATGATCAGCTGGTCGTTCGGCGTGAACTACGTGGCGGCGCACGCGGCCGACAAGAAGAACATGCCCAGCGTGTTCGCGCGTCTCAACAAGAAAGGCGTGCCCACGGGGGCGGCCATCGTCAACGGCGTGATTGCGAGTGCGCTCGTGCTCGTGTCTCCCGTCATGTCGGCCATCGGGCTCGACGGGTTCTTCTGGATCTTCTTCTCGATGAACATCGTGTTCCTGCTCATCTGCTACATGCCCATGTTCCCGGCGTTCTTGAAGCTGCGCTCGTCCGACCCGAACGCGAACCGCATCTTCCGCGTGCCGGGCGGCAAGGCCGTGGCAACCGTGGCCTGCTGGGTGCCCGTGGTGCTGCTCATCCTGTCGATGATCGCCACCATTGTGCCGCTCAACGGCTCGGAGGAGGAGCTGTCGAAGATTCCCATGCTCATCGGCGTCGTGGCGTTCGCGATCATCGGCGAGATCGTGCGCGTGGTGTCGGCCCGCAAGCGCACGGAGCCGTACCGCGGCATGGCCGTGAGCGGCGATCCCGAGGCGTGGGACGTGGCGCGCGGCTACATCGACCCGGCGGTGGAAGTCGGCTTGGAAGAGGTGGCCGAACGCGATCGGGAGTTCGAGCGCGCGTAGGCTCATCGGAGGCCCCCGTGGCGCGGGGGCCGGCGCGGCGAGAGACGCACGAACCCGGGCGCTCTCGCCGCGCTATGGCGCTACTCCTCCTCGCTCAGCTCTCCCTTGATGAGACTGCGGGCCACACAGATGGCGGCGCCGGCCGTGGCGGCTACGCCCGCGATCACGCCGCCGATGGCAACGGGGTCGCCCGTTTGGGCGAGCTTCGTCGCCTGCGGCGTGGGCGTGGAGGAGACGACCTCCGGGGCGAAGGTGTCGGGCGCAGGGGAGGGCGCGGGACCCGGCGCGGGCTCGGGAGAGGGCTCGGGTGTGGGATCGGGCGTCGGTTCCGGGTCGGGCGTCGGATCGGGGTCGGGGTCGGGTTCCGCCGCGGCGGCGGCCACCGTCAGCTCGAACGAGGGGTGCTGCGCGTACCCTGCGGCGTACGTGACCGTATGCGTGCCTGCAACCGCGGGCGTGAAGCGGTACGCGGCCTCTTCCGCATCCGTCTCGAACACCTCGACCGTCGCGCCGTCGGGCCCGATCACCGTGGGAATGCCGTGCAGCGTGCGTCCGTTCGCGTCGGTGAACGGCAGCGGCGGGATGGGGTAGGCCGCGCCCACCGTGCCCGTGCCGATAGCGTCCGCGCTCGGGCCTTCGACGACGCCGCTGACGGGCGCGGCCGCAACGTAGCGTGCGGCGGCCTGCGCGGCCGTCGCCACGCCGGGCGTCAGCTTCGCGAACGCCACCTTGCCCGTCATGGGCTTTTCCATCTCGCCGTCCTCGTTCACGTCGGCGCCCACGAACCAGCGCGTGGCCGCGGCGGAGGGCGCGGGGATGGCTCCCGTGTTCGCCAGCGTCGACACGAGCTCGCCGTTCAGGTAGTAGCTCATGGTGGCGCCGTCGTAGGTGGTGAGAACGTGCGTCCAGGTGTTCAGCGGCACGGTGGCCTCGGTGCAGCGATAGCCCGATCCGGTGTTGATGTAGTGCTGCAGCTGGGGCGCATAGTAGCTCAGGTCTTGGCCGGCTCCCTGGGCGCTCGAGAACAGGTCGAAGTAGCCGTTCGGCGGGTTCGCCGTGAACTGGAACAGCACCTCGATCGTTTCGGCCTGCGCAATAGCCGCGTAATCGTCGGCGGTGAAGTCGTACCCCACGCCCGCCGACCCGTCGAACACGGCCACGGGCACGCCGAACGTGTCGCTCTCGTAGGCGAGCGTGCCGGTGGCCACGGCGTTGTGCGGCGTCGGTGCCGTGTCCGCGTGGCTTCCCGTCGAGAAGTCCACGGACAACAGCGCCTCGCCCAGCGGCGGCACGAGGCGGGCGGCCGTGCGGAAGGCCGCCTCGCCCACGAGCGCCTCCTTGTCGAACGGATTGACGGCGAACGCCCGCACGATGTACGCGGTGTCTTCGGCCAGGGCCGCGCCGAACAGCGGGCGCGTGAACTCCGCAGCGCGGTTCGCTTCGGCCTTGTAGTAGTCCGTCATGAAACGCGCGTCGTACACCGGCGTGTCGGGAGCCGCCTCTTCGCACACCTCCACGCGGTATGCGATGACGACGTCGTCTTCGAGCCCCGAGGTGTCCGGCACCACCTGCGCCGCCGACACGCTGAACGAGGCGCCGCTTGCCGTGATGGACGCTTCGGGCACCTTGACCTCGGCCCCGTCCTGCACGAGGGGCGGCTTGCTGCGACTCGCCATGTCGGCGTGCGTGTAGCGGAAGCCGGCGACGCCCTTCGACGGCTCGATGACCCACGGGGCGCCGATGACGCTGCCGCTGCGGAAGTCGAGGCGATACACCGACACTGCATGCGTTGCAGGATCGATTTCCACCAGCTCGCACTGGTTCGCGTCCCAGCCGGCGTTCGGGTGGCCGCCCGTGCTGCCCGTTTCGTCGTGTCCGCCGTTCTCCATCCAGAAATTGTTGGCGAACGTGGCGGTTTGGATGAGCGTGAACCCATCGTCCTGGTAGATGGAGCGCGGGTCGGCCATTGGGATATGCGTATGGCCCGAGAAGTGGATGATCTGCGGATACAGCGCGCACAGCGATTGGTAGAACGCGCCCGACTGCGTCGTGTTGGCGTTCTCGTCGAACTGGCCGTCCCAGCTGTTGGAGCCCGAGTACCAGACGGTGTTCGGGAAGGGGTGGTGGGTGAAGAGGAAGATGGGCTTGGCGGGGTCTTCGTCCGCGGCCGCCTTGCAGCGTTCGAGGATCCAGTCGCGCTTCGCCCCGTACCAGCTGTTGTCGTAGCCTCCGGGTTCGGGTGCCGCGGCGATCACATGGTAGCCGCCCACGATGAAGTCGGCATCCACCTGGCCTTCGTTCGGCCCTCCCGGCATCTGGAACGAGCCGGCCACGTTGAGCTCTGCGGCGAGGAACGTCTTGAACGCATCCTGGGCGTCCTGCTTGTTGCCGCCCCAGTTGTAGTATTCGTGGTTGCCCATCACGATGCCCACCGGCTTGCGCACGTTCGCGTTCAGCAGCTGCGCAAGCTCGAGGTACTGGTCGGGGTGCCCCGTGTCGGCCGAGTCGCCCACGAAGAAGTGCGCGTTCACGTCGGGCGCGAGGGCGTAGATGGCGGAGAAGGCCGCGGGGATTTTGTCGCGGTAGTTGTTGCTCGAGCTTGCGCCGACGTGGGTGTCGCTGTGCACGGTGAACCGCACGCGCGGACCCGGGAGCGTGGGCCAGTTCGGGTGTTCGGGCTGGGTGAACGCGGCTTCGGCCCGCTGCTCGGGGAAGACGAGCATGCCTCCGGCGGCCGACACGCCGGCGATGGCGGCCAGCTTGAGAAACGAGCGGCGCGAGACGCCGAACGTGCCGCGGTCGTATGCGGTCGCGAGCTGTTGGGGATTCATGATGTCCTTTCGATCGACGATACGGCGAGGTCGCGTGTGTGCGACGGCGTCTTTCATCGTAGGAGAGGGACGTAAGAGCCGTGCAAGAAGCGCGTCGGGAGAGAGAAAGGATCGTGTAAGAATTGCGCGAGAACTTCGGTCTTCCAGGAAGATGCGCATGCCGCCGGACGAGACGGAAGCCGTATAATAGGCGCACCCGATACGAAGGAGCCACATGCCATCTCAACTGGGAACGATGCTGCTCATCGCGAACCCGGCAGCGCAGAACGGACGCGGGGCGGACGCGGCGACGGAGGCCGCGCGTCTGCTGCGGACGGCCGTGGGCGAGCAGGCGCTCGACGTCGTGCTCACCGAGCGGCCCGGCCACGCCGTGGCGCTGGCGGCCGCGGCCGACGGCTACGACACCGTGCTCGCGCTCGGCGGCGACGGCATCATCCACGAGGTGGCGGGCGGCCTCATGGAGCGCACCGTCGGCGTCCGCCCGGCGCTCGGCATCGTGCCGGTGGGGTCGGGCAACGACTACGCGCGCACGCTCGGCATGTCCTGCAAGGTGGAGCACGCCTGCGCGCAGCTGCTGAACGCCGCACCGCACCCGGCCGACCTCGGGCGCGTGAACGGCCATTGGTTCGTGGAGACGCTCTCGTTCGGCCTCGACGCGGCCATCGCGCTCGACACCGTGGAGCGCCGCAAGCGCACGGGGCGCACCGGCACCATCCTCTACGCGGAAGCGGGCATCGACCAGCTGCTGCACCATCTCGACGCGCGCCGCTACACGGCCTCGTTCGACGGCGGCGCGCCCGTGGCCGGCGCGTCCATCACGTTCGCGGTGCAAATCGGCCCCTCGTACGGCGGCGGCTTCAAGATCTGCCCCGACGCGCGCTTCGACGACGGGTTGTTCGACGTCTGCATCGCCCATCCGCCCATCGGCGTCGCGGGTGCGGCGCTCATCTTCGCGCTTGCGAAGAGCGGCCGCCACACGGGTTTCAAGCAGATGGAATTTCGCCGCGTCCGCACGCTGCACGTGGAGTTCGACGAGGTCCCGCCCGCGCAAATGGACGGCGAGCTCATCGAAGCCACGACGTTCGACGTGTCCATCGAGCCCCGCGCCCTCAACGTGCTGCTGCCGGCATGAAAAAGCGGCACCGGGAATCCGGTGCCGCTTGCATAACGCGCGGGGGGGGGGGCTGCGGGCGTTCCCTACTTCACCACGCGGACGCGGCGGACGCCCTCGATGGCCGACAGGCGGTCGATGGCGTCGTCCGGGTGGCCCGGGGTGCCGGCGTCGAGGTCGAGCATCGTGTAGGCGTTGTCGCCCCGCGCCTTGTTCATCATGTTCTCGATGTTCACGCCCGCGTCGCCGAAGACGTTCGTGATGCGCGCGATGGCGTTCGGCACGTTGGCGTGCAGCACGGCCACGCGGCGTAGGCCGTCGGGCACCGGCCCCATGTCGCAGGCGGGGTAGTTCACCGCGTTCGCGATGTTGCCGTTTTCCAGGTAGTCCATGAGCTCGCGCACGGCCATGATGGCGCAGTTGTCCTCGGCTTCGGCCGTGGAAGCTCCCAGGTGCGGCAGCACGATGGCGCCGTCCATCTGCATGACCTCGGGCGTGGCGAAGTCGGTGATGTAGGCGTGCACCTTGCCCGAGGACAGCGCGGCGGCCATGGCCTCGTTGTCCACGAGCGTGTCGCGCGAGAAGTTGAGGAACACCGCCCCGTCCTTCATGAGCGAGCAGGCGCGCTCGTCGATCATGCCAATGGTGCTTTCTATAGCCGGCACGTGGATGGTCATGTAGTCGCAGGTGCGGAAGATGTCGTCGAGGTTCGTCACGTGATGGACGGCGCTCGACATGCGCCACGCGGCGCCCACCGACACGTAAGGGTCGTAGCCGTACACGTCCATGCCCAGCTCGATGGCGATGTTGGCCACCTCGGCGCCGATGGCCCCGAGGCCGATGACGCCCAGCTTCTTGCCCTTCACCTCGCGACCCGCGAACGCCTTCTTGGCCTTCTCGGCGGCTTTCGCGATGTTCTCGTCGCTCGCATTGTGACGGCACCAGGCGATGCCGCCGGCGATGTCGCGGCTGCCCAGCATGAGGGCGCACACCACGATCTCCTTCACGGCGTTCGCGTTCGCGCCGGGGGTGTTGAACACCACGATGCCCTCTTCGGCGCAGCGGTCGAGCGGGATGTTGTTCACGCCGGCGCCCGCGCGGGCGATGGCGAGCAGGCTCTCAGGGAACTCCGTGTCGTGCAGGGCGGCGCTGCGCACGAGAACGCCCTCGGCCTGGCCGAGGGCGTCGGTGAGTTCGTATTCGTCGCTGAGCAGATCGGTGCCGTATGCCGAGATGTTGTTGAGGCAGTGGATGTAGCGCATGAGGTCTCCTTCGGGGATGGCAGGCGGCTCCGTTGGCGCGCGGCTCGTCGCCGGTTCTCGATACATCCTCTTATAGTGCTCAGCGCGTATCCCGTTGTCAACAACAACTCAGCAGGTGTGCACTTTATCCCGGTAAAGTGCAGGGCACGTCCCGGACGGGCGAGCTAGTTCTGCGTGGACAGGAAGATCTGCAGCGACATCTGCTCGATCTGGTCCTGCAGGTCCTCGAGCTCGTCGACGTGACGATCCTCGTCCTTGAGGATGGCCTCGAGGACGTCGCGCGTGGCGTAGTCGAGCACCTTGCCCGCGAGCACGATAGCCTCGTTGTAGTCCTTCACCGTCTGCAGCTCCATCGCGTGGTCGTTATCCACCTGCTGCGGCACGGCGGAGCCGATGCAGAACTGGTTGAGCTCGGACACGATGGGGGTGCCCTCGAGGAACAGGATGCGCTCGATCAAGCGCTCGGCGTGATGCATCTCGGTGATCGAACGCTTCTTGAAGTTCTCGCTCAAACGATCGTAGCCCCAATCCTCGCACATTTCCGCGTGCACCATATACTGGCTGATCGCGGTCAGTTCTCCGGCAAGCAGATAGTTCAGCCGGTCAATGAGTTCCGGGTTTCCCTTCATGGCAGTGCTCCTTTCATAGGCACGACGATGGGCCGTCGCGGCCCGTCTGCCTGATTGTATGAGCAAGGATGAGGGGAAGCATCCGATTATGCGATCCGTAGGCGTCCCGTCGCCGACCTGTCACGGGACGCTGATCAAGGCGTGCGCGTGAGCGACCTCGTGGCGGCTACGTCGTGGCAGATCTTCACGAACTCGGTCGTCTGCGGGTTGCCCGCGTCCTTGCGGTACAAGAGGTACACCTGGTACTTCGGCCCGGGGTCGGCGAAGCGCGCCTCGGCGAGGAACGTGGCGGGGATGGGGATATGCGCGGCGTTCGCGGTTTTGAACAGCATCTCGTCTGGTTGGAGCGTGAAGGGGATGCGATCGAACTCGGTGAGCGTGCGCACGCGGTGCTTCGGCTCCAGCCCGTGCTTGCGAAACGTCTCGACGGCCCCTTCGAACGTGGTGAGCAGGTTGGGCGTGGACGGGTTGACCAGGTAACATTCCTTGAGATCCTCCAAGGTGATGCCTGCGCGTTGCGACAGGGGATTGTCCTTGTGGAGCCACACGAGCAGCGGCAGCTCGAACAGCAGCTCGCAGGCGAAGCCTGCGGGCAGGTCGGCCGGCATGCTGAACACGACGCCCACGTCGGCCTTTCCCAGGAACACCGATGAGGCGATGGTGAGCTGATCGTCGTCGAACAGATGGGCGGGCGGCGCGTAGGGATGCCTGCTCTGCAGCAGCGACATGCTCTCGTAGACGATGTCCATCCACTGGTTGTTCGAGGACGATATCGCGTTCACCGACAAGCCCGTGTCGCACTCGGCGTCGATGCGCCGCCCCTGCTCCACGATTTCGTCGAGTTCGCCGACAAGGCCGGTGATGGCACCCAGGTAGAAGCGTCCTGCGGTGGTGAGGGCCATGGTGCCTCGATTGAGCAGGCGAAAGCCCAGCTCGCGCTCGAGGCTTGCGATGTGGCGTGTCAGGCTGGGTTGCGATAGGTGCAGCTCGTCAGCCGCTTTGACGAAATTGGCGTGCTTCGCCAACACCAGGAATTCGCGCGAAAAGTCGAGCATGGGTCCCCTCCGATGCCGTGTATATGCGCCTTGAGCGTATTTTACCAGCGAAAACTTCGTTGCGCAGCGCAGGTGCTTCAAAAAAAGCGCGCCCGAGCCGAAGGAGGGGGAGGGCTCGGGCGCAGGATGGTGCTAGGCTTGCAGCTTGGCGGGGTCGAAGTCGTTGATGTAGCCGCGCTTGGCGCGCTCAAGACCCTTCTGATAATAGTCGTCCACCATGTCCTTCGGCAGAGGGAAGCGATCTTCCTCGGGAAGCGCGAAGAGCTTGCGGGACCCTGTCGGGCACACCGTGGCGCATTGGCCGCAGCGCACGCACAGGTTTCCGATCTCGGGGCCGGCGTCGGTCATCTCGATGGTGAACAGGGGGCAGCGCGCCGCGCATGAGCCGCATGCGATGCACGTGTCGTGGTCCACCTGCAGTTCGTAGTGCGACAGGAAGCGGTAGTTCTCCACGTCGCCGTCGAGGGAGATGAAGCCGCGCATGATGGCGCAGCAGTCGCCGTGGCATTGGCAGATGACGTCGCATTCGGCGGTGCACATGACCTCGATGACCATGCCGGCGTCAACGCCCCTCTGCAGGATCGCACGGCATTCGTCCTTGTCGATCTGGCGGCCGATGCCGTTCTCGATGTAGTACTGCGCCTGCTCGCCGGTGGCGATGCACGTCTCCATGGGATGGTCGCACCAGTCGCCGGGCTTCTGGCCGTTGCGGATGGGCGTGAACGTGCGGCACTGGCACGGTGCCACGCACAGCGTGTCGTAGCGGTCCACGATTTCGTTCCAGTCGTGGTTGGGCAGGATTTCCGTGTCGCCTACGATGTCGGCTTCGGCGGGAATGGGGAAGTACATCGGCGAGCCTTGGTTGCGCGACTGGTAGCCGTAGTCGGCCCCGCACATGCCGAAGACGGAGTCGCAGAACCCGTCCTCGTCGTAGCGGTTCATCATGAACTCGAGCATGCCGTGCGCGAACGCCAGCACATGATAGTATTTCGTTCCCGCGCGATGGACGCGGTTCAGCAGGCCGCGATAGCTCAGGTCCTCGCAGGTGGCGCCGGCCTCCTCGGCCGACTGGCCCGTCGCCTCGCCAGCCTCTTCAGCGGTGAAGTAGGCGAAGTTCGGCAGCTTGATATAGAAGGCGGCCTCGTCTTCGGTGAACTCCTGCATGAGGAAGTCCCAGGCGTTCTCATGGATCTCGCTGCCGACGCCCTGGCCCACGCGCAGCAGGCGGTTGCGCAGCGCGATGTACACCGCGGGTATCACCTTGCCGCTTTCCGTGACGTAGTCTTGGGTGATCTCGGGCTCGTTGAACAGGATGTTCTTGGCTTCTTCGTCGGATGTTTGCCGGGCGTCCTCGGCAATCTGCGAAGCGGTCAGGCGGTTCGTGCGCCAGTCGTACGAGTCGACGGCGGCGTGCTGCTCGGCGGCGGTCAAGGGACCTCCGTTGAACGTGACGTGGTAGGCGCCGTCGTCGACGGGCTTGCCGGGCACGTTCACGGTGATGCCGTCCGTCACCTCGTCGGCCACGCCGTGCCACGCGCCTTCCGCCGCGTCGCTTGCGGCGTCGGTCGAATTCTCGGCGGCCTCCTGGGGCGTGCAGCCCAGCGCGCCGAGCGCTCCCATGGCGCCCATGACGCCGGCGGCGGTCACGAAGCCGCGACGGCTCAGCGTCTTCCCCTGCTCCAAGGTCGTCTCATCCATGTTCTCTCCTTTTCTCCGGTCGTGCGTGGCGGGCGTGCGGGACGCCCGGCTTCACCTGGTTTCGCGTGTCTCGCTGCGGGCTGCTTCGAGGGCTTCTCGAAGCAGTAGAATCTTGTTCTCCTGGACGGCCAACAGGTGCCGCAGATGCTCGAGCTGGTGCTCCTGTGTCTGGATGCGCGCGTGCGCTGCGGCGAGCGTGTCCGGCCCGCTTTGCGCGGGCGCGTCGGATGCGGGTTGGTTGCAGTCCTGGTTGCATGCGCGGTGGCGGTGCGTCAGGGCGTCCACGTTCAGCCCGCGCCGTTCCAGGTCGTCGAGCATGCGGTTGCGCGCCTCCATCTTCGCGTTCACGATGCGCTCGCCTTGAGGCGACAGCGCCGGCCCCATGCCGGACACGCCGACGGCGAACACCCCTTCCGTGTCCATATCCCTCCTCCTTTCCCTGTTGGCCTTCTAGCCTGCCAGCTCCTGCGAGCGGGTTTCGGCCTGCTCCGGAAGCACGACTTCGATGTTGTTGATGGCGAACTCCATGCCGGAATGCAGCTTGTAGTCGCGCTCCGCCTTGCAGCGCGGGCACACCCAGGTGGTCGCATCGTAGACATCGATATGGAAGATGCGGTCGCACTGGTTGCACGCGACCGTGTACGGCGTGCGGCGGACGACGAGGCCGGCATGCTCGGCGATGGTCCCACGCGCCAGAAAGGCGAACATGCTGTCCATGTACGCCTCCACCACGTCGCGGTTGAGGCCGATGGTGAGGTACACGGTTTTGACTTCCACGGCGTCCACTTCGCTTGCGTAGTCGAGCACCGTATCGACAACGGTGCGCATGAGCGCCATCTCGTGCATGGTCGGGTCCCTTCCTGCTCGGTTCGCTCGGACACCGCCTATGCTACGCAGCGGGCGGGCCGTTGCGGTTGTCGTGTTCTGCATACGCGATGCGGGTTCCGCATGCACGGCGCGCCGCTATGTGAAATTCGCATCGCGGCGTACGTGTTCTTCCTGGTCGTACAGTACGTGCATAGCCGATTCGCATTCTGCATGGGCCTGAGCCGTGCCGGTCGCTACCATGGGGTCATGAGGAGAGTTTGGCTCGAGAAGGGGTAGCACCATGGACGAAAGACGCGTCATAGAGGTGAAGAGGAATATCCTGGCTGCCAACGACGAGGCGGCCGATGCGTTCCGCGCGGCTCGCAAGCGGGATGGCACGTTCTTCGTGGACGTGATGGCTTCGCCGGGCGCGGGCAAGACGACGCTGCTGCTCGCGCTGATCGAGGAGCTGCGGGGGCGCGCGGGGCGGGCGGGAGCGAATCTCCCGGCGATCGGCGTCATCGAGGCCGACCTCGAGAGCGACGTGGACGCGCTCAAAATCAAGGAGGCCGGCGTGCCGTCGGTGGAGCTCAACACCCGCGGCGTGTGCCATGTGGAGATGGGCATGGTGGAGATGGCGTGGGAGGCCTTCGGGGGCGCGGCCTTCGACTGGATGTTCTTGGAGAACATCGGCAACCTGGTGTGCCCGGCCGACTTCGACACCGGCGCGCACACGCGAATCATGCTGCTGTCGGTGCCCGAGGGCTGGGACAAGGTACTGAAGTACCCGCCCATGTTCGCCGTGGTGGACGCGCTCGTCGTGACGAAGAGCGACTACCTGTCCCTGAACCCCGATTTCGACCTGGCTGCGCTCGAGGAGCATGCCCGGGCTTTGAACCCGCGCCTCGAGATTTTCGTGACGAGCGCCCGCACCGGCGAGGGTGTGAGCGCCGTGGCGGAGTGGCTGGAAGGCCGGCGTGTTGGGGGAGCGGCGCGGCCAGACGATGCGCTCGGGCCGCAGGGCGTTTTTGAAGACCGTGCGGAGGGGAAGCGGGGCGTTTGACACATGTGCTAATATTATCGGCTGATATTGCTATGTGGAAGGGACGTATATGTCAGGGCATTCTAAGTGGGCTACAACCAAGCATCGTAAAGCAGCGGTGGACGCAAAGCGTTCCGCTCTGTTCAGCAAATTGTGCCGCAACATCACGGTGGCCGCGAAAGAAGGCGGCGACCCGAACCCCGACAACAACGCGTCGCTTGCGGCCGCTATCGAAAAGGCCAAGGGCTACTCCCTGCCGAAGGATAAGATCAAAGTCGCCATCGACAAGGCGTTCGGTTCCGGCAAGGACGCCGCGAACTACGAGACCGTCGTGTACGAGGGCTATGGCCCGGCCGGCGTCGCCGTGCTGTGCGAGGCGCTCACCGACAACCGCAACCGCACCGCCGCCGATGTGCGCGCCGCGTTCAGCCATGCGGGAGGCAACCTGGGCACGTCCGGCTCCGTCGCGTTCCAGTTCGAGCGCAAGGGCCAGATCATGGTTCCCAAGGAGGTCGAGACCGGCGACAAGAAGAACCCCGTGAAGCCGAACGGCGCCGCGGCCGACGAGGAAGAGTTCATGCTCGCCGTGGCTGAGGCCGGCGGCGACGACTACGAGGACGCCGACGACGAGTGGATCGTCTATACGGGCCCGAGCGATCTCATGGCCGTGAAGAAGGCCCTCGAGGAAGCGGGCGTCGTCACGAAGGGCGCCGAGATGACCATGATGCCGACGACTCCGGCGACGGTCACCGTCTCCGACGCGCGCAAGGTCATGCGCCTCATCGACCGCCTCGAAGAACTCGAGGACCTGCAGAACGTCTACCACGTGATGGACATCACCGACGAGATAGCAGCTGCCCTCGACGAGTAGGCTGCCCGATCAGCCGTTGTCACTTGAACCGCCGCATCTCGCGGCGGTTTTTTTGCGGCCCGATCAGGATGTTAGCCCTGCCCGACACGCCGACGGTGCTCTTGTGTATAATAGCGTGTTGCTCGTTTGATTCATCGATTGACGGTTCCGCGCTTCTGCGCGAGGGGGATATAGGAAGACAACCATGCTTGAAGCGCTTGCGCATCTTTTCTCGTATATCGTGCAGCCTTGCTACGATCTGACGGGAAGCTGGTGGATGGCCATTTTGCTGTTCACCGTCATCATCAAGATCGTTCTGATGCCGTTGTCGCTTTGGTGTCAGTGGAACAGCATCGTCATGGTCAAGATCATGCCCGAGCTCAACCGCATCAAGGTGAAGTACTTCGGCGACGCCGAGACCATCGGCGAGAAGCAAACCCTGCTGAACAAAAAGCACCATTACCATCCGCTGCTCTCGCTCATTCCGTTGGCGGTGCAGATCATCGTCCTGTTCGGATTGGTCGAAGTGATTCACGGCATCACCGATCACGGCGCCCCGGGAACCGAGTTCTTGGGAATGGTTCCGGTGGAAGACGGCGGGCTTTCGTGGATCATGCCGCTCTTGGCGGGCTTGTCCGCTGTGATCATGGGCTTCGCTCAGAACAGGATCAACCCCCTGCAACGCGAGCAGTCCAAGATGGAAAAGAACACCACCAACGGGCTTTCCATCGTGTTGTCCCTCGTCCTCGGCGTGTACGTAGCAGCCGGCATGGCCTTTTACTGGATATGCTCGAACCTCATGTCCATCATCGTGCAGGCGCTGTGCAACCTGATCATCCGGCCTTCGAAATACATCGACTACACCGAGCTCGCCGCAAGTCGCATGGAGCTGGACGAACTCAACGCTTTCACGGCGAGGAAAACCCCTTGGTACAAGCGCGATCCTCTGGCAAAACGCGAAAAAGAGGACTATAAGCGCTTCATGAGCGTGGTGGGCAAGCACATCGTGTTTTACTCGGAGCGCAGCGGTTTCTACAAGTATTTCGAAGGCGCTCTTGAGTGGCTGCTGGCAAATTCGGACGTGAACATCCACTACGTCACGAGCGATCCCAACGATCAGGTCTTCGAATTGCAGAAGAGCAAGCCTCGCCTCGTTGCGTACTATATCGGCGATAAGCGCCTGATCACGCTCATGATGAAGCTTGACTGCGACGTGGCCGTGATGACGCTCGACGACCTGGAGAACTTCTACATCAAACGCTCCTACATTCGCAAAGACATCGAGTACGTGTACGCGTTCCATCATATGACGTCCACCCATTTGGTGTCCGCGAAGGAGGCCCTCGACCACTACGATACCATTCTGTGCGTCGGCCCCCATCAAAAACGAGAACTCGAACGGGCAGAGGAGATGCGAGGGCTCCCGGCGCGAAATCTGGTGGAATGCGGTTACGACCTGCTCGACAGGCAGATTGCCGCCTATGCATCGCGTGAAACGCCTGAAACCAAGCGCCCTGTCGTTCTCGTTGCCCCGTCGTGGCAGGAAGACTGCCTGCTCGACTTGTGCGCCGACGAGGTGATCAAGCCTTTGCTGGGCCGAGGATACAGCGTGATCGTGCGTCCGCACCCCGAGTACACCAAGCGTTACCATGCGCGATGGGAGTCGCTGCAGCAGCGTTATGCGTCGTGGTCGCGCGACGATATCTACTTCGAGCAGGATTTCAGCACGTCGGACTCGGTGTACGACGCGGACGTGCTCATCACCGACTGGTCGTCAATCGCCTGCGAGTTTTCGTTTACCACCATGAAGCCGTCCATTTTCGTTGATACGCCCATGAAGGTGAGCAACCCCGATTGGGAGGAGCTCGGCATCGAGCCGACCGATATCTCCATCCGCAATCAGATAGGCGTTTCGCTGGCCGTGGAAGAGTTGGAGCGATTGGGCGATGTGGTGGAGGACATGGTCCTTCATCCCGAAACGTGGCAGAACCGTATCGAGGAGGTACGCTCTCATATGATCTACCATCAGGGGCATGGCGGCGAAACCGTCGGCGCCTATCTGCTCGAGCGCATGCTCGCGAAGCAGGGTGGCAGCGCCGATGAAGCTTTCGAGGTGGTCAGCCATGGAGAATAGAGAAGCGAAGCGCATCGTCTCACGCGCCGGCCTCGTGGTGTGCGACGGGGCGTTTTCGGCTCTGATCGCCGGCATCTTGGTGCTCGGGTTCGCGTCGCCGGCCTACGCCTACGTCGACCCCTCGGTCATGACCTACACCATCCAAGCGCTGGCTGGCGTTGCGGTGGCGCTTTCCGCCGTGCTCGGCGTCGTCTGGCGCCGCGTGCGCAAGCACCTGCTCCGAATCCTCCGCATCGACGAGAACGAGGGAAAGCACGTCGAGGAACCGGTGCACGCGCTCGACGGCGGCGCATCCGATTATCAGGAGAGCCTCGAGCGCGCGGACGCGGAAGCTCGGCGAATGAGGACCGAGCTGAAGGCGAACAGGCCCGAGAAGCTGTGCTGGGCGACGCGTTTCCTGTTCGCGTTGGCGGCCTCGCTGATGCTGTTCTACACGTTCGTCGTGGTGGGTCCGCTGGAAATCGTTGCAAGCAGCGTGAACAGCCTGCTCTTCACGGCGACGGACATCTGGATTCCGCTTGCCATCGTCGCGCTTCTGGGTTCGGTCGTGCTCGCTTTGGCGCTCTCGCTGGTGCGGGGGAGGGCCTTCAACGTGTGCTTCGCCATCGTTTCGGTGGTGGGCATCGCTGCCTATATCCAAGCGATGTTCTTGAACGGATCGCTTCCCGCCGCCGACGGAACGCAGGTTGTCTGGGACGACTACACGGCCATTACGGTGACGAGCGCCGTCGTGTGGATTGCCTTGATCGCTCTCGCCGTGTTTCTGTCGCTGAAGAAGTCGCTGGCTTTCAAGGGCGTGGTGGCGTCGCTTTGCCTGGTGGGCATCGTCGCTCAGTCGGTCAGTCTGGGCCTTCTCCTCACGGCTCCGGCGAAGGACGGGCTGACCCCCATCGACGCGAGGCCGTCGGTCACCACGGACGGGGTTTCGGAGGTTTCGGCGGGCAACAACATCATCATGTTCGTGCTCGACACGTTCGACACGAGCTACTTGAAGGAAGCCGTGGCGGCCGAACCCGGATGCCTTGACGAGTTCACCGGGTTCACGTGGTTCGACAATTCGACCGGTTCCATGATTCCGACGCGCTACGCCATGGCGTCCATACTGACGGGCCGCAACCTCGAGGCCGACGACGAGTCCTTCTCCACGTCGCTGATCATCGACTGGTACACGCAGCGGGGCCTGATCGACGATATCAACGCGCAGGGATACGAGACGCGCCTGTACGCCACCGACATACACGATGCGATCGGCGCGCTTTCGGAGAAGGTGGAGAACATCAGGCAGCCCGAGCGCGAGGTGGACTCCCTGTCCGCGGTCGCGATGTTGGTGAAGTGCTCGCTGTACCGCGATCTGCCATGGGTGCTGAAGCCGCCGTTCTGGTTCTACACCGACCAGGTGAACAACGCCGTGCTGGGCAATAGCTCCGAGATTCCGACGGACGCGCTGTGGACCATGGACGACCTGAAGTACTACACGCGGCTCAAGGAAGAGGGCTTGACCGCGACGGACCTCGGGGAAAAGGGAAGCTTCCGCGTCATCCACCTCGCTGGCTCCCATGCTCCGTTCACGTTGAACCGCAACGTCGAAGTCGTGGAGAGCGGGAGCGGTTTTGTCGAGCAGGGTCTCGGCTCCCTCCGCATCGTGAGCGAGTACCTGGAAGACCTCAAAGGACTCGGCCTGTACGACGACGCCACCATTGTGGTGACGGCGGATCATGGCGAGTGGTACCTGTTGGACGAGATAGTGCGGCCGACCAGCCCCATGCTGCTCGTGAAGCCCTCGACGGAGGCGGGAGGGTCGAGCGAGCCCGTCAAGATATCCTCGGTTCCGACGGGCCATGTCGATCTTGCGGCGACGCTGCTCGAAGCCGCAGGGGGCGATGCGTCCGCCTATGGGGGCATGAACGTGTTCGACGTTCCCGACAGCGAGCGTCCTCGCACCTACAACGCCACTTCGGTCGAAGGGCCCGAACACGAGTACACGTTCATCAGGCAATGGGAGATAACCGGTGACGCGCTCACCTGGGAGAATTGGCGCGAAACCGGCACCAAGTGGCCCATCGACGACTGATAGGCTGAGAGCGAAGAGCATGGTGAGCGGGGGCGCGATGGCGCTCCCGCTTTTGCGTTTGCCCCCATCGCCCCTCCCTCTCTCTTATTGCGTCGCGGGTGGCGCTTTTGGGTCCGCATGGCTTTTTCGCGACGCATAAGGCGGAGGGGCCGGGGCACCCCCCTCCGCCTTATGCTACAATTCCCCCGTGCCGCTCAACCGAATGGGCGGGTGTCAATGTATAAAGGAGCGCTTCGTGTCATATGGAACCACGATGGAGATTGTCGGCAGCCGGGAGGCTTGCGCTCGATAATCTTCGAGACGGGACCTCCCGGACCTGAGCATGTAATCCGCTTGTCCAGGAAGGTCGATCTCATGAACCGTGAGAACAAAAGAAAGCAGTACCAAAAAGGCTATTACCGCACCCATGCGTGCGACGACGGTTTCACCTGCAAGGAGTGCGACCGTCCCATCGTGGCGGCCGGCGCGGGCAGCGATCATCGCAACCATTGTCCGAACTGCCTGTGCAGCCTGCATGTCGACGACGAGCCGGGCGACCGCGCTTCCGACTGCGGCGGCATCATGGACCCGGTGGGCGTTTGGGTGCGCAAGGGAGGGGAGTGGGCCGTCATTCACCGGTGCCGACGCTGCGGGCATCTCAGCTCGAACCGCGTCGCGGCGGATGACAATCCCATGAAGCTCATGTCCATCGCGCTCAAGCCGCTCACGGAGCCGCCGTTTCCCCTCGATCGCATCGAGGAGCTGACGAAGCTCATGGGCGGCGACGGCACCATGGGCGCCTACGGCAAACGCTAGCCGTACGCTGCACCAACGAGGAAGCGCACCCCACGGGGTGCGCTTCCTGTTGCTCCCCCTATTGCGTCGCGGTTGGCGCTTTCGGGTTCGCATGGCTTCTTCGCGACGCAATAGGGGGAGGGGAGTCGGCGAAGGCGATGCTCTGCTTCGTGCCCCTTATGCTTCGTATACGATGTCGCCGTTGGAAACCGTGTACACCACCTTCGTCTCGGAGATGTTCTTCGGGTCGATGTCGAGGATGTTCTGGTCGAGCACGACGAAATCGGCCTTCTTTCCCACCTCGACGGTGCCGACGATGTCCTCCATGTAGTTCTCGTATGCGACGTTCTTCGTGTACATCTCGAGCATCTGATAGGCCGTGAGCCCCTGCTCGGGCCAGCGGTAGAAGTCCTCGTCCTCCTCGCCGGGGAAGGGACTGTTGCGCGTGATGCCCACCTCGATTTCGAGCAGCGGGTCGTAGGCGGTCACCGCGCCGTCGCTGCCGCCGCTCAGGATGCAGCCCGCCTCGAGCATGTCCTTGGCCGGGTACATGGCGAAGGCGCGCTCCTGCCCGATGAAGGCGGTTTCCAAATGGCACAGCGGGTCGTTGTACATCCAGAGGAACTGCAGGTCGCACACCACGTCGAGGTCGGCGGCGCGCAAGATGTCCTCGGGCGTGATGGCGCACACGTGCACCATGGTGTGGCGGGCGTCGCGCTTGCCGTTCGCGCTGGCGGCCTGCTCGTAGGCATCGAGGGAGGCGTGCACCGCCCCGTCGCCGATGGCGTGCGTGTGCACCTGGTACCCGTTTTTGTCGAGGTCGGCCACCACGCGGTTGAACTCCTCGATGGACCAGTCGCTTGTGGCGGTCCATCCCTCGCCTTTGCCGGCGGCCGGCAGGTACGGCTCGAGCATGACGGCGGTTGCGCCCTCGGTCACGCCGTCGTACACGATTTTCACCGTGCCGGTTTGGAACATGTCCGATTCGTAGCCGGCCACGGCGTCGAGCTTCTCCTTGATGCCTTCGTACCCCATGCCCGGTTGTCCCCACACGAGGAAGCGCTGACGCAGGTGCAGGTCGCCCTTCGCGTCCATGTTGTGGAGCGCCTCGGCATGGATGAGCTCGATGCCCGACAGGTTGATGTTCGTGAGGCCCGTGATGCCCAGCTCGTGGCAGTAGTCCTGGAACGCTTCGTAGGCCTTCGCCATGTTCTCGACGGAGTAGGGCACCTCGATCTTCTTCGCCACGAGGTTCTTCGCAGCATCGGTGAGCAGACCGCTCGGCTCGCCGGCCTCGTTGCGCACGATGGAGCCGCCGTCGGGGTCGGGGGTGTCGGCGGTGATGCCGGCTATCTCGAGCGCCTTGCTGTTCACCCAGTAGGAGTGGTGCGACACGTCGCGGATCATGACGGGCTTGTCGGCGCAGATGGCGTCGAGGTCCTCCTTCTGCGGCCCAGGGTTCGAGCCGTCGGGCTGCAGGTAGGCGTTCTGCATGAAAGGCCCGCCGTAATACACCTCGTCGTCGGGGTGTTGCTCCACGAATGCGCGGATGATGCGCAGGTACTCGTCGTTGTCCGCCGTGCCGTCGGGGATGGAGATCTGGAACATCTGTTCGTAGTACGGCTGCGGCCCGTGCAGGTGGCCGTCCATGAAGCCCGGGCAGAGAAACGCGCCCTTGAGATCCACCACCCTCGTGTCGGCGCCCGTGTACGCGTCGGCGCCCGCGGCGTCGCCCACGTACACGATGGAGCCCCCTGCTACGGCGACGGCTTCGGCCGTGTCGTTCTCGCTGACGAGCGTTTGGATGCGGCCGTTCGTGAACACGAGATCGGCCGCCTGCTCGACCGGCGGTGTGTCGGCGTCCGCCGCGTCCTGCGCGGGCGCGCTGCATCCGAGCGGCCCTCCCAACAGCGCTCCTGCCGCGAGCACCGATGCTCCGGCGACGAACGATCGGCGCGTCAGCTTCAGCGGCGTGGCGGCTTCCATTCCCTGATTCTCGCTGTGCTTCATGGCGATGCCTTCCTTCCCTCATACCTCCATCCGGCCGACCGGCGGCTGCGCGGCGGCCCGTGCTCGAACCATACGGACGGTGTGCGCCCCGAGCAATCAACGCCGGGATCGATCCGCCGCGAAACGGGGTGTATTTTTCTCTATCCTCGGGAGAATGCGCAGATGGGGGCGTTGCGCCGTTGCCAGAGGCGTCCGCGTATACGCGGGGGCGGGCGAGACGGCATGGTATAATCGGTCGGGCAACCGAAGGGGGCGGTGTCGTGATCTACGTGCTGTTTTTCTACGATATGGCTATGACCATGGCGAACATGGCCCTGTGCGTGGCGTTCGCCGCGCTGTACGTGCACCGTAGGAGCACCCTTCATCTGTGGCTCGCCATCCTGTTCGGCCTGTGCACGCTCGACATCGTGTTGATGTACCTGTTCGATTTCGTTCCCGAGTTCCGAGCGACGTTCAGCGCCGCGCCGGGCTCGTCGCCCTTCGTCTACGGGTACCTGCATCTGGCTATCCTGCTCACGTTCCGACTCATCGCCGGCTTCATCTTCGATCGCCCGCCCGAACTGCGCGAAGGCGCGCTGTGGATCCTGTGCTGCACGTATCTGGCAGTGGCGGGCTCGCTTGCGCAGGCGTTGGTGGAGGAATTCGCCGAGAACCTGTGCATCGGCGTGTTGCAGCTCTACATCATGGGCATCGGCATCAAGGGGCTGCGCGAAGGGCACGAGGCGGCCCGCGTGCTGAGCCCACGCGCCATCAAGGCGCTCGTCGTGTCGTTCGCATGCTGCTCGGTGGGCTATCTCGCCTGGTCGGTGGGTTCGTTCGCGGCGGGGTGGGAAAGCCCGCGCAACGTGTTCGTGGAGCTATCGGGCGGCTGCAACCTCGTGTTCGCGTGCCTGTACCTGCATGCGTACGCGCGGTGTCGACGCGAGGCGTCGGCGCCGTCGGCCGTGCCCCTCGTTGCGAAGCGCTACGATCTGACGAAACGCGAGGAGGAGATGCTCGAGATGCTGGCGGCGGGCATGAGCAACCAGCAGATCGGGTCGCAGGCTTTCATCTCGGTAGGCACGGTGAAAACCCACGCGCACAACATCTATGCGAAATTGGGCATCAAGGGCCGCTCCGACCTGGCGTCCTTCCTGGAGCGGGAGCTGTCTGATTCCCTCGACCACATGCCGCATCGCCGCACGGGGCACGAACGCGAGGAAGCGGGCCTCTGACGAGGGTGTGAAAAAGCGGACCTTTCCTCGGTTGAGGGGCGGGCTTTGTGATAGGATGGGAACGAACAAACGTTTGCAACGTATCACGCTCGCGACAACGATGGAAAAGGAACCGATGGCACGCACCGAACGAACTATTTTGGGCATCGACCCCGGCTTGGCCAACACGGGCTGGGGCATCGTGGAGCAGTGCGGCCCGCGTCTCGCGTGCACGGCGTACGGCTGCGTGTCCACGGCGAAGGACCTGCCGCTCGCGCAGCGCCTGCGCAAGATCCACGAGCAGATGGCCGCGGTCATCGCGCGCTTCCGTCCCGTGTGCGTGGGCATCGAAACCGTGTGGTTCGGCGTGAACGTGCAGAGCGCGTTCGCCACGGGCCAGGCGCGCGGCGCGGCCCTCGTGGCGTGCGCCGAGCGCGACCTCGAGGTGCTCGAGTTCTCCCCAAGCCAGATCAAGCTGGCGGTGGTGGGTACGGGCTCGGCCGAGAAAGACCAGGTGCAGTACATGGTGCGCCAGCTTTTGGCTCTCGAGGACATCCCGCGGCCCGACCACGCCGCCGATGCGCTGGCGGCCGCCATCTGCTATACGACGCACGAAGGTTTCGCCCGCCGCGCCGATGCGGCGTGCTTCGGAAAGGACCGGCTATGATCGCGTTTCTCAAAGGGGTGCTGGCCGCGAAGACCACGGCCATCGCCTATATCGAAGTGCACGGCATCGGCTATGCCGTGCACATGTCGCAAGCGGGGTTGTCGAAGCTGCCCGAGGCGGGCGCCGCCGTGGAGGTGCACACGTTTCTGCAGGTGCGCGACGACGGGCTGTCGCTGTTCGGCTTCCTCACGCTGGAGGAGAAGGCCCTGTTCGAGCGTTTGATCGGCGTGGGCGGCGTCGGGCCGAAGGTGGCGCTCGCTGCGCTGTCGGCGTTCTCGCCCGCCGCGCTCGTCGCGGCCGTGCAGGCGCAGGACGTGGCGGCTGTGCAGCGCATTCCTGGCGTGGGAAAGAAGACGGCGTCGCGCATCATCCTCGAGCTCAAAGGCTCGTTCGACGAGGGGCTCGCAAGCCTGTTCGACGAGGCCGCGCCCGTGGTGGCGTCGGCGGCGAACCTGCAGGGCACGCGCGAGGCGCTCTTGTCCATGGGCTTCACCTCCGAAGAGGCCGACGTCGCCCTCAAGGGAGCCCCCGAGGGTGCGGCCGAAAGCGTGCTGCTACAATATGCGTTGAAGCGATTGGGTTCGAGCTCGGCAAGATAGGCGGTTATGGCTGACAACGGCATTGAAATAGAGGGGCTCGTGTTTCAGGCGGGCTCGTGCGGGGCGGGGGACGATGCGTCGCCGATCGACGCGCGCTCGCGCGCTGTGGCGCCCACGCTCACCGAGGACGACCTCGCGCTCGACCGCAGCCTGCGGCCGAAGCGCCTGGGCGACTACCTGGGCCAGACGAAGATCAAAGAATCCCTCGCCATCCTCATCGAGGCCGCGCAGGCACGCGGCGACGTGGTGGACCACATCCTGTTCTCGGGGCCTCCGGGTCTCGGCAAGACGACGCTCGCCACCGTCGTGGCCAACGAGCTGGGCGCGAACATCAAGACGACGAGCGGCCCGGCCATCGAGCGCACGGGCGACCTCGCGGCCATCCTCACGAACCTCGAGGAAGGCGACGTGCTGTTCATCGACGAGATTCATCGCCTCAACCGCATGGTGGAAGAGGTGCTGTATCCCGCGCTCGAGGACTTCGCGCTCGACATCGTGGTGGGCAAGGGCCCGGCGGCGCGCTCCATCCGCCTCGACCTGCCGCGCTTCACGCTCGTGGGCGCCACGACGCGTACCGGTTTGCTGACAGGTCCGCTGCGCGATCGCTTCGGCATCGCGTTTCGCCTACAGTATTACTCGCCCGACGAGCTTGCCTCCATCGTGCGGCGCTCGGCGTCCATCCTGGACGTCGCCATCGAGGAGGACGGCGCGCTCGAGATCGCCCGGCGCAGCCGCGGCACCCCGCGTTTGGCGAACCGGCTGCTCAAGCGCGTGCGCGACTGGGCGCAGGTGCGCGGCGACGGCACCATCGACGAAGACGTGGCCGCTCAGGCGCTCAGCTTCTTCGAGGTGGACGCCCTTGGGCTCGACGCCATCGACAATCGCATCCTCGAGCTGTTGGCCGTGCAGTTCGGCGGGCGGCCGGTGGGCTTGACCACGCTGGCCTCGGCGCTGTCGGAGGACACCGACACGGTTGAGGACGTGTACGAGCCCTACCTCATGCAGCAGGGCCTGCTCGTGCGCACGCCGAAGGGTCGCATCTGCACCGAGCGCGCGTACGACCATCTGGGAATCAAGGTTCCGACGTCCTAGCGGACGACGGAGCGTGCCGACGCTCCGACGCCTCTCGTCGGCGTTGGCCGACCTGTGAAGTTTGAAAGGATCTGCCATGCTCGAACAGGACTATCTCATGCGTATCCTGCTGCAGTTCGCGGAAGCTATCCGCCGCAGCTGGACGCGCGCGGTGGAGGATCGCGACCCGCGCGATGCGGCGCACATGCTCGAGCAGGCGGTGGGGGATGCCACCGATATCGACGGAGCCACGCTGCTGTCGCTGTCGCCCGAGTCCATCGCAAGCGTCATGCAGGTGTCGGGCGTCGACCCGCGCGTCACCGAGTACATCGCGCGCAGCCTGCTGCTGGCATCCGGCTATCTGCGCGAAGCGGGGGACGACGCCCTCGCCGACGTCCGCGCCGACCAAGCCCGCGCGCTGGCCGAAGCGTACGATCTCGAGCTGCCCGACACGCCCGAGGAGCTGGCGCTGTTGCTCGACGAGGCCGATGCCGAACTCGCCCGCGATGCCGAGTCCACCATGGACGTGCTGGGCTACGGCACCGAGCCCGTCATTCCCACGGCCGTCATCGAGACGCCGCTCGACAGCCTCGACAGCCTCGACAACCTCGACAGCGCGCGGGACGAACGCTAGCCGTCGTGTTGCGCGTACGGGTTCATCCTCCTCTTCCGATGTACGAGCGCGGCGTTTTGCGGTATTGTTGAACGGGTCGTGATCAGGGGAGGGTGCTTCGTTGTCCGGTGCAAAAGCCAAAACGCTGCTGCGTTCGCTGCGGTGGTACCACGTGGGCTTCGCCTTCGTGTGGGCCATCATGTTCGGAGGCCTGTCCGTTCCGGCCGCCGTCGCAAGCGCCGCAGCGGGTGCTGCGGCCTTCGACCTGTACGGCGTGTGCCAGCAGGCATGCGTCATCGTTGCGGTCGTGGCGGCCGCGTTCGTGGAGCGGCGCGCGCCCGTCTTCTCGCCGCGCTATGCGCTGATCGCGGGGGCGGCGCTGGCCGCCGGTGCGCTCGTGTTCCGCATCGTGTTCTTCATCGGCGCACCCACCCTGTACGGCGCCGGTGCGGCCGGCGTGCTCCTCGGCGGTGCGGCCGGGTTCTTCTACGTGTCGTGGCAGCAGTTCTTCGCGTCCGAGGGCGCGTCGCGCACCGCCATCTACATTCCCTTGTCGGCGGTGTTGTCCGTCATCCTGAGCGTGGTGCTGAGCGCGTTGCCCGCCCCGGCGCAGGCGGTGTGCACCGTCGTCGTGCTGCCGCTCGCGGCCGCCGTGTCCCTGCGTCTGAGCTTGTCCGAGATCATCGTGAGCGATCCTGCGCCGCGCATGACGGGCGCCCTCGCGGCGGCAACGGTCAAGGATCTGTGGAAGCCGGTGTTCTGCACGTGCGCCATCGGGTTCGTGTGGCAGCTCGTGGCCGGGCTGTTCTCGGTGTCGGCCGATGCATCGTCGGCGGCGGGCATCGGCGGGCTGGCGCTGGGCGCGGCGGCCGTGCTGCTCATCGAGCTGTTCTCGGAGCGCGGGTTCGAGGTGCTGCGCGTGTACCAGGTGCTGTTTCCGCTCGTGGCGGGCGTGTTCATGCTGCCGTCGCTTCTGGGCGTGCAGTTCGCTCCGCTTGTGGTGGGCATGCTGCTGTTCGGCTTCGAGATTCTCAACCTGCTGCTCATCGTGACGTGCGCGGTGTACTCGAGCGAGCGCAATGCGCCGGCGGTGCAGGTGTATGCGCTGTGCGTGGGTCCGACGCTCGCGGCCATGTTCGCCGGCGACGTGCTGGGCAGGCAGCTCAACCCCATCATCGCCTACGACTTCGCCCTGGCGGTGAACGTGCTGTTCCTGTGTGTGTACGCGCTGTCGCTCGTGCTGTTCCTCGTGTCGTTCCGCCGCCCGGGCGCCGCGGCTGCGACCGCGGTTGCAGCGCCGGCTCCCGCAGCGCCGCCCCCGGCCCCCGCACCTGCGTCCACGTCCGCATCCGCACCCGCACCATCGTCCGCACCCGACCTCGACCCCGCGGCGCTGCTCGACGCGCGCATCGACGCGCTCGGCTTGGCCGACCCGTTCAGCAAGCGCGAGCGCGAGGTGGTGGCCCTCGTGCTGCGGGGCAACAACGTGCCCGCCATCGCGCGCAAGCTGTACATTTCCGAGAACACCACGCGCGACCACATGAAGAGCATCTACCGCAAGGCCGCCGTCCATTCCCGCCAGGAACTCATCGACCTCTTCGAGTGAGTCCCGCGCCTGCCGCGCCACCCCATAAAGTGGGGGATTTCCATTGCTTTACCAGGCGTAACGCCAAACAACACGAACTGTGGGATGCGCCCCCGCCCTTCCTGAGACTATGCTGCGCCCACGCTGCGGATCGATCGACCGCAGGAGGGAAGCACCACCGAATCAGGAGGGAAGCATATGAGCGAAGCAAAGGGAATCTCGCGTCGTAACCTGCTCAAGGGAGCCGCGTTGAGCGCGGCGGGCGTGGCAGCGCTCGGCGTGATGGGCTGCAGCCCGCAGGCCACCGCATCGTCCGACGGCGCAGGCGCCGGCTCGTCGAGTGCCGCGTCCGAAACCGGCAAGCACACGTGGGAGGTCAAGCCCGAGCCCATCGCAGCCGACCGGATCAAGGAGACGATTGATACCGAGGTGCTCGTCATCGGCGGCGGCTACTCGGGCACGTGCTGCGCGCTCAGCGCGGCCGAGAACGGCGCGAAGGTGATCCTCGTGGAGAAGGACGCCATGCTCAACGGCCACGGCGTGGGCGGCACGGGCGCCATCGGCTCGCGCGAGCTGGACAAGCTGGGCATCAGCTTCGACAAGTCCATCGAGATGGAACGCTGGGTGTCCACCTGCGGCAACCGTTGCCGCGAGTCGCTCGTGGCGAAGTGGTTCCGCGAGTCCGAGCGCTGCATGAACTGGTTCCTCGACCTCGCCGAGAGCAACGGCGCGCAGTGCATGGTCACCGTGGGCTCGCGCAGCACCGTGCATCCCGAGATCGACTGCTACCACATGATCATGGGCGGCGAGATCTTCGAGCAGCACACCATGGCCGACTTCGTGGAGTACCTGTTCGAGTCCGAAGCGCTCAAAAACGGCGCGGAATTCGTCTACGAGATGCCGGCCGTGCAGCTCGTGCAGGACGACGCTGGCAAAGTGACAGGCGCCATCTGCGAGAACAAGGATGGCGAGTACGTGCAGTACAACGCCAGCAAGGGCGTGGTGCTGGCCACGGGCGATGTGAGCTACAACGACGAGTACCTCGAGGAGTTCGCGCCCATCGCCTTCAAGGTGATGACGCGCCTGTGCTCCGACCAGGGCAACGTGGGCGACGGCCACAACATGGCCGCCTGGGCCGGCGGTGCGTTCCAAGCCGCCCCGTGGCCGACCATGATGCACCCGCAGGCCGCAGCCGCGTTCCACGGGCCCTTCCTGTTCGTGAACCCCGAGGGCAAGCGCTTCATGAACGAAGCTACCTGGGTGCAGGGCAAGTGCGTCGGCGTCATGGTGAACGGCGGCGCCGATCACGCGTGGTCCATCTTCGACGCCAACTGGCAAACCGACCTGCTCGACAGCCTGCAGTACGGCGGCGGCATGTTCTGGGACAGCTTCCGCGCCTTCGGCACCGATTACCAGACGGCGGTCGACGCCCACACGCAGACGGTGGAGAACGGGCTGGAGAAAACGCCGGCCTACTACAAGCGCGCCGACACGCTCGAGGAGCTTGCGGACATGCTCGACGTGGACAAGGATGCCTTCCTCGCGTCGGTGGAGCAGTACAACAAGCGCTGCGAGGCGGGCGAGGACGTGGACTTCTACAAGGAGAGCCACTTCCTGTATCCCATCAAGGAAGGCCCCTTCACGGCGTGCATGGTGGCGCCCGGCCTGTTGGGCGTGTGCGGCGGCGTGCATATCTCGGACGACTTCGAGGTGCTCAACGATGCCGACGAGCCGGTGCCCGGCCTCTACGCCATCGGCAACTGCGCGGGCGACATCTACGCCTACGACTATCCCATCAACGTGCAGGGCAACAGCCACGGTCGCTGCCTCGTTGAGGGCAAGTGCCTGGGCGAGCAGTTGGCCGGCGTGTACGATCAGGTGAAGGCGTAACGCGACCATGGATACGGATGCCGCCTTCGCCCATTTGGAGGAATTGCTCGACCGGCTGCCCGCCATGCAGAAGCAGGGCGCGCGCCTTGCCCAAGCACACGCGGCCGAGCGTATCGCACGGCTTGCCAACGAGCGCGAAACGCACGCTTCGTTGTTGGCCGACGCCGAAGAGCGCCTCCGCGCAGCCGAGGACGCGCTTGCCCGCGCGAACGCTGCGAGCGCGACGGAAGCCGGGGCGCGGGATCGGGGTGCCGCCGACGAGGCGCGCCGCGCCGTGCTGCAGGCGGCATCCTGGCGAGGATTTCGCATCGGGCCTTGTCAGAACGCTGATAGGGCCTTGCGCGAAGCGCTTGAACGCGGCCCGTTTCGCACGGTGAGCGATGCGCGCGCCGCCTGCCTCAGCGCCGCCGATCGCGCGGCGCTCGAGGCGGACGTCGCCGCGTATCAGCGGGACTACGCGGAAACGCTGGCGCGGTGCGAGCGCGCGATGGAGTCCTGAACCAAACCCTTATGCAACGGATCGGTAAAATAACCACGAAAAAGAGAATCTCGAGCCTTTTCGGGGCCGCATGGCGTATAGTAAGCATGTGCCCTCGAGGTGAGGGCGAGTGCTGCGGCCATGCAGCACACAGTGTTACCTCCTCGGGGACGGGGAGAGGAAAGAGGATTTAAAATGGCGGAAGGTACTGTTAAGTGGTTCAACCCGGAAAAGGGCTACGGCTTCATCTCTCAGAAGGATGGCGAAGATCTCTTCGTGCATTTCTCTGAAATCAAGATGGACGGCTTCAAGACGCTTGACGAAGGATCTGCTGTGCAGTTCGACGTCACGACTGGCCAGAACGGCAAGCTCCAGGCGAGCAACGTGACCAAAGCTTAAGCAGACTAACATATAGAATGCTGAGACGACCCCGCGAAAGCGGGGTCGTTTTTTGTGCGCGACCTCGTCTTCGCTCCGAAAACACGCCTCACGGTACGAGGCGTGTTTTCGGAGCGAAGATGGGTGTTTGCTTGTGCGCGCGGGCAGACGGATCGCTAGCGGATGAACATGGCGTCGCCGAACGAGAGCAGACGGTAGCGCTCCTGCACGGCGTGCTCGTAGGCCGCCATGATATGCTCGCGTGTGGAAAAGGCGCTCACCAGCATCATGAGGGTGGAGCGGGGCACGTGGAAGTTCGTGACAAGGGCGTCCACCACGTGGAATTCCGATCCGGGCAGCAGATAGAGCGACGTCGTCTCGCGGTCGCGCGGCGTGACGGCGCCCGCCTCGGCGTCCCAGGCGCTCTCGAGGCTGCGCACGCTCGTCGTGCCCACGGCGATGACGCGCCCGCCGCGCTCGCGCGTTTCGGCGATGGCGTCGACGGTGCGTTGCGGCACCGTGTAGTACTCGGTGTGTATGGTGTGCTGCTCGGGGTCGTCTTCGTCCACGATGCGGAACGTGTCGAGGCCCACTTCGAGCTCGACGGTTTCCCAGCGCACGCCCGCATCGAGCAGGCGCTCGATGAGCGCGGGCGTGAAGTGCAGCCCCGCGGTGGGCGCGGCGGCCGAGCTCTCGCGGCGTGAGTACACGGTTTGGTACAGCTCCTCGTCGCCGGCGTAGTTCTTGATGTAGGGCGGCAGCGGCGTGCGGCCCACGGCGTGGAGCGCCTCGTCGAGCGAGGGCAGCGGCGTGGTGAGGCGCGCAAGGCGCTCGCCCTTCTGCGCGCCGTCGGCCCAGTCCACGATCTCGGCGGACAGCGCCACCGTGCCTTCGGCGTTCGTGAAGTCCACGACGGCGCCGGTGCCCGGCTTCAGGCGCTTGCCGGGGCGCACGAGCACCTCCCACAGCGCGCTCTGGTTCGTGCGCGGCTCGCGGTCGTGGATCTCGCGCAGCAGGAACACCTCGGCGGCTCCGCCCGTGCCGCGCTTCGCGCCGAGGAGGCGCGCCGGCATGACGCGGGTCTCGTTTGCGATGAGCAGGTCGTTCGGGCGCAGGTAGTCGGCGATGTCGCGGAAGATGCGGTCCTCGAGCGCGCCCGTGGCCCGATCCATGACGAGCAGGCGGCAGCCGTCGCGCTCGGCGGCGGGCTCCTGCGCGATGAGTTCGGGGGGCAGGTCGTAGTCGAAGTCGCTCGTCTTCATGGGTGTCCTTTGCTCGGGTGCGCGACGCGGGTGAATCGGAACCTCCCATTATAGGCATTCGCTCCCGGTCGCACCAGGGGGGATGGAGGGGGTGCGCGGCAGGGCGGAATCTAGTAGGATGGCACGAAGAGCGTTTTCCCTCGAGAGATCGGCGGTGCCCATGTCCGAACCTGCTGTTCATCGCGCTTCGTCTGAGTCGCGCCCGCCGCTCACGAAGAGGGCGTGGCTGCTCATCATTCTGCTGTCGTTCGTCGGGCAGGTGGCCTGGGCGCTCGAGAACAACTTCTTCAACCTGTTCATCCAGGACGCGTTCAACGCATCGCTGTCGGACGTGGCGCTCATGGTGTCGGCGTCGGCGCTCACCGCTGCGGCCACCACGCTGCTCGTGGGCGCGTGGTCGGACCGCGTGGGGCGGCGCAAGGTGTTCATCGGCGTGGGCACCATCCTGTGGGGCGCATCCATCATCGTGTTCGCCTACCTGCAAACCATCTCGTTCGCGCTGGCCAGCTCGACGGCGGCGGCCATGGCGTTCGGCGTGACCCTCACCATCGTGTTCGACTGCGTCATGACGTTCTTCGGCAGCCTGGCGAACGACTCGTGCTTCAATGCGTGGGTGACCGACATCACCACCGACAAGAACCGCGGGAAGGTGGAGGGCGTCAACTCGGCCATGCCGCTTCTGGCCATGCTCGCGGTGTTCGGCGGCGCGATGTTCCTCATGATCGTGCGTCCCGACGGCACGGTGACGTACGACTACCCGCTGTTCTTCATCATCATCGGGTGCGCGGTGATCCTGCTGGGCGTGGTGGTGCTTGTGCTCATGAAGGACTCCGCGCCCGAACGCACCGAGACGGGCGGGTACCTGGCCAGCGTGTTCTACGGGTTCCGGCCGCGCGCCTGGGCCGAGAACCGCCTGCTGTACCTCGTGCTGCTGGCGTACCTCGTGTTCGCGACGGCGCTGCAGGTGTTCATGCCGTACTACGTGCTGTACCTGCGCCTGCCCTACATTCTGGGCGAGAGCTACGTGTTCGTCATGGCGCCGGGCATCATCATCGCGGCCGTCTTCACCATCCTGTACGGCAAGCGGGTCGACCGTCGCGGCTTCCTGCGTTCCGTCATCGTGCCGCTCGTCCTGTTCATCGCCGGGTGCGTCACGCTCACGCTGCTCACCGACGTGGCCGGGGTGTTCGCCGGCTCGGTGCTCATGCTGTGCGGGTACCTGGGCGCGGTGGCGTGCTTCGGCGCGGAGGTGCGCAACAACACGCCGGCAGGGTACGTGGGCCTGTTCCAGGGCGTGCGCATTTTCATGGTGGTGCTCATTCCCATGCTCGTTGGGCCGTGGATCGGCTCGTCGTTGAGCGCGTCGTCGGGCATGATGGGCTTCGGCGTGGTGGGCGACGGGTTCACGCCGTCGTCGCTCGTGTTCCTGGGCGGGGCGGTGGTGGCGCTGCTGACGTTCGCCGTGCTGCTGGTCGTCCGCCGAGCCGAGCGGACGAGGGGGTAGCCGTGCTCGATATCAAACGCGTGCTGGCGAGCGCGCCGCGCAAGCCGGAGGACGTCGCGCTGCAACCGTTGTTCACCGTGTGGGGCGAGCGCCTGCTCGCGGGCGAGGAACCGGTGGCGGAGCACCCGCATCCGCAGTTCGCGCGCGCGGCATTCCAGCCGCTCGACGGGTGGTGGGACTACGCCATCGTGCCGCGTGCGTCGAGGGAGGAAGCTGCGAACGCGTGGCGCGCGGCGGCGATGCCGTCGGCGTTCGACGGGCGCATCCGCGTGCCGTTCTCGCCGGAGGCGCCGCTGTCGGGGGTGGGGCGGCAGGTGCGGCCCAGCGAGCTGCTGTGGTATCGCCGGTCGTTCTCGGCGGGTGCGGCAGCTGAAGCCGGGAGCGGCGCGGGTGTTGCCGCGCGCGCCGACGACCGCTGCATTCTGCATTTCGAAGCGGTGGACTACGCGTGCGCCTGCTACGTGAACGGCACGCGCGTGGGCGAGCACGTGGGCGGCTACCTGCCGTTCTCGTTCGACGTGACCGAGGCGCTGCGCGCGGGCGAGAACGAGCTGGCTCTGTGCGTGTTCGACCCGAGCGACGAGGGGGTGCAGCTGCGCGGGAAGCAGAAGCTCGAGCGCGGCGGCATCTGGTACACGGCGCAGAGCGGCATCTGGCAGACGGTGTGGCTCGAGCGGGTGCCCGCGCGGCGCATCGCGTCGATGGGGATCGACGCGCAGGCGGATGCCGAGCGGCTCGTGCTTGCGGTGGAGGTGACGGGCGACGTCGGCGAGGGCGGATGCGCGGATGCGGCGGCGTTGCCGCTGGCGGTGCGCGTGCTCGACGGGGGCGTCGAAGTGGGGCGCGCCGCGGTTGACGCCGCCGCCGGGACGCATGCCCTGACGGTGGACGTGCCCCGGCCGCACCTGTGGAGCCCCGACGACCCGCATCTGTACGACCTCGAGCTGACGTACGGCCGCGATCGGGTGGAAAGCTACTGCGCGTTTCGCACGGTTTCGATGGAGCGGGACGAGCGCGGCGTGCCGCGGCTGTTCCTCAACCACGAGCCGTGCTTCCTGCGCGGCGTGCTTGATCAGGGGTATTGGCCCGACGGCCTCATGACGGCGCCGTCGGACGAGGCGCTCGTCTTCGACATCGAGACGTGCAAGAATCTCGGTTTCAACCTGCTGCGCAAGCACATCAAGGTGGAGTGCGATCGCTGGTACTACCACTGCGACCGCCTCGGCATGCTCGTGTGGCAGGACATGGTGAGCGGCGGGTCGCCGTTGAGCGCCTGGCATTCCAGTTACAAGCCCACGTTCTTCCGCTCGTCGTGGGGCGGCTACGCCGACGACACGCCGCGGCATTACGGTCATCTTTCGGCCGGGAGCGCGTCGTTTCGCGACGAGTGGACGGACGGGTGCGCCGGCACGGTGAGCTACCTGCGCAACCATCCGTCCATCATCGCGTGGGTGCTGTTCAACGAAGGGTGGGGGCAGTTCGAGGCGCGCGCGGCCGCGGAACTCGTGCGCGGGCTCGACCCGACGCGCGCCATCGACGCGGTGAGCGGGTGGTACGATCAGCGCTGCGGCGACTTCCTCAGCGTGCACAACTACTTCCGGCCCCTCGAGGTGTACGACGATGCCGCGCGGCCGTCGCGCGCGTTCGTCATCTCGGAGTTCGGGGGCTTGAGCTACCACCTGCCTGCGCACAGCTCGCTGGCAACGTCGTACGGCTACGGGTCGTTCTCCGATCTTGCGGCGTTTCGGACGGCGGTGGGCGAGACGCTTGCGCGCGTCGACGCGCTTGAGCGGGAGGGGCTTGCGGGGTTCGTGTACACGCAGCTCTCGGACGTGGAGGAGGAGACGAACGGCCTGGTGACGTACGATCGCCGCGTGTCGAAGCTCGCAGAGGGGAGTTGGCCATGAGGCGCGCGGAAGACGAGACGGTGCGGCGCTTGCGGGCGCTGCATGCGGCGCGGCTCGGGTCGGGGGCTTGCGGCGGCGCGGCTGACGGTGCGGAGCCGGTCGTGCTCGCGTCGGCGCCCGGGCGCGTGGAGCTGGCGGGCAACCATACCGACCATCAGGGCGGGCGCACCATCTCGGCGGCCATAGACCAGCGCGCTTACGCGCTTGCCGTCCCGAACGGCACCGACGAGCTGCGCGTGGCTATGGAAGGCTTCGGCGAAGCGGTCGTGCGCGTGGGGGAGTGGGAGCCGCGCGCGGACGAGCGCGGCACGTCGCAGGCGCTCGTCCGCGGCATGGCGGCGGCGTACGCGCGCTCGGGCGGGGACGTGCGCGGCTGCGACGTGGCGACGTGCTCCGAGGTGCCGGTGGGGTCGGGCCTGTCGTCCTCGGCCGCGTTCGAAGTGCTCATCGGCGCCGTGCTGCGCGGGCTGGACGGCGCGAAGGAGGGTGCGACGCTCGATCCGATGACGTTGGCAATCGACGCCGTGGAGGCCGAGCGCACCTACTTCGGCAAGCCCTGCGGTATGCAGGATCAGCTGGCGAGCGCGCACGGCGGCGCGGTGGCGCTCGATTTTGCGAGCGAGCCGCCGCGCGTGACGCCCGTCGCCTTCGACGCGGCGGCGAGCGGGTACGCGCTGTGCCTCGTCGACTGCCGCTGCGATCACTCTCGCTACGCCGATGAGTACGCAGCGGTGCCGGCGGACATGTTCGCCGTCGCGCGGCACTTCGGCCGCGACCGGCTCGAGGACGTTTCCCCGGATGCCTTCCTGGGGCAGCTCGCTGCCGTGCGCGCCCAGGTGGGCGACCGTGCTGCGCTGCGGGCGCTCCACTACTTCGACGAGACGCGCCGCGTGCGGGCGCAGCAGGCGGCCCTCGAGGCTGGCGACTTCGCGACGTTCCTCGAGGGCGTGCGACAATCGGGCGCATCCTCCGCGCAGGTGCTGCAGAACGTCTCGCCGCACGCCGACGGCACGGGCGCGGAGCAGCCTGCCATGGTGGTTCTCGCGCTGTGCGCGCACCTGCTCGACGCGGACGGGGCGGGGGCGTACCGCATCCACGGCGGGGGATTCGGCGGCAGCGTGCTGACCATCGTGGCCGACGACGCGGCGCCGACATTCATGGCCTCGATGAACCGCCTGCTCGGCTACGATGCCTGCATGACGGTGGGCATCGACGCGCGGGGCGCGTTCGTGGAACGGTTGGCCTGATGGGCGCGCCCCTGCCGCCGCCCGACGAGGTGCGCGCCGCCTTCAGTCGCCTGTTCGCGAACGATCCCGAACAGGCGACGAGCTACCTGTACGACCTGGGGCTGTCGAGCGGCTACCTCAAGACGGAGGACGTCGCCCGCACCATCCGCTGGACGGGCGCGAGCCGCTTCGGCACGCTCGAGTGCACCATCAACCTGGCGAAGCCCGAGAAGGACCCGCGTGCGATTGCCGCTGCGGCCGCGCCCGCACGGACGGGCGTTCCCGCGGGTGCGCGCGTCCCGCAGTGCGACCTCTGTTGGGAGAACGAGGGCTTCCCCGGCACGCCCGAGCATCCCGCCAAGCCCGGCCTGCGCATCGCGGCCATCGAACTCGGCGGCGAGCGATGGGGGCTGCAGTTCTCGCCGTACGCGTACTTCGCCGAGCACTGCATCGCGCTGAGCGAAACGCACCGGCCCATGCGTATCGACGCGGCGTGCTTCGAGCGGCTGCTCGACTTCGCCGACGCGTTCCCGCACTACTTCATCGGGTCGAACGCCGATCTGCCCATCGTGGGCGGCTCTATCCTGTCGCACGATCACTTTCAGGGTGGCCGTCACGTATTCCCCCTCATGAAAGCGCCGCTCGCGCGGGAGTTCGCGCTGGGCGGCGAGCCTGCGGTGCGCTGCGGCATCGTGGCGTGGCCCTCGTCGACGGTGCGGATCGCTTCGAGCGACCGCCGGGCGCTCATGCGGGCGGCGGCGCGTCTTCTCGACGTCTGGCGCGGCTTCGACGACGAGGCGTGCGGCATCGTCTCCGCGACAGAGGGCGTGCCGCACAACACGCTCAACCCCATCGTGCGCAAGGTGGACGGGGCGTTCGTCATGGACCTCGTGCTGCGCAACAACCGCACGGATGCGCGCCATCCCTGGGGCATCTTCCATCCCGACGAGGAGCTGCACCATATCAAGAAGGAGAACATCGGCCTCATCGAGATCATGGGCCTCGCCATCCTGCCGCCGCGCCTCGCGGCCGAGCTGCCCGCCGTGCAGCGCGCGCTCGTCGACGCGGCCCGCACGGGGGGCAGCGCCCGTCGCCTGGAGGAGCGCCTTCGCGCCGAACCGCCCACAGCACCCCATGCCACCTGGGCGCTCGACGTGTTCGCCCGCCGCGCCCCGGAGCTCGCCGCGGCCCCGCCGCCACGCGAGACGTCCGCGCCCCTGCTCCACCCCGTCCTGCAAGACGAGGTAACCCGCATCTTCGCCGCCGTCCTCGAAGCAACCGCCGTCTTCAAGCCCACCCAAGCGGGCCGCGACGGGTGGGAGAGATTCGTGGAGATGCTGGGGTAGGAGGGGAGGGTGCGGTGCCGGTGAACCTCCTGTAGCGTCCGGCGAACTCCCTATTGTGCCGGCCCTCTCCATTGCGCCCGCACCCCCCCCATTGCGCCCGATGGGGGACGGGCTGGTCGCAAGTCTAGCGTCGGGCGCAAGGATGGGGGCCCGGGGCCGAAGAGGGGGGTGGGCTACTGCTCCCTGAGTGCTTTCAGCACGGCTCGCTTTTTTGCTTGCTTGGCGTCGTAGGCGGCTCGCTCGGCGCGGCGGGCGGCTTGCGCGGCTTCGGCGGCGGCGCGCTCTTCGGCGTGGGCGGCCCGCTCCGCTTCGCGGGCGGCGGCGCGTTCGGCCTTGCGCTCGGCGCGCTCGGCGGCGGCCTCGGCGTCGGAGAAGCGGCAGCCGCAGTAGTTCTGCCGGTACATGCCCAAGCTCCGGCTGCGGTGGGTGGCCTCGTCGTAGAAGGGGCGGTAATCCTCGAACAGCGGGCGCACGCCTGTGGCAGCGGCGGCGCGCTCGAGCTCCTCGCGGATGATGTCGGTGTATTGGTAGGGGCTCACCGACAGCGTGGTCCCCAGCGCGTCGAAGCCCTGCGCGGCAGCCAAGCGCGCGGCTTCCTCGAAACGCAGACGATAGCAGGCGCGACACCGCGCCGCGCGACGCTCCGGGTCGTGCGCGGCTTCGCCCACGCGCCCCGCGCACGCCTCCCAGGCGGCGGGGTCGTAGGGGCCCTCGATCACGGGCAGCTGCTCGTCGGCGGCCCACGCGCGCAGCGTGGCCAGGCGATGCGCGTACTCGTCGGCAGGCGCGATGTTCGAGTTGAGGTAGGCGATGGTCAGGTCGTGCCCGGCGGCGCGCAGCAGGCGCACGGGCTCGAGCGAGCACGGTCCGCAGCAGGCATGAAGCAGTAATTTCATCGGGTTTTTCACGCTCCTTCGCAACGTGACGTATACTACCATGCTTGCAAGGACAATCATCCGATCAAAGGATCAACGCCATGGCACCTCGCTCGTATCGCGCAATCTTCTTCGACCTGGACGGCACGCTGCTGCCCATGGAGCTCGACGAGTTCCTGGGCTCGTACTTCGAGGCCATCGCGCGGTTCGTGGCGACCCACGGGCTTGACGCCGCCTCGTTCTCGGCCGGCCTCAAGGCGGGCATCGGCGCCATGGCCGCGCACGACGACGGGCGCACGAACTTCGACGCGTTCTGGGAGTCGTTCTTCACCCACGCCGACCGCGATGCGGCGAGGTGGGAGGAGCTGCTCGCCGGGTTCTACGAGCACGATTTCGGCGCCATCGGCGAGGGCTTCGAGCCCAATCCGGCCGCTGCGCGCGCCATCGAGACGCTGGCGTCGAAGGGCTACCCGCTCGTGCTGGCCACCATGCCCATGTTCCCGCGACGCGCCGTGGAATGGCGCCTGACGTGGGCGGGCGTCGATCCGTCCCGCTTCGAGCGCATCACGTCGTTCGAGAACTCCACGTCGGTGAAGCCGAAGCTGGCCTACTACGCCGAGAACGTGGCGGCGTGCGGCCTTGCCGGCGAAGACGTGCTCATGGTGGGCAACAACACGGTGGAGGATCTGGCCATCCAGGGACTGGGCGCCGACGCCTTCCTCGTGACCGACCACCTGCTCGACCCGACCGACGGCTTCGACCTCGATGCGGTGCAGCACGGCACCATGGAGGAATTCGCCGCCTGGGTCGAGGCGCTGCCCGCCTGCGCCGACCCGGCGCACGGCATCGACCCCGACGTCATCGAAGCCGCGCGCGCCGCCGCGCTGACGAACGGAAGGGAGGCGTAGCATGGCCCTGTTCGACTGCACGCACGAGGCGCAAAGCGGCCACGCCCGCGCGCTGGCCTACGAGACGGCGCACGGCACGTTCCGCACGCCCATGTTCATGCCCGTGGGCACGAGCGCCACGGTCAAGGGCGTTACCGTGGGCCAGCTCAACGACCTGGGCAGCCAGGTGGTGCTGGCGAACACGTACCACCTGTCGCTGCGCCCCGGCGCCGACGTGGTGGCCGAGGCCGGCGGCGTGCACCGCTTCATGAATTACGACGGCCCCATGCTCACCGATTCGGGCGGCTTCCAGGTGTTCAGCTTGGCCGATACATTGAAGCTCGATGCCGACGGCCTCACGTTCCGCTCCATCTACGACGGCTCGAAGATCCGCTGGACGCCCGAGAGCAACATGGCCATCCAAGAGCAGCTGGGCGCCGACATCGCCATGCAGCTGGACCAATGCACGCCGTACCCGGCCGAGAGGTCGTTCGTGGCGAATGCGGTGGACCTGTCGGCGAACTGGGCGCGCCGCTGCCTGGCGGCCCATCAGCGCCCCGATCAGACGCTGTTCGGCATCGTGCAGGGCGGCATGGAGCTCGACCTGCGCCTCGAGTCCATCCGTCGCCTGCGCGAGATCGAGGACGAAAGTTTGAGCAACGGCGGGCGTCGCTTCGGCGGCTTCGGCATCGGCGGCTACTCGGTGGGCGAGGATCACGAGGTGATGTTCGAGACGCTGGGGCCCGTGGCCCGCGCGGTGCCCGAGGACCGGCCGCGCTACCTCATGGGCGTGGGCAATCCCACCACGCTCGTGCGCGCGGTCCGCGAAGGCGTGGACATGTTCGACTGCGTGCTGCCCACGCGCACGGCTCGCATGGGCACGGCGTTCAGCTCGACGGGCCGCATGAACATGCGCAACGCTAAGTTCACGCGCGATTTCGGCCCGCTCGATCCCGCGTGCACGTGCCCGACCTGCCAAAACCACAGCCGCGCCTACATTCGCCACCTCGTGAAGCAAAACGAGATGCTGGGCGGCATCCTCTTGTCCGTCCACAACCTGCACTACCTGATCGACCTCATGCGCCGCGCCCGTGAGGCCGTGCTGGCCGATGCGTACGAAGAGTTCTACGAGGCTTGGATGAACAGCCCGGCGGCGAAGGACTACTAGGCTGCGCAGGTCGTTGATCTCCTGCGTCACCGAATCGTAGGGAATTGCCCTGATCTTTTCGCGTCCCATTCCTTCCCCGTTGTCCTCAGTTGTGGCACAATGGGAAAGTTAATGCGCGGTCGGCCCGAGTCCGGCGCAACGACGCGCACACGAGAAGCTCAACGAGGGAGAACGTCACATGGCGGCAACGCAGAAGCCGAAGAAGAAACCCGCCCGGTCCACCGACCGGCGCAACATCTGGCTGCTCATCATCACGACCTTGCTGGTCCTCGGGTCGGTGTTCATGTTCTTGCCGCCGCAGGAGAAGATCAACCAGGGCCTCGACATCCAGGGCGGCCTGTCGGTGGTGCTCACCGCGAAGGGCGCCGACGGGGCTGCCGTGTCCAATGACGACATGGAGAAGAGCCGCGCCATCATCGAGAGCCGCGTGAACGCGCTCGGCGCCTCGGAGGCGGTCGTGCAGGTGCAGGGCACCGATCAGATCCTCGTGCAGATCCCCGGCCTCACGAACACCGAGGATGCGCTCAACACCATCGGCAAAACCGGCAAGCTCGAATTCGCCCGCCTCGACTCGTTCACCGACGAGGACGTGAAGACGAAGATCGAGAACGGCGAAGCGTCCGGCGAGGGCACCGTCACCGACGACCTGGGCGTAGCCACCCTGCCCACGGGCGAGACGCAGCACCTCAAGGTGGAGGAGGGCACGTACACGCCCATCATCACGGGCGCCAACATCACGAACGTATCCATCGGCAAGCATTCCGAGACGTCCACCGACTACGCCGTGAACCTCGCGCTCGATTCCGACGGCGCGGCTGCATTCTCCGCAGCCTCCAAGGACCTGCTGCCCACGCACGGCAAGATCGTCATCATCCTCGACGGCGAAGTGCAGCAGGCGCCCGCCGTGCAGGACGAGATTTCCAGCAACGTGTCCATCACGGGCGGCTACACGCTCGACGAGGCGAAGGCGCTGCAGACCGTGCTCGAAAGCGGTTCGCTGCCCGTGAGCTTCGAGTACGCGCAGAGCCAGACCGTCGGCCCGACGCTCGGTCAGGACGCGCTCGCGTCCGGCGTGCTCGTGGCGCTCATCGGCCTTGCGGTGGTCATGCTGTACCTGCTGTTCTTCTACCGCGGCCTCGGCCTCATCACCGCGGCGGCCATGATCGTGTTCGCGGTGCTGTACCTGGGCATCCTGGCCACGCTGTCGTCGTTCGGCCTGTTCAGCCTGTCGCTTGCCGGCATCGCCGGCATCGTGCTCACCATCGGCATGGCGGCCGACTCGTCCATCCTCACCATGGAGCGCTTCCGCGAGGAAATCCGCATGGGCCGCAGCGTGCGAGCCGCGTCCGTGACGGGCGTGAAGCACGCCATCGTGACGTCGGTGGACGCCGACCTCGTGACGCTCGTGTCGGCGCTGTCGCTGTTCTTCCTCGCAAGCGCTTCCGTCAAGGGCTTCGGCCTGACGCTGGCGCTGGGCATCCTGTGCGACATCGCCATGATGCTGCTGTTCAAGGCGCCGCTCATCCGCCTGCTGGCGCCGAAGGTCATCGCGAAGCACCCGGGCTTCTGGGGCATCAAGGACAGCGTGGCCGCCTCGAAGGACTACCAGGCGCTTGCCGCCGCCGAGGGCACGAGCGTGGCCGCGGCCGAAGCGGGCGAGGCCATCAACCCGGTCGAGTCCGAAGAGGCCGCCGAGCACGCGAGCGGCACCGCGGGCGAGCAGGCCGCAGCCGCCGCACGCAAGCCGCGCGGCAAGTTCATCAAGCACGACATCAACTTCCTCGGCTACCGCCGCGTGTTCCTCACCGTGGCCGCCGTGCTCGTGTGCGTGTCGCTGGCCATCGTGGGCGTGAAGGGCCTGAACTTCGGCATCGAGTTCGTGGGCGGCACGTCGGTGGCGTTCCACAACACGGGCGACGTGAGCATCGACCAGATGCGCACCGCGTTCAACGACGCGGGCGAGCCGGACGCCGTCGTGCAGACCACCACCGCCGACGGCGACGAGGGCTTCCTCGTGCGCACCACCACGACGAGCGCCGAAGAGGCCACGCAGCGCGCCAACCAGGTGGCCGACGAGCTGGGGCTCAACACCGACAGCTTCGAGGTGACCACCATCGGGCCCGACTGGGTCGCGAGCGTCATCCAGTCGTCGCTCATCGCGTTCCTCGTGTCCATCGTGCTCATCATCATCTACATCGCCATCCGCTTCGAGTACAAGATGGGCGTCACGGCCATCGTGGCGCTGCTGCACGACCTCGTGCTGGTCATGGGCGTGTACGCCATCTTCGGCCGCGAGGTGAACCCGAACACCATCGCCGCGCTGCTCACCATCTTGGGCTACTCGCTGTACGACACGGTGGTCGTGTTCCACCGTATCAACGACAACATGCAGTCGTCCGACGACATCAAGTGCACGTTCATGACGATGGCGAACCACTCCATCAACCAGGTGCTCGTGCGCACCATCAACACGACGCTCACCTCGCTCATCCCCGTGCTCGCCATGCTGCTGTTCGGCGGCGAGACGCTGAAGGACTTCGCGTTCGCCATGGTGATCGGCCTCGTGTGCGGCTCGTACTCGTCCATCGCGGTGGCCTCGCCGCTGTACGCGATGTGGAAGACGCGCGAGCCGCGGTATCAGAAGCTCGTGAAGAAGTTCGGGCCCGAGGTGGGCCGCTTCGAGTTCGGCAACCCGAACGCGATGGCGACGGCCCTGTCCGGCAAGAAGGCCGTGAAGGCGACGGCGACGGCAACCACCGGTGCGACGACGGCGAGCGCGACGGCGTCTGCGCCTGCGGAGGGCACGCACGAGCAGCCGCACGGCGCGAGCGCGTCGAAGGCGGCGCCGAAGCCCCCGAAGGGCAAGCGCAAGAAGCGTCCCGACAAGAAGTAGCCCCCGAGGCCCCGACGATGTCGGGGCCTCGCTCGTTCATATCGCTCGATATATATGACGGTAATGGTCATGGACAAAAATGCACGGTTTCTCTAGTTTTCAGAGCAGATGAACGGTTGTCGGCGCTGCTGTTTCGAAGCTAATTCGGAAAACGCCTGGTCATGATAGTGCATCCCGCGATCATTCTGAGTTCGAAATAGAGAACCTACGCGTTTTTGTCCAACTGGCCACCAGATCGCGCTGGGAAATCAGCGATCGAAGAAGCCTTTCGTGGTCCTTCGAGTTTCCCAGGCGTTCACTGCGCAGCCGCACGCCAAGCGCCTGACCGAGCTGCTCGGCGATGCGGTCGAGCCTTCGTCCGTCTACGACGTGCTGGCGCGTTGCGGTTATCGTTGTGATGCCCAGCGAGAGGAGATCGTTGCGTCTGAGGGCGTCCTCGGCGATCCTTGCAGATCCGGTATGCTCCTGGTCGCTATCGTACTCGAGGCCGATGTTCGCCTCGGGCCAGTAGAGGTCAACCAGATAGTAGCTTTTTTCCATCGAGGTTCTCGACGTGCGCGACGCGTCGATGCGGTAGTTCAAGTGAGGAAGCGGGAGGCCATAGCCTCCGAGGCGAGGAGGAAGGCAGAAGGAGATGACGAGCGCCGTTTCCATGGGCGAGCCCGACGCTACGGCGATGAAGCGCAACGCTTTTCGCGCGGCTCGCGATCCTGGCAGGTAGGGGCCTCGATCGAGGAAGGCCTCTAAAGCGCGTACGGTGGTCGGCGACAGTGTTCTCGCGTAGTGCGCGGTGCCGTCGGGTTGCACCGTGTAGAGCGAGCAGAGCTCGAACCCGAGCTTCACGAGCATAGGGAATGCGAGGCTACGTGCTGCGTGCACGAACGTCAACTCGGGAGACGCAATGAGCATGCCGTTGCCCGCGCGCACGAACGATCCGCTTGGAAGAGGAGTCGTGCAGACATGGCAGACCGCGTCCTCTATAGCCTTGGACGATATCTTGGCCGGCGTGATGATATGAATGGGATCGGTTACGAATGCGAGGTCCGTTTCTCTCAACGAGCGGACGGCTGATGCGGTTGGCTTGCTTGCCGCGACTTCGCCAGAATGCGCTGCCCCGAAAGCGAGCGCCTCTCCGTACGTAAGGTTGAGCCGATCGAAGGCGAACATGCTGGCCGTGCGCTCGACCTCGATCGATCCCGCCGGTCGGCGGCGGGCAGAGATGGAGGGTCCGCCGAGCAGGGCGTCGAACCGGCCCGAGCGCCAGCATTCTGCTGCGGTGGTATGCGAGACGAACAAGGTCATGCGGGCATTGTAGCGAGACTGCCCTTTCGATGCTGTCGCGAAACGGCTCTGTTGGTCAGGCGTAATAGAGTGCTTGATTTGCGCTGGAACTGCGCTGGATCCGTGTTCGATCCGTGCGTCTGCCCCCCCATTGCGCGGCGAGAGAGCTTCCGTTAATGCGAAAGGCACTGCGCCGCGCAATGGGGGCAAGAGCGTGACCGAAAGCGCGCCGGGAGGGGAGGGAAGGCGCGCTTTCGGCGGATGCGCCGCAACTGCAGGGTGGATGCAGGCGGCGCTACTTGGCGGCCACGGCGCGGCCGACGACGTAGCCTTGGGTGTGGCAGCGTCCGAGGGAGAGGCCGGGCACGGTCATGGGGTAGTCGGGACTGCCGAAGAAGTTCCCGGCGCAGTTGCCGATGGCGTACAGGCCCTCGATGGGCTGGCCGTCGGCGTCGAGCACCTGCATGTCGGCGTTCACGTTCACGCCATGGATGATGGTGGACAGGCCGATGCGGCGATGGATGCCGTAAAACGGCGGCTCGACGATGGGCTTGAGCCATTTCGTCGCTTTGCCCATGTCTTCATCAACGCCCTTTTCGACCAGCTCGTTGTAACGGGCGATCGTTTGCGCGAACGCCTTCACGTCGGATAAGCCCAGCTTCTCGCCCAGCTCTTCGACGGTGTCGGCAGCGTACGTGTTGATGAGGCTCTCGTACACGCCCGTTTTCTCGCCGTCTTCCTCGGGCATGTAGGATTTCATGCCTTCGGGCGGGATGAGCGCGCCCGGCCAGTCGGCGCAGTCGGTCATGTAGTTGCTGTCGAACACCTGCGTGTACCAGCCGGCGTCCTCCTCGCTCTTGAGGAAGTTGCCCATCGTGGCCATCTCCGAGCGCGCTTCGTTGCAGAAGCGCGTGCCGTCGTTTTTCACGCACAGGAACGGCATGTCAGCCATCGAACCGGGACCCGCATCGAAGTCGTGGAGCACTTTCGAGCCGCAGACGTCTTCCATGCGACCTCCGGCCCACACCATCATCTTCTGGCCGTCGCCGGTCTTGTTCTGTTCCTTGCGATAGATGTTGGCCATCTCAGCCTCGTAGTAGGCCATCATCTCGTCGTCGTTCTCGTAGTCGCCTGTGGCCACGATGACGCCCTTGGCGGCGTTGAACTGGATGTAGCCGCCCTCGCCCTCGGCGATGACGCCCGTCACCGCGCCATCGCCATCTTGCACGAGCTGCGCTGCCGGCGTGGAGTAGAAGATCTCGACGCCCTGTTGCTCGGCGTAAGCCGCGATGTCGCGCATGCCGTCGCCCGTGTTGTAGGGCTTCGGGCCGAAGTCGTAGGCGAAGTACGTGATCTCGTATGCCGTCTTCTGCTTGAAAACAAAAATCCATTTGGCGGTGGACTCGACCACCTGCGCGCCCGCCTTCTCGGCGATGTCCCACAGCCACTTCAGTGCCTCGCCGGAGTTGTAGGCCCACAGGCGCACCTGCTCGCGGTCGGAGCGATGGCAGCAGTCCTCGGTGATAAGCGAGACGACGGCCTCGACGCCGGCGGGATCGGTCTCGTCGAGGATGATGGAGTCGCACGTGTTGCCCTGCGAGATGGCCGTCGCCTCCTTCTGCAGCAGCGCCACCTTGGCGCCCGCTTCGAACGCGGCCAGCGCGGCGGGCACGCCTGCAGCTCCTGCGCCTACGACGACAACATCGAAGTCCTTCGTCTCAGCGATGTCGGTGATGGGCTCGGGCTGTGCGAAGAAGGCGGGCAGCCCGCTCTGCGATCCCGCAGGTGCCGATGTCGCTTGGGCGGCGCCTTGAGGCTGGCAAGCGCTCAGCATGGATGCGCTGGCGGCTCCGAGGGCGGCAACACCTCCGAATTTGAACAGGTCGCGACGTGAAATAGTGCTCATGATTCCCTCCTCGATCGTCGATTCTCGCACCGCTTTGGGCAGCGGGCTTCCTCACCATAGAAAACGGTCGGATCGCGTGCATCGACCACGGCGAAATTCGATGGTCTAAAAACCGTAACCCCCTCGCATAACCCTTTATTTTTGCTGGATCGGAGAGAAACCGTCTTGAAGGCATCCGTGCACAAAAAACGTTTCGTCTATAATCGCCCCATGGCAAGATGGGGCGAAGGAGAGTTTGTGGGTAGGTTTGACGGGCGAGGGGAAAGCCGGGAGAAGGGCGAGCGGAAGCGCCCGCGGCTGTTCTGCGGCGTGGTTGCGGTTCCGCTGGCGTTTCTGGGGCTGGGCGTGTACCGCGCGTGGATCGAGATCGTGTTCGTGGGCTCGTTTGTGGAGTTTCCCGCCATGGCGTTCTCGGGGCGCGACGTGTTCGACCTCACCATGGTGGTGACGGCGGTAGCGTGCACGTTGCTCGCGCGCAGGATAGGCCCCTTCTTCAACAAGCCGCTCGTGTTCGCGGTGTGCGGCGTGGCGCTGACGGCTTCCACCGCGCTCATGTTCGCCTCATGCTGGCTGCCGGGGATTGCGCCTGCCGCGGGGCTTCCCGCCGGCGTGCTGGGAGGCTTCGGCATCGCGCTTCTCATCCTGTTCTGGAGCGAGCTGTACGGGTGCCTGAACCCGCTGCGGGTGGCGCTGTACTATTCCGCCTCCATCGTGGCGGGCGCGCTTCTGCTGTACGTGTACCGGGGGTTCATGCTGCCGTGGCTGTTCGTCATGACAGCGCTGCTGCCGGCGCTCTCGCTCGTGGGCCTGCGCCGTGGGTTCGCGGGCCTTCCCGCTGCGGAGCTGCCGTCCACCTCGTGGACGCGCTTCTCGGTGCCCTGGAAGGCCGTGCTGTTCATGGCCGCGTACGCGTTCGCCTACGGGCTCATGGAGGGTGACCTGTACGCCGGAGCGTTCGGCCCGCATTCCGCGCCCGGGGCGCTTGCGGTGGGCCTGCTCGTGTTTTTGGGCGTGGCCGTGCGCGGCGGGCGGTTCGACTTCGGCATCATCTACCGCGTGGCGCTGCCGCTCATGGTGGTGGCGCTGTTCCTCGTGCCGGCGCTCGGGCACATCCAGGGCACGGCGGCCAGCTTCTGCGTGTCGGCAGGCTACACCGCGCAGTCCATCCTCATCATGCTCATCATGGCGAACATTTGCTACCGCTACGGCGTGTCGGCCATCTGGCTGTTCGGCATCGAGCGCAGCGTGCGGCAGGTGTCGATGTGGCTCGGCCGCGTCGTGACGGACGGCGCCCAGCGCGCCGACGTGCTGGGCGGCAACGGGGAGATGCTCGTGTCGCTTCTCACGGTGGTCGCCATCGTGGTGGCCACCACGATCCTGTTTTCGGAGCGGGAGCTGTCGAGCCGCTGGGGCGCGAACTTCCTTGCGGGCGGCGTCGACTCGGCGGCGATGATCCGCAAGCAGGAGCTGGCCGATCGCTGCGCCGAGGTGGCGCGCGTGTATAAGCTGTCCACGCGCGAGGAGGAGGTCCTGCTGTTGCTGGCCCAGCGCAAGACGGTGGGCATCATCGAGCGGGAGCTGTTCATCGCGAACGGTACGGCGAAGGCCCATGTGCGGCACATCTACCAGAAGCTCGACATCCACACGCGTCAGGAGCTGTTCGACCTTCTGGGCGTCGAGGCGCGGGACGGCGTGAAAGCCGGGGCCGCCCCGCTCGACGACGCGTTGTAGCCTACAAAATCAGCATGGCGGCGGTCAGCACGATGACGCAGACGATGGCGGTGACCACGATCACCTTCATCACGGCTTTCAGCATGGTGGCGTACTGCACCTTCGCAAGGGCGAGACCCGCCAGCACGGCGCCGTTCATGGGCGTGATGATGGCCACCAGGCCGTGCGCCGCCACGTAGATCATGACCATGACCTCGGGCGAGAAGCCCAGGCCGTCGGACAGCGGGCCCATGATGGGCATCGCGAGCGTGGCCATGCCCGAGCTCGACGGGATGGCGAACGACAGCACGAAGTAGAACAGGAACGTGGCGGGCGCGAAGATGAAGGCGGGCACGCCGGCCAAGGCGTTTGCGGCGTTCGTGAGGATGAACGTGTCGAGCGCGGTCTCGCTCATGATAACGGCCACGGAGCGGGCGAGCGCGATGACCAGCGCGACGCTCACCATCTCGGCGCAGCCGCCGAGGAACGTGCCCACGATGTCCTTGCCCGACAGACGCGCGAACAGGCCGATGACGATGGCCATGAGCAAAAACCACGCGGTGGCCTCGTTGAAGTACCACATTCCCAGCGGGGCGCCCGTGAGGAACGCGCTCCATGCGCCGGACGGGTTGTCAACCGAGCCGCCGGCCATGAACAGGTCGATGCCGAAGTTCTGCCACGGCACGAAGCCGACGATCATGATGACGAACGTAAGCGCGAACAGCACGAGCACGATCTTCTGCTTGCCCGACAGCACGGCCGAGAACGACGGGTTCTCCGCGTCCTCCTCCATTTGGCCGTACTCCTTCTCGGCGTCCTCCTGCTCCTGCAGCGACATGAACGTGGAGCCCTTGTCGGCCTTGACCTTCTTGGCGTAGCGCATGACGAAGAAGATGGAGATGGCTTCGGCGATGACGAACAGCACGAGGCCGAACCCGATGATGAGGCCCTGGTCGATGGGGATGCCGAGGTCGGTGAGGGCGGCGGTGGCCACGCCCACGGAGAACGGGTTCACCGTCGAGCCGATGCAGCCCGCGCCGGCGCCCAGCAGCACTACGAGCGCGCCGGTGAGCGTGTCGAAGCCCGCGGCGAACATGGTGGCGGCCAGCAGGATGTAGAACGGCACCGTTTCTTCCATCATGCCGTAGGTGGAGCCGCAGATGCCGAACAGCAGCATGAGGATGGGGATGAGCACGAGCTCGTGGCCCTTGAGCGAGCGGACGAGCGTGGCCACGCCGGCATCGAGCGCACCGGTCTTGTTGACCATGGCCAGAAAGCCGCCCAGCACGAGCACGAACACGCATACCTGCATGGCGCTCGCGAAGCCGAGCACGGGCGACATGAGCACGTCGGCGAACGTCGCGCCCGTCACCTCGCCGGTGAACATCGACACGATGACGGCCACGACGGCCACCACGATGAGGCACACCACGAGGATGATGAACGAATCGGGGGTGCGGCGCTTCTTCTTGGGTTTCGGTTCTGCCTGGACGGTCTCAGCCATCGATCTCTCCGTTCTCGTGCGCGCGGGCCTCGAGCCAGCGCATAGCTACCGTAGCGGTGAGGGCGGCACCCTCGGCGAACACGCTCTCGTCGAACGTGGTGCGGGCGTTGTGCACGGGGTAGTGCACGCCCTCGTCCTCGGTGCCGGTGCCGAGGAGGAAGTACGTGGTGGGCACGGCCTGGGAGATGGTGCTCATGTCGTCGGAACCGGACATCGGCTTGTCCATGATGCTCACGGGCGCGCCGGTCATGGCCTCGACGTAGTCGATGAGCTCGTCGGTGAGCGCGGGATCGTTGTACACGCTGGGAACGCCGCGCAGGAACTGGATCTCCGTCGAGCCGCCGAACGCCGCGGCGATGCCGGCGCACAGGGCCTCCATGCGCTCCTTCATGCGGGCGCGGGTGTTTTCGGAGATGGTGCGCAGGGTGCCCAGCATGTGGACGTCGCCGGGGATGACGTTGGCAGCGGTACCGCCGTTGATAGCGCCGAACGAGATGACGCACTGCTCGGTGGGGTCCTGTTCGCGGGCGATGAGGTTCTCGAAGGCCAGGTACAGATGACAGGCGATATTGAAGGGGTCGACGGTTTGGTGCGGCTGCGAGCCGTGGCCGCCCTTGCCGTGCACGACGATGTCGATGTCGTCGATGGACGAGAACGCGGTGCCGAGCCGCGTGGCCACCTCGCCGCGCTTGAACGTGAGCGGCATGAGATGGATGGCCGCCGCCGCATCGACGCGCGGGTTCTCCAGCACGCCGGCGTTGATCATGGCTTCATTGCCGCAGATCTCGTCAGGCGCGGTGCCCTCCTCGTCGGGCTGGAACATGAGCTTCACGCAGCCGGCCAGCTCGGCCTCGTGCGCCTTGAGGATGCGCGCCGCGCCCAGCAGCATGGCGGTGTGGCCGTCGTGGCCGCAGGCGTGCATGTAGTCGTTTGCCGAAGCGAAGGGAAGCCCCGTCTCCTCGGCGATGGGCAGGGCGTCCATGTCGGCGCGCAGCATGAAGCAGCGCTCCGACGACGGGTCGCCCACGGTGGCCACGAGGCCGCCCGGCACGATCTCTTCCGGCTCGAGGCCGATCTCCCGCAGACGCTCGGCGACGTACGCCGTCGTTTGCGGGAGATCGAAACCGATTTCGGGATGCTCGTGCAACCAGCGGCGGTTGGCGATGATTTCGCCCTCCAGCGCGTGTGCCTCTTCCAGGATGGTGGTCATGCAGGATGCCTCCTTCGCTTCGTCGGTCGGAATTCTTCTGGCGAACGAAGAGAAGAATCCCGACCGGTGCGTCCGCGCCCGCTTCGAGGGCGCCTTACGAGCGGTACAATACGGAGGTGACGCGGGTTTGATCGTCACCCTGCTGGCGTTACGGGAGGGTGAACGGTAGGTAATGGACGGTAAGCGGTCGAAAATCGGGGGCGAAATGCAGAACGCCATACGAGCGACGAAGCGTGCGGAAACGGACGCGGAGGCGGAAACGGAAGCGGGCGCGCAGGGCGCGGGGCGCCGTCCTGCCGCGGCGCGCGGTCGGCTGATCGACGCGCGCAGCCTCGTGGCCGTGTGCGCGCTGTCGCTGTCGACGTTCGTGCAGAACGGCTACGTGCATCCGCCTTTCAGCGCTTCCAACCCCTGGGCGCTCGTGCTGAGCGGTCTGTTGTACGGTGCCGCGTTCGGGCTGTGGGCGCTCGTCGCGCATCGCGGAAGCGCGCCGCTGTCGGTGCGCGCAGCCACGGTGGGCGCGGCGGGCACGCTCGTGGCGGGGTGCGCGCTCTGGATGCTCGGTGCGTTCGACGGCTACAACCTTGCGGTCACGCTTGCCGGCGCGGCGCTGCTGTCGTGCGGCCGCGCATGGGCGGTCATCGTGGCGGGGCTGTCGCTCGCGCGCCTGCGCCCGCGCGGCGTGCTCGTCACCATGGCCGGCGGGGTGTGCCTGTCCTATGCGGTCTTTCTCGCGTTCGGCCCGCTGCTGGCCTTCGCTCCCGTCATCGCCTACGCGCTGCTGCCCGCCGTGGCGCTTGCGGCGGTTGCCGCCCCCGTCGCGCGGCTGCGCGACGGGCTGTCCGACCGCACGTCCCCGAGCGAGCTGGCCCTCACGAACCCGGGCTCGTTTCCCGGTCCGTTCAACCGGCTGTTCGTGTGCATCTTCCTGTTCGAAGTGGCGTTCGGGCTGTCCATCACGTTCGGCGCCGGTTCGGACACGCGGTGGCAGAGCGTTGTGGGCGGCGTGGCCATGCTCGCGCTGGCGGGATGGTGCGCCTTCACGCAGCGGGGCTCGCGCGAGGATGCGCTGTTCCACGTGTCGGGGCTGCTCGTGGTGTTCGGCTTCTTCGTCTCGTCGGCCCAGACCGTTGCGCTCGGGTGGGTGGCGTCGGGCGCGCTCACCGTGGGCGCTCAGATGTTCAGCGTGCTCACGTGGGCGACGCTCGCCATCATCGCCGCGCGCAACCCCTCGGGCGGCATCGCGGCGCTCGGACAGGGCTTCTGCGCGTCGAGCTGCGGCGCGACGCTGGGCGTGGCGCTGACGCAGCTGCCGGTGGCCGCCGACGCGACGGGCTCCGATGTGCGCCTGCTGCTCCTGGCGCTCGTAGCTGCCGCGTTCGTGGGGTACGTGTGGATCGTGCTCAAGGACTTCAGCTTCTCGGAAGCCATCCGGGGCGTGAAGCCGGTGGAGGAGGTGGAGGCGCCCGCGGTGCCCGAGGCCGCCATCGAGACGCGGTGCGCGCACCTGGCAGAGGTGCACGGCCTCACCGAGCGCGAGGGCGAGGTGTTCGTGCTGCTGGCGCGCGGGCGCAACGGCGCGTTCATCCAGGAGGAGTGCCGCGTGACGCGCAACACCGCAAAGACGCACATCCGCCATATCTACCAGAAGTTGAACGTGCACACGCAGCAGGAGCTCATCGATCTTGTGGAGAGCGGCCGCGACTATATCGTCTAACGCTTTTCTGTCGATGGCGGCATGCATGACCGCACGCCGCATCGCTGTGGTACGCTACGGCGATCGTTGAACGTATCGAGGAAGGAACCGCCATGCGCCAGGGAAGCGCTCCGAATTTCTGTCCGCCCACCGAGGAGGGCATCACCATCGTGCTCGAGGACGAGACGGGCGAGCAGACCGAGCTCGAGTTTCTCGGCCTCATCCTGCATCGCGATCGCAGCTACGGCTTTTTCTTCCCGATAACGGAAGACGAGCCCGCAGGCTCGTCTGGTGAAGTGGTGTTGCTTGAGGTGATGGAACTCGACGAAGACGGGCAGCCCGCGGCGTTCGAGATCGTCGAAGATGAAGCGGTGGCGGCCGAAGTGTACGACGATTTCCGCACCGCGACGAAGGATCTGTACGACTTCTCCTAAGTCGTACGTCACGTTATCGTCCGAGCGGGTCCCATCCCGTCGGGGGCTTGACCCGCTCGGACTGGGCGATAGCGGCTACGTACATGATCTCGTGGTTGATCGCCTGCTCGAGCCGGCAGACCTCTTCTTCGGTTTCCGCATATTCAAAAATGCGCGCCGCAGCGCGTCTTATAGTCTCCATCAGTTCTTCGTACTCGGTTCCGCTCATGTGCGACCTCCGGTGCCCTTTAGCTGAAGCAATGACTCTCTCGATAATCTCATAGTACAAACCTCTTGTTTTATTGACGGTCTGTAAACTATAGTTTACGTCTTTTCCTCGCGCCCGGGCTAGCCTTTAACCGGCATGCAGAACACTTCACTAAAAACTCAGCTCGGAACAACTATTGCGAGGCTGCGCTCGGAAGCGAACGTGTCGCAAACTTCCTTCGCGCTCATGGTGGGAGTCAGCCGCAAGTACCTCATCGATATCGAAGGCGGAAAGGCGAATCCGACGGTCGACATGCTTGAACGCATCGCGGGTGGCTTGGACACCACGGTCGGTCAATTATTCGAGGGTCTTTGAACGCTTCCGCTACAGCGCGACGGGGTTCCAGCTGCCGTCGATGTCGCACAACCAAGCTTCGGGCTTGCGCACGGTGAAGAACGTGAGCGTCTCATCCTCAGGTCCTTCGTAGCTTTCACCCAAACCGGTCATGTGCTCGTACCCCGCGCGACGCACGTTCTCGTTCGCCCGATCCTCAAGATCAACCTCTCCCCGCATGATAACCCAGCCGCTGCCCGGTTTCCAGGCAGTCAACTCAAACTTCGGATTGATCGTAAGCTCGCGGTATACATCCTTCGTCGTGGCCGTGCAGAACCAGATCTGATCGTCTTGGATGGCGGCGAAGCTGAAGGGGCGCACGTGCGGCTGATCGCCTTCGCACGTTGCCAGGTACCAGGCGGGCACGCTCGTGAGGTAGTCGACGATGGTTTCGTTTCCGTTCATGATGGTTCCTTTCGTAGGGCGGTTGGGTGAAATGCGAGCTTAGAAGGGGATGAAGTTCGTGGCGACGGTGCAGGCCAGCATGAGCAGGATCACGAGGGCGCCGTTGCGGTCGAGGCGCGTGAACGCCGGGGGATGCAGGCGCGTGCGCCCGACGCCGCCGTGGTAGCAGCGCGCCTCCATGGCCGACGACAGCGTTTCCGCATGGCGAAACGCGCTGGTGAACAGCGGCACCATGAGGGACGTGAGCATGCGCACCCGGCCTTTCGAGAACGTGGCGCCGCGGCTGATCTGCGCGCGGTACACGGTTTGCAGTTCGAAGGTGAACTGCGGCAGGAAGCGCAGGGCGATGCCCATCATCATCGACAGCTCATGGGCCGGCACGCCGATGCGGCGCAGCGGCTGCAGCAGGTACTCGAAGGCGTCGGTGATGTCGAGCGTGGGGGTGGTCAGGGTGAGCAGGCTCATGCCGAGCAGAAGCAGCAGCAGACGGCATGCGATGAAGGCCGCCTGCCATAGGCCCGCCTCGCTGATGCGGATGATCCACCACTCGAACAGCACGGTGCCGCCCTGCACGAAGAACACGTTGAGCAGGGCCGTGACCACCACGATGAACGCGAGCGGCGCGATGGACTTGAGCGCCGCTCGTAGCGGGATGCCCGCCAGCTTGAAGAAGCCGAGCACGAACGCGGCGCACACCGCGAGCCCCCAGAAGGACTGCCCGACGAACACCACCACCATGAGCGCGAGCGCCAGCAGCAGCTTCGCCCGCGCGTCCATCCGATGCAGCGGGCTCGTGCCCGGCCAGTGGCGCCCGATAACCGCGATGTCAGGCATGGGGAGCCTCCGGGTTTTCCTGCATCCCCTTCTCCTGCGTCGGCTGATGACCTGCGGGAGCTTTGGACTGGCGCGGCCGACGCGAGGCGTCGTCCCCCGGGTTGACCCCGCGCCCAGTGCGCTGGGAGCCGCCCTCGCTTCCTTCCCTCCACATCCTCGCCACATCCTGTGCGAGCGTCTCCATATCGTACAGGTTCCGATCAAGCGCCACCCCTTCGGCGCGCAGCTCGGCGGCCAGCTTCTGAGGGGCGGGCACGTCGAGGCCGATGGCGCGCAGCTCGTCGCCGTGGGCGAAGACGTCGGCGGGAGCGCCGAAGGCGAACTGGCGACCCTCGTTGAGCACGAGCACGTGGTCGGACAGGCGGGCGAGGTCGTCCATGCTGTGGGACACCATGGCCACGGTGAGGCCGCCCGCGTGCAGCTCGTCGATGAGGTCGAGGAACTCCTCGCGCGCCACGGGGTCGAGGCCGGCCACGGGTTCGTCGAGCACGAGGATGCGCGGCTCCATGGCAAGCACGCCGGCGAACGCCACGCGGCGCTGCTGCCCGCCCGACAGCTCGAAGGGGCTCTTGTCGCCCACCTCGTCGAGGTCGAGTCGCACGCTTTGCAGCGCCGCCGCCACGCGACGGTCCACCTCGTCGGCGGACAGCCCCAGGTTGCGCGGTCCGAACGCCACATCCTCGCGCACGGTGGCGGCGAACAGCTGGTATTCGGGATACTGGAACACGAGGCCCACCTTGCCGCGGCACGCCTGCGCCACGCGCTTGTCGGCCAGGTCCTGCCCGTCGAGCAGCACGCGGCCGCGCGTGGGGTTCACCAGGCCGTTCATGTGCTGGATGAGCGTGCTCTTCCCGCTGCCCGTGTGGCCGGCGATCCCCAGGAACTCACCGTCTTCCAGGGTGAAGTCGATGTCGCGCAGCGCCCACACGGCATCGGGGTCGACGCCCCAGGCCGCTTTGCCGTGCTCGAGCGAGGGGGCGTCCTCGATGACGCCGGCTTCGCGGCGCTTCTTGATGCGCGACTTCCGCTTCTCCTGGCGGTTCGGATCGGCGTAGGAATAGCTTACGCCTTCGAAAGCAATCGGCACAGCTCCTCCTTCAACGTGGTCGTCTCGATGTGCATGCTCACGGGCACGCCCCGCTTCTGCAGCTCGAGGGACAGCTCGGCGGCGAAGGGCAGGTCGAGGTTGAGGTGCTCGAGCAGGTCGGCCTGCACGAGCACCTCGTCCGGCGTGCCCTCCGCGGCCACGTGGCCGTCTTCGAGCACGATGACGCGGTCGGCCTGCGCGGCTTCCTCCATGAAGTGCGTGATCATGATGACGGTCATGCCACGGTCGTGCAGTTCGTGGCATACGCGCATGAGGCCCTTGCGGCCGCGCGGGTCGAGCATGGCCGTGGCTTCGTCCAGGATGAGGATGGAGGGCTCCATGGCCAGCACGCCGGCGATGGCAACGCGCTGCTTCTGCCCGCCCGACAGCGCCGCGGTCTCGCGCTTGTCGAAGCCCTGCAGCCCCACATCGGCCAGGGCATCGGACACGCGGCGGCGCAGCTCGTCGGTGGGCACGCCCAGGTTCTCGGGGCCGAAGGCCACGTCGTTCTCGATGAGGCTTGCCACCAGCTGGTCGTCGGGATTCTGAAACACCATGCCGGCGTTGCTGCGGATGAAGTACGTGGATTTCTCGTCGCGCGTATCGTGGTCGAGCACGTGCACACTGCCCGCGTCGGGCACGAGCAGCGCGTTGATGTGCTTGGCCATGGTCGACTTGCCCGAGCCGTTGCCGCCGAGGATGCACACGAATTCGCCGGGGGCGATGCGCGCATCCACGCCGTCCAGCACGAAGTGCTCGCCGTCGTAGGTGAATCCGGTGTCCTTGAACTCGATCATGCGGTTAGCGTCCCTTCACCTGCTTCTTCTTGGGCGTGATCAAATTGGAGATGCTCTTGTACACGATGAGCGTGAGCACGGCGTTGATGCCGGCTTTGATAAGGTTGAACGGGGTGAGGATGGGCAGGATCATGGTCACGACGGCATCGAAGGGCACGCCCAGCCACATCGGGGTGATGATGAGGTTGCCCACGATGGCCATGATGGTGGCCGCGACGGCGCTCAGCACGAGGCCGACGACGCCGCTCTTGAACGTGCGCTTGCGGCGGTACACGAGCGCTGCGGGCAGGATGAAGCCGGTGACCACGAGGATGTTCATGATGGCGCCCGAGAAGTCGGCCATGAGGATGCCGTGGATGATGGCGCCCACGATGCCCACGGCCAGGCCCGCGCCCGGCCCGAAGGCGAAGCCGCACACCATGGCGGGCATCGCGGAGGCGTCGTACTTGAGCCAGGTGACGCCCGGCAGCAGCGGGAACTCCACGAACGACAGCAGCACGCCGATGGCGCACATGAGCGCCATGGTCACGAGCTGACGGGTGTCCCACTTGTTGGTGTTGGTGAAATCGTAGGTGTCGGGCGCGGATGCGCCGGGAGTGTTGCCGCTCATGGCAACCCCTTTCTCTTCGCAGGCCGTGACGTTCGGGTCACGTTTCCCGGCCTAAAGAGAAAACGAGCCCGTATGAATTCCTTCCATACAGGCTTCTTGGGGTCCGCCGACGCCTGCGCACAGCGCGTCGCGCGGATCTCTGCCTCTTCCATCCGGACTATACCGTTGGTTCCGGAATCACACCGGAATCAGCCTGCATCGCTGCGTTGCCGCCTCGCTGCAGGGTCGCGGACTCCCGGCTCTTCGGCGCACGCGCCGATGGCCGGATTACCGCCAGTGAGGAATTGCACCTCGCCCTGAAACAGAATCCATGGGTGGCATTGTAGCCGCAGCGGGGCCGTATGGCAACCGTTATGCGTTTGAAATGCGGACAATACGCAAGTTCTGTTGGCTGGGCGCTGGTGGCGTGTTTACGGAAACTGTCCCGTGAGGTCTCATCCTATCGACATCGTTTCGTTTGCGTCCTGATGGGATAGGTTTGTCTTTCGATCATGCAGTTATACTCAATACGAAGTTAGATCTAACGCTGCAAATGAATCGCAATAGAGAGGAGAGATCATGGCTATGCAGCATAAGTCCGACAAAGGAAGGAAGACGGCAGCGGTGCTGCTTTGCGCAGCTGTCGTCATGACGGTGTCTATGTCGGCGGGATTCGCTTTCGCTTTTAGCTATCCCGACGCTCCCTATTATGTCCAATCGACGGGGGATTACGTGACGTGGACGCCTGGAGAGGCAAAAGCTGACGATACTTCTAGTTGGCATTTGAACAGTGGAATGAGTATCAATAGTGTGGAAGCAAAAATTGATGCTGCTTGGTACCCTGGCGGCGCTCCTATTGAGGTCGGTAGCAAGCGCTATGCATGGAATCGCTACCAATCCGGCTTTATGTACAACCAGGTTAAAGAAGCAAATCCGTCCCAGCCTTATCCGTATGCCATCCTGTATTTCACCTCCTATACACCTACCTATGGTTTGCACGGACAATGGAGTCCTGACTGCGATCCTTGTGGACAGGGGTGATAATCGTAAACATCGCATTGTAGTATAACAATGAATGCGGCAAGAGTCCGTGATGCTCTTGCCGCATCGGCTGGTTGGAGAAGGTCATGACGAGAGGTTCAGCGAATAATGTGGCTTGGGTCAGCGCGAGAGTTGTCGTTGCGGTTCTTTTTATCTTGCTATATGTTATTCGTCTCTCTGTGGTTAACGACGGTTTCAAAGGCTTTCCGAAAGAGATATTTGACCGTGCGGATGTGGTTTCGTACGAAGATGGGGAGCGCGGATACGAGATGTCGGAAGGTGACATCGAGGTTCGTGTAATTTCGTTCAACAGTGTAACGCCTGAAGAGATCGAAAGAAAATATGATTATGTGGACCCAATTGCTAGTAATGGCGATGTGCAAGATATGCGCTTCTTGATCGTAGGCCTTGCAGTTCGAAATACTTCCAGCGTGGAAAAGAATGTGTTTGTTGGAAAGTACGAGCTTGAATCGGGAGCATGGATTAACGGTTTGAACTTTCCGCTCTTCTTGTTGATGAACGAAAACGAATCGGCGCAATCTGTCATTGCTTCCGGTGAAGAAGAACGTATCTATCTACCTTATTCTGCCTATGATCAACAGTTCGGCGATAACTGGAGCGGATTTGACAAGAGGTCCTTCGAGATCATTTTAGCGGTTCAGCCAAAGATTAGCCTCATTGATCTGGGCCGTTTCGATGACTTGAGAACGCTTTAGGGGGGGTGCACCTTGATTACGGTTGAGATCAAGAGGGCTTTCTTCAGCAAGGGGATGGCGGTAGCCTTGACTGTGGGCATCGCTATTTCTGTAGCTCATTTCCTCACTGTGGCGCTTCCGTATGCTACGTCTGAGCTTTACGAGGCATGGAGATCCGGTATTATGGGACTCCCCCCTTCTGTTTTGGACTCGTTGATGGGTCATACAACAGGTTCTATGATGTCGGGGATGTACTATTTCATCGTGCCTTTGTTGGTGTGCTTGCCTCACGCTGCCTCGTTCTTCTCTGATTGCCAGTCTGGCTATGTGGAAAACGTGCTCTGTCGAACGAGTAAGCGCGAGTACTTTATGAGCAAGATAGCTGCGATTGCGGCATCTTCGGGAGTCGTTGCTACGGTTCCTCTTGTGGTGAACTTCGTACTCGTGTCGCTCGTCCTTCCTTTCTATAGCCCGGAACCTGCGGCCCATCTGTTCTCATTGTCGGCGAACTGCCTTGGTGCTGATCTGTTCTATACTGCGCCTGCAGCATACGAGGGTGCGTTCCTCGTTTTGACATTTGCGGTTGGTGTGTTGACCGCGCTGTCAGCGCTTGCGTTGACGTTCGCAATGCCGAGCAAGTTGATGGTGTTGTTGGCTCCCCTCCTCGCATCGGTTATCCTATACTTTGCTTTTAGCCAAGATATCCGTTTTGGAGCATACAATCCTATCAACGTCGCGTTCCCTGGGCAGATTTACCCGCTGACAGCCGGGGGTTTGGCTATTATGATGGTGCTGTGGCTGGTGCTTGTCATGCTGGGCGTGTGTGTGACGTCCAATCACACGAAGAATTATATTCACTGAATGGTGAGATTCGCAAACACACTGGCAATCGAGTTGAAAGAGGGCTTCTGGATCAATCGTCTGAAGTTCGTTTTGCTCTGCCTTTGTTTCGCGCTACTCAGCGTTCAATTCCTCAATCAGTACGATGTGACGAGCGACATCGTCGACGGCGCTATCGTTCAGCTATCGGGCCAGGGACGCTTTACAGCTGGAGATGTCTTGTTTTCTTATTTCCGCGGCGTACGTGTGGAATCCGTGTCCAGCCAGGGGCTCTTCGCGTTCCCTATCGGATGGTTCGCGCTGCAGATGGTCGTCGCTGCCATTGTTGGGTACTATCCTGTCCGCCACGACGGCTATGACTATCAGCTCGCCCTGCGGTCGAGCAGCAGAATCGTCATCGCAGTATGTCGTTTAATCTGGATAGTTCTAGTGGTCCTATCTGTGTTTATCCTAGGGGTAGTTATGAGTGCATTCACAGCGTTTTTGGCGGGAGATCTGGTCTTCGGGCTTTCTCCTAGTATGCTGAACGCGATGTATGGGGCGTCGATGACTATATTCGATCCTTGCCAGTCGGTAATCTTTTTTTGCGTTCCCCTCGCGGGGCTTCTTTCCTTGTCCGTTGCTCAGGCGTTCGTAGCTGGGGTGACGGAGCCGGTCATCGGAATCATAGCGATAACCTTATATGGTGTGGCGTCGGTGTATGTAGACAGCGCTTTCTTGGTTTCCGGGAGAACGATGCTTTTAAGATGTTGTAGCTCGAATAACCTTTCGCCGATCCTCTTCGGTTCATATCTACCCTGCGTTGTTTGCTTCGTCGTTTTCGCTGCAATGTTCATTATCCTATTCAGCAGGATTGATTTTTTGAATGTCGACAAAGAGAGCAGGTAAATAAAGCATGTCAAGCAGGATTGTCGGATGCATATTAGCTTGCTTTGTCTTTGCGCTTTCTCTAGGCGGTTGTACGGCTGGCGATCGGCAGGCGGAGGTGGGTGGCGATAGCGGTTTCCAGCTCATCAATAGTGCCAATGTATACGAGGGTTCGCTCTCTCTTGAGTATCGAATGGGTGACCCAGGAGGCGAGACTTCCCTAGATATATCCTTAGTGGACTGTGCTCTATCCAAGGATGTGCCGAGTGTCATACCGGGAGGATACATAGACGTTGATAAAAAACTGTCAGACCAGCTCGGCTATTCACTTGGCGATGCAAGTGAGCTTTCTGTGGGATTCGAATACGCAACCATTCGTCTTGAGATAGAAAATCCTTCCGATAAGAACATGCTTATGAATTACGGATTTGGCTCGATCATATCAATGATAGAAGATACCGCGGATCTTTCCGCGGAGGCGTCTCGTCGTCCAGTTTGGTATGATTGGGGCATAGGGAAAGAAGGGGGGAAAGATTACCTCATAGGAACGATCGAACCGCATGAGACCCAGGATGTCGTGTTCGTGTACATCGTGAGCGAAAAAATCCTCCAATCCGACAAAGGCACGTACCTTCTTCTCGATGGCGGTGTAGACAGAAAGGCATTTCGTCTCGACTTCGACAAGGGCGCAAGCTGAGTGCTGGAATTGGCAACATACCATGTACGCATGATTTTAAAGTTCGTAGTTGCGAATAAAGGGCTAACAGTAGCGTGCATTGCCCTCGTTTTTATGGCGAGCTTCGTCGCTCAGATTCCCAATGAGGAGATCGCGCGCAAAATTGGCGTTGAGCAAACCTTTGCTGACATGCTCATTTCCAGCGTTGGTTCCAACAATAGCTTTTCTGCCGCTTGGTGCTTGGTTCCCCTGGTTTCGCAGGGCTATCTTTCTTATCTGTTCAGCCAGAATTACAGTGACAATTTTATGCTTAGATGGCGTCGCAGAAGTTCGCTGAGGGTGGGTAAAGTCATCGATGGGTTCGTGGTCTCTATCGCGGTCTCGCTTGTGATGCTTGTCAGCGTTGCCCTGATCTCATGTTTTAGAGGTTGCATGGTATCGAATTTCTCAGATGCTCATAGCTTGTTTTCCTATTATGTCCAGATGTCTTCGACTCGCGAACCCGACGCCTTGTTTTTCGTCATGGTTATGAGTACCTATGCCTTACTTGCTGTATCTACCGTTAATCAACTCTATCTACTGCTCAACAAGTTTCTCAGAAAGGATGCGGTTGCTATCCTGCTGCTTTTTCTCGTCGGATATTTTCAGCTATATGCAAGCAGTGACAGCCAAATGATTTTCGGCAATGTGTTTTTCTTCATGCGAAAGCTATGGAATCCGCTGGGCGTTATCTACACTGCGGGAGACGTGGGGTACGCATCTTGGCTCATTCCCTCTTTCCATGGACTGCTGCCCATGCTAGCTGTTCTTGCTACGCTGGTCTTGCTGAATGGGTTGGTTCCGGAAAAACCAGGGCGAAACTAAGCAGCAGTTGTTTAGCATCGAAAAGCTAATTTGTCTGAATTGGTTTTTCGATGATTCTGCCGTTTTTCATATCGATCGCGCAATCGACGATGTCCCGTATGGCTTCCCACTCGTGCGATGCCAGTATCACGAGGGCGCCTCGTTGCCGCTGCTCCCGGATGATCCCTGTTGTCAAGGCGATCGCGTCGTCGTCGAGAGCATTGTAGGGTTCGTCCAAAAGGACGATATCGGGTTTCTCCATAACCGCGCACGCGATGCCGAGGCGTTGCTTCATACCAAGGGAGTATTTGCGAAATGGTCTACGATCGCTCGGATTCAATCCTACTCCGCGAATAGACTCCTCAATCTCAACGTCATTGATTCTATGTTGTATGGAGGCAAGTGCCTTCAAATTTGCAAATCCCGTATAGTTGCTGATAAACGAGGGGTTTTCGATCAATACTCCTATGCTGGGGGGAAAGGAGATATCTTTTCCGAGCTCTTGCTCGTCGATATACACGCTGCCGCTTGTCGGGAGAATGAGGCCGGCAATCAGTCGAAGAAGCATCGTTTTTCCCGACCCATTCTTTCCTCGCAGTCCGTAGATCCTGCCTTTCTCGAAACTTATCGAAATGTTCTCGAGGATTGTTGCTCCCTTGATTGTTTTGGTAGCATTTTCGATTCGAACGAGCATAGTTGTCTCCAATCGTGCATTTCATGCCGTGCGATTAGCTGAGCGATTTGGATAAAATAACTATCATGAACTGTACTGCGATTCGATGTCATCTTCGCCATCCGTTTCTGAGGCAATCAAAACATTTTGTGGGGGTTCCATATGCAAAAGTAACATCGTGCCACGCGCGCGGGCCCATGGATGGGGTTTAGTGCTGTGAAAGTCGCCCACCATTAGATACGAGCACCTTTTTCAGCGCGTCGAGATCGTGGCAGTTGCGCTCTGAGAAGAAGACGAGATGGATGGGGGCCGATAGATCTGCATCGTGTACGGGAAGGAAGACGGCATCGGGGTAGAGTGCCACGATCTCGGGTTCGGGTAATGCGAAAAAGACCCCTCCGCGCGCCAGAAACTCCGCATGTCGTTCTTCGGAGGGGTGCAGTTCCGAGTATCGAGGTGCGATGCCGCGTTTGCGAAACGCTTCGTCGATCAGGGGGTAAACACATCGCAGATCATGAGGTCGCGCAAGGTCTTTTATGGCGAGATCTTCGAGGAAGATCGCTTTGCGGCCAGAAAAGGGACCTTCCTTCGATGCGACTGCAACGAGGCGAATCGAGAAAAGCTTGCTTGAGATCATATCAGGGTGCTTAACTCGACCGAGGACGATGGCTGCATCGACTACGCCACCTTCTAATGCGGCAAGGCAAACACTGCTCGGTCTCCTGATGACGGACAAAGGAATGTCCGGGTGGAGGCTTTCGAATTGCTTGAAAGTCGTAGGAGGGAAGATCAGTCCTCGAAAAGGGAACTCGGCTGCCGCCAGTTTAATGGTGCTGATCCGCTGTTCGTAACGGGCGGCCGTTTGGGTGAGGGTTTCCAGATCCTTCATGCTCCGCAACGCTTCCTCCGCCTTGTCGCAGAACGATCGTCCGATAGGCGTAGGAGTCGCTCTCGTACCTGATTTCTGCATGAGCTTGACATGATACGTGTGCTCGAGTTCGTGTACCGCCCGTGCTATGGCGGGTGCGGAGACGAATAAGGCCTTGCCAGCAGCTTCGTAGCTTCCGAGCTGTACGGCGGTGACGTAATATCGCAGTTTTGTCGTATCCATTCGTGCCCTCATCTCGTTTGGCAGGAGGGATATTTTTATATGACCTTTTTAGTATACTATATGTGTTCTGCTATTCTGTTCGTATGATGTTGAATGAGTGCAACTTACCGTCGAGCGGCGGACAATGCGCTGGTTTTGTGGGTTGGGCGGCGACGATCGCAGGGACGAAGCACCGCAGCCGCGTGCCTCGTGCGAACGCCTCGCATACCGTATAATCGCGGTAACGACGAGGAACATGCAGGAGGGGGAGTCATGGCAAGCAAGGTCGTCAACGAACCGCGCATTAAGAACCCGCTCATCAAGGCCATCCGCGAGCTTTTGGAGCATCGCGCGCTGTGGTTGTACCTGCTCACCGACGAGGCGGCGAAGGCGGGTGCCGACCCGGCCACGTTCGCGCCGGCCGCGGTCAAGCGCTGCGGACTGTTCCAAGGCGCGGAGCTCCGGGCGTTGGGCGGCGGGACGAACAGCCTGAAAAGCCTCAAGAAGGGCCTGTTCGGCAAGCCGGCGCAGATGGTGTTCGAAATGGACGTCAAGGATGTGCAGGACGACCGCTTCGAGCTCGAGTTCCATTACTGCCCGCTCGTGAAGGCGTGGCAGAAGCAGGGCTGCACCGACGAGGAGATTTCCAACCTGTGCGACTGGGCCATGTGCGGCGACCGCGGCATCGGCGAAGCCTACGGCTGCGACCTCGACCTCCCCAAAACCATCGCCCGCGGCGACGACGTCTGCCACCTCATCTACCACCGCTAACGCGAACAGGGAGGCGAGCGGGTGCGCTGCGCGATCTTCCTGCGTGTCGTGGGGGGCAACAGTTGTGGGGGTGCGGCGGTGATTTGCGGGCGCGCGGCGCTGATCGACTACAATGGATAACCCTATGATTGAAATCCTCAACACCATCGATTCTTTTGTGTGGGGCCCGGCAATGATCGCGTTGCTGTTGGGCTCGCACCTCTTCTTCACGTTCAAAACGGGGTTCATCCAGCGCAAGCTGCCGCAGGCCATCAAGCTGTCGCTGTCGAGCGACCCCGAGGGCAAGGGCGACATCAGCCACTTCGGCGCGCTTGCCACCGCGCTCGCGGCAACCATCGGCACCGGCTCCATCGTGGGCGTGGCCACGGCCATCCTCGCGGGCGGCCCGGGCGCCGTGTTCTGGATGTGGATTACCGGCGTGTTCGGCATCGCCACGAAGTACGCCGAGGTGTACGCGGCCGTGAAGTACCGCGTGCGCGACCACAACGGCGCCATGCTGGGTGGCGCCATGTACATTTGGGAGCGCGCGTTCCGCCGCAACGCCCAAGGCGAGCGCGACCCGCGTCCTGGCGGGCATACCCCCTGGTGGGCGAAGCTCGGCGCCGTGGCGTTCGCCGCTTTCGCTGCCGTGGCGGCCATCGGCACCGGGTCGGCCGTGCAGGCCTCGGCCATGTCCGGCATCATCACCTCGAACATCGACGTGCCCGCCTGGGTGGTGGGCCTCATCATCGTCGTGCTCGTGTCGGTGGTCATCTTCGGCGGCGTGCAGTCCATCTCGAAGGTGTGCGAGAAGCTCGTGCCCGTGATGGCGGTGGCCTACGCCGTGGGATGCCTCATCATCCTCGCGTTCAACTGGGCGCTCATCGGCGACGCGTTCGGCCTCATCCTGGAATGCGCCTTCACCTCGAAGGCGGCGTTCGGCGGCGCGGTGGGCTCCGGCATCATGATGGCCCTGCAGTTCGGCTGCGCGCGCGGTCTGTTCTCGAACGAGTCGGGCCTGGGCTCGGCGCCCATCGTGGCCGCCGCCGCTTCCACGCGTAACCCGGCGCAGCAGGCGCTCGTGGCCATGACCGGCACCTTCTGGTCGACGGTGGTCATCTGCGCGCTCACGGGCATCGTGCTCGTGTCCACCATGCTGGCGAACCCCGACATCGCCGCGTCCATCCTCGAGAACCCCACCATCTATTCGGGTGCCATGCTGGCAAGCGAGGCGTTCGCGAAGATCCCCTACATCGGCACGCCCATTCTCGTGCTGGGCATGGTGGCGTTCTCCTACACCACCATCCTCGGGTGGTCCTACTACGGCAACCGCTGCATCACGTACCTGTTCGGCCGCTACGCCATCCGTCCGTACCAGGTGGTGTACGTGGCCGTGGCCTTCCTCGGCGCCATCGGCGTGGGCGACATCGTGTGGACCATCTCGGACATCGGCAACGCGCTCATGGCCACTCCCAACATCATCGTCGTGCTGCTGCTGAGCGGCATGATAGCCCGCGAGACGCTCCACTACGTCTACGACGGCAACCTCGACGAGTTCGACGACACCCCCATCCCGCAGCTCGAGGGAAAGTAGCGCCCGGCTGCGTCGGCGCGGGCACCCGGCCCGCGCCGACGCGCTTGTCACGACGCCGCGCCCCGCTTCGCTTTGCCGCTGCGCATGTGGGTGGTCATGCGCAGCGCCGCGTACGCCGCCATGACGAGCGAGTACACGACGATGCTGAACGTGGCCCTCTGCCCGCTCGACGAGACGGTGGGCAGAAGCACGAGCATGAGGTGCACGTATGTGAGCGCGAAGAAGGCGTAGGCCGTCTTCTGCAGCCGCTTCCAGGCATCGGCGTCCATCCGCGTTTTCACCGCGTTGAACGAGGTGACGGTGAGCGCGGCAAGCAACACGATGAGCAGGCTCGACACCACGAACGAGGCGATCATGCCCGCGGACATCCCCACGAAGCCGGACAGGATGTCGGCCAGATAGGCCCCCAGGTAGTTCGCCACATGCCCGATGGTGAGGATGGCGGCGATGATGGACAGCTCGCCGCGGATGGGCATGAGGGCCCGCTGCGCCTTCGATCCCTCGGGCAGCGCCCCGATGAACATGACGACTGCGAACAGGGCGAATCCCAGCAAGCAGCGGGTGAGATAGGGGTAGACCGCCACCGCCACCTCGCGCGACACGCCGAACAGCACCTGCGACAGGAACAGCACGTCCATCGCGATGGCCACGATGTAGAACGACACCGCGTAGCGCTTGATCTGCTTCCTCAACGCGAAGGCGAACAGCACGCTGAGAGCGAGGGCAATGAGCACTTCCATGGGACAACTTCCTCTCTCGCGGCTAGCGAACCGTCCATCCGGCGGGAACCTCGGCATCGCTGTGGCACTGCGCGCACTGCATGACCGACGCCGTGTGCGACTTGTGGCAGGTGCCGCAGGCCAGCTCCTCGTGGTAGGCGCTGTGCGGGTTGTACGCCTGCTGCCCGGTGATCTGCGCCAGGCTGTCCTGCCCGATGGCGTGGCACGACCCGTTCATACAGAACGCGTTGTCGAAGCTGCGCTGCTCGAGCGGCAGCGCGTAGCCGCCCGCCACCCACGACACGCCTTCGGCCAGCTGCTCGCTCAGCGTGGGCACGTGGCAGTCGAGGCAGGTGACGTCGGCCACACGGTGAGCGGTGGCCAGCAGCGTCGGGTCGTCGGCGTAGTAGTCCTCCACGTACGGGTCCATGGGCGTGTGGCAGATGGCGTTGCAGAAGCTGGGCTGCTCGTGCCATACCCAGAAGCCGGTGCCGGCCGCCACGAGAACCACCGCCGCAACGCCGAGCGCGATGAGCCCCTTGTTCCTCTTCTTCCGATCTTCCATGGTTCCTCCTCGCGCTCCCCGTCGGCGCGTCGCCGCGCCGACGGGGAGCAATCGTTCGCTGACTCAGCTCTTGTCCTGGCCTACGAGGCGTCCCTTGCCGGTGGGCTCGACCTCGCACAGGCCGCATCGGAAGGGCGGGAACCCGGTGATGGGGTCGAAGTCGCGCGTGGTGAGCAGGTTGACGTTGGCCTGATGCCAGCCGTGGAAGATGTCCACCATGCCCGCGTGCACGAGGTTCGTCACCTCGGCCTTCATCTCGATCTCGTTCTGGTGGTTGAACACGCGCACCACGTCGCCGTTGCCGATGGAGCGGTCGCGGGCGTCCTGCGGGTGCAGGCGCACCACCGGTTCGGGCATGAACTGGTTGAGCCAGGGAATCTCGCGCAGCTTGGAATGCGTGTAGAAGGGCAGGCGCGACCCCGCGTTCAGCACGAGCGGGTACTGCTTGTCCTGCTCGCTCGGCGCGTAGGGGGTGTGGACGGGCTCCTCGTACACGGGCAGCCCTTCGTAGCCGAAGCCCTTGAGCATCTCGGAGTCGAATTCGAGCTTACCGGACGGCGTGTTGAAGCCCGGCTCCCCGTCCTTGCGCAGCTTGCCGCTGGCGTGCTTGCCCTCCTCGTTCTTGCTGCCCGGAATCTCAAGGCCTTCGGGGTTCGCGCGCAGGTCGTCGAGGGTGACGTCGAGCCCGGCCGTCTTCAGCACGTTGTCGAGGGCCGCCTCCACGCTGCCGCCGAAGCACTCCTCCTCGAAGCCCAGCTTGCAGCCCAATTCCAGCATGATCTGCCAGTCTTCGCGCGCCTGTCCCGCCGGCGCCACGCATGGCTCGCGGAAGAAGATCGTGCGGCCGTAGGCGGCGAAGGGGGCCATGCGCTCATGGCACATGGCGGCGGGCAGCAGGATGTCCACGTAGTCGTGGGTCCAGGGGCGCTCGTAGTAATCGACGGCGGCCACGAATTCCAGCTTGCCGAGGGCTTCCTGGTAGCGGTTCGACTCGGGCCAGATCATGACGTTGCTGGCCACGAGGATAGCCGCCTTGATCTTGCCCTCGTCGATGTACTCGGGCAGCTTGGCCGTTTGGAAGTGCTTGGTGAACGACACCCAGGCGGGGAAGTCGTCCTTGTCGACGCGCTTCTCTTCGAAGTGCTGCTCGGTGTAGAGGTCTTCGGCGCGGAACTTGGCCGACGAGCCGCTCACGTCGAGCGGCAGGCCGCCGGAGGCGAACATGACGCCGCCCTTCTTCTCGATCATGCCCATGAGGGCGGGGATCATGAACACGGCGCGCAGCGCGTGCCCCACGTTCGAGGAGTGGGCGAGCCCCGCCGAGCTGGTGACGAGCGTGCTGGGCGCGTTGTCGGCCAGCAGGTGCACGGCCTCCTCGAGCTTCGCGGCGGGCACCCAGGTGATGTCCTCCACCTTCTCGGGCGGGTACTGGGCGGCGAGGTCGGCGAGGCCTTCGTAGCCGTGCGTCCATTCGTCCACGAACTGCTTGTCCACGAGGCCGTCGCGGATGAGGATGTTGATGAACCCGAGCGCGAGCGCGCCGTCCGACCCGGGGCGCAGCTGCAAATGGATGTCGGCGAGCCCCATGACGGTGGGCGTGATGCGCGGGTCGACGATGACGAACTTGCAGCCGCGCTCCTTCTGGTCCATGAACTTCGCGTGGCGGTTCGGCTGCGACCAGGCCGCGTTGAGGCTCCAGATCATGCAGCTGCCGGTGTCGTCGGTGGGGTCGGAGCCCGACGAGCTCTGCCCGCGGCCGTACACGAGCTGCGAGGTGATGTTCGTGGCCGTGGAGCACAGCGAGCTCTCGAGGCCGTACGTGGAGCTGCCGAACAGGGTGGCCACGCGCTGGATGGGCGGGCGCGGCTCCTTCGGGTCGCCGCAGTAGAACATCACGGCGTCGGGGCCGTCGGCATCCTTGACGCGGTTGAACTCGCTCACGATGGTGTCGTAGGCTTCGTCCCAGGTGATGGGCTCCCACTGCGAGGCGCCCGTGCCCTTCGGGTTCGTGCGGCGCAGCGGCGTTTGCAGGCGCTTCGGGTCGTACAGCTCCTGGATGCTGGCCAGGCCCTTGGCGCACAGCGGCGTGGTGGGGTGGGGCGTGCGCGATTCGACGCGCACGATCTTGCCGTCCTGCACGTAGGCCGTCATGCCGCATTTGGGCACCTGGTTGCACATGTCGCAGTACGTGTAGCGCTTCTCGAGCGGGGCGTCGGGGTCGACCGTGCCCTCGGCGTGCGCGATGTCGAAGCCGAACGCGGTGCCGAGCGCCGTGCCGGCGGCGAGGGCGGCCCCTCCCTTCACGAACGAGCGGCGGCTGAAAGCGGCGGATGCCGCGGGTGCGATGGTGGTGGTCATGATGCGCGCCTCCCCTTAGTCGTTCTTCGTGTCGTCGGCTTTGGCCTGCGCCTTCGCCTTGGTCTTCGACTTCTTCACCCCGACGCCCACGCCCACGCCGACGGCCGCAACGGCCGCCACGCCCACGGTGGCAACCACGGGATCGATGCCGGGCGCCGCTTTCGAGCTCTCGGCGTACGCGCCGCCCGCGGCGGTGGGCAGCAGTTGCTCGTCCATGCCGTTCATGGGCACGTAGTAGAACGACGTCTCGTCGACGCGGAGGGCGTCGCCGCGTGCGATGCGCTTGCTCACGTCGCTTTCAGGGTCGTCGAGGTCCCCGAAGAAGCGCGCGTGCGCCGGGCAGTTGAGCACGCAGGCGACGGGCAGCCCCTCCTCGGCGCGCTCGCGGCAGAAGATGCACTTCTCCACCACGCGCGCACGCTGCGTGCCGTAGGCCTCGTAGGGCGCTTGCGCGTACTCCCCGAAGTAGTTGCCCTTGCCCTCGTTGAGCACGCGGGCGCCGTAGGGGCAGGCCGACATGCAGTACCCGCAGGCGATGCACGCGTCGTACTCGACCACCACCACGCCGTCGTCGAGCTTCTGGCTGGCGCCGGTGGGGCAGACGGCCACGCACTCGGGGTTGTCGCAGTGCATGCACGCGTGCGGCAGGTAGGCGCGCCCCGCCTCGCCGGCCTCCTCGCCCCATTCCACGGTGTCGAGCTTCACCCAGGACACGCCCGGGCTCTGGTTGTTCTGCAGCTGGCAGGCCACGACGCATGCCCCGCATCCCGCGCAGCGCTTGAGGTCGATGAGCATTCCCCATGTCGTCATGCTTGACTCCTCTCCTCGCATTCCCCGTGCCCCGCACTCCCGTTGCGGCGCGAGGCGTTGGGGATACTCTCGCAAACTGCGGGGCTTCGGGGTATCGGAAGCGGTGGGTGAGCGTGCGAAACCGCATCGGTTCCGTTATATGATCTTTCGTTTCCCCAGGTGGCGATACGTTGTTCGCACGCATGCCCATGGGGTAGAATGGAGCGTGGAAGATCGTAGGGGATACGAGGGGGCTTCCATGGGGAATCGCGCTGCTTTGAAAGACGCTTGGTCGAACGCGGTCACGCGGGCCAACATGACGCTTGCCGTGGGCTTCGGCTGCGCCGTGTCGATCTCGCCGACGCTGCTTGCGGCGGCCACGCCGGACAACGTGATGAGCGCGCTCGTGAGCAAGCCGCCGCACGGCGCCTGCATGCCGTCGCTCGTGGCGGCCGCGCTGGCGTGCCTCGTGCTGTTCCTGGGCGGCCGGCGCCTGTTCCCGCTGCTCGAGCGCACGGTGAAGCCGCTCGCGCTCGGCGTGGCCATGGCGCTCATGGGCGCGGTGCTCGTGCTGCCGCTCGTCACGCAGAACTCCGTGACGGTGACGGGCAACGTGGTCATCGCGGTGGCGGGCGCGCTCACCGTGCTGCTCTACCTGTTCTGGATGCAGGTGTTCGGCCGGCTGTCGGTGCAGAGCATGTTCCTCACGCTGTTCCTGTCGCAAGTGCTGACCTGCGCCATCAACGCCATCGTCTCGATGGCGAACATCTACACGGTCATCGCGACGTCCATCGCGCTGCCGCTCGTGTCAACCATCTGCCTGCGCGTCGGGCAGCGCGAGCAGGCGGGGGAGCAGCCGCCGCGCACGGCGTCCGTTCCTCGGGAGGGCCGCGGAACGTCGGCGCGGATGCTCGTGAAACTGGGGGTCATCGTGTTCGCCTGGGGCGTGATCGACCACCTGTTCCGCAGCGAGTTCGACGCGTTCATGCGCACGCAGCTCATCAGCTCGCCCTTCGCGGTGGCCTACCACGCGGCGGCGTTTGTGATCGTGGTGGCGGCCGTCGCGTTCGTCTATGCGCTGCTGGCGTACCGCGAGCGCTTCCAGTTCGGGCACCTGTACCGCACGATCTTCCTCATGGGCCTTGCCAGCATCCTGCTGCTGCCCATCGTGCTGGCGGGCGAGGCCGCCATCGCGGGCTACACGTGCAGCGTGATCATGTACCAGCTCGTGTTCCTGCTCATCTGGGTGATTGCCGCGTCGGTGTTCCGCGACCGCTCGTCGTACGCCCCCGGCTTCTTCGGGTTCGTGTACGGTTCCTGGTCGCTCGGCTCGCTCGGCGGCGCGCTGTTCAGCTCGGTGTTCGTGCAGCACCTCACCATGGACAACGTGCACCTCATCGTGTTCGCGGCCGTGCTCGCGGTGGCGGTGGGCTACGCGGCGGTGTTCACCGAGGCCGATGCGAACGCGCTCGTGCAAATCGTGCCGTTCAAGCACAAGACGCCCTTCAAGGCGAAGTGCCAGGCGGTGGCGCGGGCCTACCAGCTCTCGCCACGCGAGACGGAAATCGCCATGCTCATCGCGCAGGGGCGCGATTCGGCGCACATCGAGAACAAGCTGTTCCTGTCGCGCAGCACCGTGCAGACGCACCGCATGCACCTCTACCAGAAGCTCGATATCCACAACCGCCAGGAGCTGCTCGACATCATCGAGCAGACCGACGGCGCGGAGGCGGCCGGATAGCTAGGCATCCTCGCCGTCGGGCTCGAAGCGGTAGCCGATGCCCCAGACGGTTTGGATGATGCGGGGGTCGGACGCGTCGTCCTCCACCTTCTCGCGCAGCTTCTTGATGAACACGGTGATGCTGGACGTTTCGCCGACGAACTCCTTGCCCCAGGCGGCTTCCACGAGCTGCTCCTTCGACAGCACGAGGCCGGAGCTCGAGGCCAGGGCGAAGAATATCTTGAACTCCTTGGGCGTGAGTGCCAAGCGCTCGCCGTCCTTCGTGACGCGGAACTGCCCCTGGTCGAGCACGAAGCGTCCCGCGCGCAGGACGCCCTCGCGCGGGGCGGGCGGGGCGGCCGCCATCTGCGCGCGGCGCAGGTGCGCCTCGATGTGCATGAGCAGCTCGCGCGGGTCGAACGGCTTCACCATGTAATCGTCGCCGCCGGCCTGGAAACCCACGCCCTTGTCCACGATGTCGCCCTTCGCCGACAGGAAGATGATGGGGCAGGTGATGCCGCGCTCGCGCATGCGGCGGCAGGTGGTGAAGCCGTCCATCTTCGGCATCATCACGTCCATGATGATGAGGTCGGGCTGCTCGCGCTCGACGGCGGCCAGGCCCTCGTAGCCGTCCGCGGCGTGCGCGAACGCGTAGCCGGCGTCCTCCGCCATGCTCTGCACGAGCCGCGCGATGCTGCTCTCGTCATCGACCAGCAGGATCTTCTTCATCGTATTCCTCCGTATCGACGGGAACGTAGGGGATGCGCACGGTGAACGTGCTGCCGTGCTTGCGCGCCGACACCACCGACACGGTGCCCCCGTGCAGCTCGGTGAGCTCCTTGACCACGGCCAGCCCCAGGCCGGTGCCGCGGTAGCGGCGGTTGGGCGATTGCCCGGCCTGCTGGTAGCGCTCGAAGATGCCCTCCTGGTCGGCGGCCTCGATGCCGATGCCGTCGTCGGCCACGGCCAGGACGACGGCATCGGCATCGAACGTGACGCGCACGTCCACGGTGCCGCCGACATGGGTGTACTTGATGGCGTTGTCCACGAGGTTCTCCACGATGCGCCGCAGCTTCTCCCAGTCGGCCATGGACAGGGGCACGTCGGGGGCGGTCTTCGCCGTGAGGGCGATGCCCTTGTTCTTCGCCACGGGCTCGAGCGACTTCTTGATGAAGCCCACGAGGTCGACGAAATCGACGGGCTCCACCACCAGCTCGTTCTTGTGCGCCTCGGCCTTCGAGATGGTGAGGATATTGTTCACCATGTTGAGCAGCAGCGTGGCGTTCGCCTCGATCTCCTCCACGGCGCTGCGCGTCTTGTCGTCGAGCGAGTCGGTGCCGCGCAGGATGCGCGCGAACGCCAGGATGGACGTGAGCGGCGTGCGCAGCTCGTGGCTCATGATGGCGAAGAACTCGTTTTTGTACGCCGTCTCCTCGCTCAGGCGGTCGAGCGCGCGCTTGAGCTCGGCTTTCTGGTAGAGCAGCAGGTCGTTGAGCGCCGAGAGCTTGTCGGTTTGGCTGCGCACCTCGCTTTCGAGATCGGTGTAGAGCCGCTCGAGCTGCCGCGCCATCTTGTCGAAGTCGTCGGCGAACTCGGTGATCTCGTCGGGGCCGCCCACGGCGTTCGTCTCGAGGCGGTAGGAGAAGTCGCCTTCGCCCACCTGCTTGGCCGCGCGGCCGAGCGCGTCGAGCGGGTGCAGCACGAGCTTGCTCACGGCGAAGTAGATGCCGACGCAGGCCAGCACGAGCACGAGCAGCACCATGAACACCTGCTGCAGCACGCTCGTGCGCATGCCGTCCGCGTAGATGTCCATGGGTTCGGTGATGGACACGGCGCCGCCGATGTCGCCCACCTGCATGCCCTCCTTCTCGTAGCCGAACTGGTCGAGCTCGCCCGCCGGGTCGCCGTGGCACTCGAGGCACGTCTCGGTGACGTAGAGCGGCTCGGTGTAGCGGAACACGCGTCGGCCGTCGGCGTCGTACTCCACGTCGTAGTACGCTTCGAGCGCGGTATCGGCGGCGAAGGCGTCGAAGGCCCGCTGCTCGAACGCGTCGGGCGCGTTGGCAAGCTGGCGCGGGGTGGGGCTCGTGTAGTTGATCTTGTAGTCGGTGTTCATGGTGAACAGCGTGCTCACCGACTTGGCGGTGACCACGCACACGAGCGCCTTCGTGCGGAACGCGCCGTCGTCGGTGCGGTTGATGACGTTTTGGTTGATGTCGATGAAGTCCCACATGGCGTGCATCTCGTCAGCCAGCACCTCGGCCTTCTCGCGCGCCTCGTTCTCGGCCTGCTGCTGTTGCAGCTGCACGTTCCACAGCGCGTCGACCGCCATGAGCGCGACGATGAACGCGCCGATGAACACGGCGAACTTGAAACGTATCCCACGTTTGAACGTCATGGCGACTCCCCCTTGCACCCCTGAGCGTCGATTATCCGACAAACGGGCCGAGGTGGGAACGGGAAGCGCGGGATGATAATACTTTTTTAATATTTGTAGGACTTTCTTAATCGAAAGTTCCGCTTCAGAATATTGAACAGGGGGACGCTCGTGAGGAGAATACGGGGTGCGGCGGAACGGGGGATTCGGTGTTCCGGCCGCACGACGAGCACGACGAGGAGAGGAGAGCGTGATGAAACAATCCGCTGATCAGGGCATGCCTTCGCTGTCCCGCAGGACGTTCGTGGCCGCTGCGGCCACGACGGGCGCCGTGGCGGCGCTGGGCCTGGCGGGCTGCAGCCCCAAGGCCGAGGAGGAGGCCGACGCCGGCGCATCGGGCGCGGCGACGGACCCCTACGCCGACGCGCAGGTGTTCTATTCCACCTGCCCGCCCGAGTGCCAGCACCACAACCTGAAGGGCTACGTGGTGGACGGCAAGCTGGTGAAGGTGGAGTCGTCCGAGCTGAACGACTGCGCGGTCTGCGCGCGCGGCATCGCCCGCTCGCAGATGGTGAACGACCCCGACCGCCTGACCATGCCGCTTCTGCGCGACGGCGAGAAGGGCTCGGGCTCGTTCAAGGAGATCAGCTGGGACGAGGCGTACCAGCTCATCGAGGACAAGTTCAAGGACGCCATCGCAACCGACGGTAACAAGTCCATCTGCTACGTCACCGGCTCGGGCAACTTCGGCTCGATGCACGGCCCCGTGGCCAACGCGTTCTTCGCGAACATGGGCGGTGCGTCAACCACGGTGGGTGCGCTCTGCTGCGCGGGCACCACGGCGGCCATCGTGCCCATCTACGGCAAGCGCTTCCTCGATTGCCGCAACCAGATTGAGAACAGCACCTACGTGGTGGTGTGGGGCAACAACCCCGCCATCTCGAAGCAGGGCTACTTCCAGCGCTTCGAGCGCGTGGTGGCGGGCGGCGGCAAGCTCGTGGTGATCGACCCCATCTACACCGAGTCGGCCGCGAAGGCCACCGACTGGCTGCAGCCCTGGCCCGGCACCGACGCAGCCCTCGGCCTGGCCATGCTCAAGGTCATCGTGGACGAGCAGCTCTACGACGAGGAGTTCATGCGCGCCCACACCTGCGCGCCCTGCCTCGTGGACAAGGCCACGGGCGAGCCCGTGCTGAAGAACCCCGACGACCCGGCCTCCTTCGTGGTGTACGACGTCAAGAGCGGCGAAGTGGTGCCGCACGATCAGAGCGGCATCGAGGCGGCGTTCACGCTCGACGGCACCGACGCGGCCGACGCCTACAACACCGAGTTCGAGCTCATCTACGCCGAAGCGGAGCCCTGGACGCTCGCGGCCGCCGAGGAGGAGTGCGGCGTGCCGGCCGCCGACATCGAGCGCATCGCGAAGGAGTACGCAACCGCCGAGCACGCCCTCATCGTGCAGAACATGGGCGGCTTCATGCGCACCGAGAACGGCACGTACGCCACCGCCATCGGCGCGTACCTGGCGGCGTTCTGCGGGCAGGTGGGCCATATCGGTGACGGCGTGAGCGACGCGGGCGGCATGAACGAGGTGGCCACGGGCAACCCGCTCGAGGTGCCGAAGGCTGCCGAAGAGGTGGCCGCCATCCCGCGCTTCACGTTCGGCGAGCACGTGCTTGCGGAAGACCCCGTCAAGGTGAACGTGCTGTGGTCGATGACCGGCAACCCCATGACGCAGTGGCCGAACACGAACATGGTGAAGAAGGCCCTCGAGAAGATTCCCTTCGTGGTGACGGTGGACCAGTACCTCACGTCCACGGCGCTGTACTCGGACCTCGTGCTGCCGTGCACCGGCATCTTCGAGACCGAAGGCGTGCTTGCCAACGCGCGCAGCCACTGGATTCAGCTCATGGAGAAGGCGGTGGACGGCCCGGGCGAGTCGAAGAGCGACCTCGAGATATTCACCGATTTGGCCAAGCGCCTCGGGTTCGGCGACGTGTTCGACGTGCCCATGAAGGACCTCATCTCCAACGTGCTGGAACCCACGGGCGTCACCTACGACGAGCTTGTGGAGAAGAAGGCCGTCGACGTGGTGGGCAAGGACTACATCCCCTACAAGGACGGCGTGTTCTTCACGAAATCGAAGAAGGCCGAGTTCTGGGTGGAAAGCTGGAAGAAGGAAGGCTTCAACCCCCTCTGCACCTACGCCCGCGCCGCGGAGGATGCGCGCAACGCAGACGAGCTGGCGGCGAAGTACCCGCTGTTCAGCGTGCAGCGTAAGACGTATCGCAGCGTGCACTCCACGTTCAACAACCTCGAATGGATGGACGAGGTGTGCGACAAGCAGCCGGTTATCCTGCTGCACGAGGACGACGCAGCCGCGCGCGGCATCGCCGACGGAGACGCGGTGGTGGTGTTCAACGACCGCGGCGAGCATCGCGGCGTGGCCGAGGTGGGCACCCGCATCAAGCAGGGCGTCGTGGGGTTGCAGAACGGCTGGTGGGAGCAGCAAGGCGGCTCGAGCAGCTACGTGACCAACGACGTGTGGAAGACCCTGGGCGGAACGCACTGCTGCAATCAGACGCTCGTCGACGTGAAGAAGGAGGCGTAAACCATGGCGCTCGGATTCTGGATGAGCAACAAGAACTGCTACGGGTGCAAGACGTGCTCCATCGCCTGCAAGAGCGAGAAGCAGCTGGGAAGCGGGGTGCTGCTGCGCCGCGTGACCGAGATCAAGCAGGACGACCCGCGGGCGCTGTCGTTCCTGTCCATGTCGTGCAATCACTGCGAGGAGCCGGCCTGCGTGGCGATGTGCCCCGTGCAGGCGTACACGAAGCTCGACAACGGCATCGTGCAGCAGAACCACGACCTGTGCATCGGCTGCAAAACCTGCATCGAGGCGTGCCCGTACCATGCACCATGCTACGACGAGGCCGAGAGCAAGACGTACAAGTGCGATATGTGCGTCGACCGGCAGGAGCGCGGCGAGCTGCCGGCCTGCGTGGCGGCGTGCCCCGGCATGAACATCGCCGTGGGCGAGATGGACGAGCTGCAGAGCGAACACGTTGCCGACATCGTGTCCGACGACGCGGTTGAGACGAAGCCGAACTTCGTGATCACCGTCGATCCGAACCTCACCGCCGAGCCCGACGACACCGCGGTGGAGCAGCGCGCCGCCGAACAGGCGACGCCGAAGAAGAAGGCGTAGCGCTTCGACAGCCCTCCCTTGACAGGCGGGCCGCCTCCCTCCCTTGGCCCGGCTTCGGTGAACGGCCCCCGCATGCGGGGGCCGTTTTACCTGATGGAGCGGCATCCTCCGGTTCGACCGATGCCCGGTTTTCCCAAGATGGTTCGCTTCGACGATGGCGCGCGGAGCTCCTCGCCGCCTACGATGCCCCTGCGCGGCACGGCCGGCGAGGGCCGCCGCGCGCACATCGACGGGAAACGAAAGGGAGGAGACCGATGCACGCAAGACGTACCATCGCGCTCGCCGCGCTGTGCGCGGTAGTGGGGACGGCCGGCATTGCCGGATGCGCGCCTCAGCAGAACGAGAACATGGCCTCGGCGGACGAGCCGTCCGCGCAGGCCGAGCAGCACGACTACACCGACGAGCAGAAATCCATCATCGCGGGAGAGGAGGGCACCGTCTACGACGGCATCTCGCTCGACGCCTACCCCGGCAAGGACTACCTCGACGGCATGCACGACATGTGGGATGCGAACGTCGATCAATGGGCGCCCGAGCTGCGCACGCTGCCGAGCGGGCAGATCGTGCAGCGCACGCCGAGCGAGCTGGTCGAGCGCGCCCGCCAGGGCAAGACGCCGTACAACATCTACCGCCTCAACAACGACAACCGCGGCTGCAACAGCTGCCACGCCGATTTGGACAAGACGCTCGAGCACCTCGCGCAGACCATGCACCCCTCGCCGAACAGCCCGGCGCTCGACGCCGAGATGACGGTTGACCAGTGCCTGTTCTGCCACACGTACTCGCCGGGCTACATCCCCACGCAGTACGAGTTCGGCACGCTCATCCACAACATCCACTACGGCGGGGTTGCCGACGGGTCGTTCGAGAGCGACTACCGGGGGAACTGCTACTCTTGCCACGACGCCACCAACGACGGCGCGGGCATGGCGCTGTGGGACCAGACCAAGTTCGAGCGCCTGCGCGGCGTGACGAAGGTGGAGAACGTCGAGGGCGACTTCTCCATCGATCAGGACACCGTCATGGAGCAGGAGGACATGTTCAACATGGACGCCTGGAACCGCCTGTACGACCGCATGCGCTCGGGTGCCGAATACGCCGACACCCCCATGCCGGACAGCCTGTTCGACAGCTGGCCCATCACCGTGGACGGCGAGGTGAACAGCCCCTACACCGCGCTCTTGCCCGACCTCGTGAAGGAGGCCGAAGCGGCCGGCGTCACGGTGACGAAGGTGTCGAAGGAAGTGTGCAACTGGAACGGCACCGGCGCGGGCAGCGTGAGCAACGTGGAGATCACGGGCATTCCCGTGAGCTGGCTCATCGAGAAGGCGGGCGGCTACACGGACAACCCCGACATCAACGGCGTGCGCGTCATGCGCGCCGACGGCTCGTCCAAGCGCGCCATGCCGCTTGACAAGGTGGACGGCGGCGAGGCGTTCCTCGTGTACGAGATCAACGGCGAGCGCCTGACCGCGGCGAACGGCTTCCCGTGCACGAACTGGTGCGAAGGGGTCGACCCCGAGGTGAACTCCAAGCAGCTCAACGAGTACAAAATCGCCACCGACGCGCCCGACTTCAACGATCACGTCTACGAGTTCGAGCATCACGACGGCAACCCGAACGGCTGGATCGACGCCGAAGGGAACTGGACGAACAAGCCCAACGCCACCATTCTGGGCGTGCCCGAGGGCCTCGTCATCCAGAACGGCCAGCCCTACACGTTCCACGGCTACGTGGACGCCTACGACGAGAAGATCGTCAGCGTCGAGTTCTCCATGGACTTCGGCAAGACGTGGACGACGTTCGACACGTCCGACACCGACGTGAACAAGCTCGTGTGGTTCGACTTCACCTGGACGCCCGACGCCGAGAGCGCCTACTGCCTGCAGCTGCGCGCCACCACCGAAAGCGGCCTCGTGAGCCCGCAGATACAAACGGTCATGGTGAACGCCAAGGACGTCATGCCGACGGCCGAGGACACCGTGGTGCTCGAGAAGACGGCGCTCGTGGACCCGAAGGTGTCCGCCGACGCGACCGAGGGGAAGGAATAGATCGTGAACAAGCCATCTCAGAAGATCATGGCCAGCGTGGCGGGCGCCGTGCTGCTGGCGTCGGGCGCCGGGGCCGCCTTCGCCTCGCAGCAGCCGACGACGGCGACGACGACCGAGGGCGGCGCGCCCGCCGGGGCGACGCATACCGTGGCCGACCACGACATCCGGGCCCAGTGGCTGGGCGAGGAATCGGACTTCGTGCGCGTTGCCGACGTACAGGGGACGTTCGTCTTCGACCAGGAGGGCGTGACGCCCAACGACGAGCTGTTCAACGTGTTCGGCACGGCGGTGTTGTCGATGTGCTCGAAGCCCGCGCCCGAGCTGGCCTCCGAACAGACCGGCGTGGCGAACTACTACGTCAACGTGGGCGGGCACGTGAAGCAGAGCTTCACGGTGGACCTGTCCGAGCTCGACGCCGACGAGCAGGAGACGCTCATGGGCTGCTCGTGCGCCACGGGGTCGCCCTTCGGGCAGGCGTCGGTCATCGGCGTGCCCCTGGCCTCGGTGGTGGGCATGGCCGAGCTTGAGGACGGCGTGAACACGCTGACGGCCTACGGCGCCGACGGCTACGGCGAGCCGCTGCCGCTGCAGTACGCGCTCGACAAGAACGCCCTGCTCGTGTACCGCGTCAACGGCGAAGACCTGCGCTCGTCGGAGGGCTCGAGCGCGCAGCTGTGGATGCCCGAAACGGTGGCGCGCTACTTCACGCGCAACATCGCCAGCATCGAGCTCACGCGCGAGGACGCGGTGCCCGATGTCGCGTCGGTCGATCCGATGTACCGCAACAAGATCGAGGTGAAGAACGTCTCGGACGGTTGCACGTTCAAGGCGGGCGACGAGATCACCTTCGAGGGCGTGGCCGACGATTGCGGCAGCCCCATCGCCGCGGTGGAGTTCAGCTTCGACGGCGGACGCACGTGGACGGCGTGCACGACAGAGGGGGCGACGGCCGACAAATGGGTGAACTGGCGGTTCACGGCCTCCTTCGAAGAGGCGGGCGCCTACGAGATGATCGCGCGCGCTCGCACGGCCGACGACGTGGTGTCGCCGCTTTCGGCAAGCCTCACGTTCGACGTGCGCTAACGCGACCGCCTGCGCGCCCGGCTCGCCGGGCGCCGCACGGCGCCTCCCGTCATGCGGGGCCGGAGCGATCCGGCCCCGCATGCGCTATACTGCATGCAGCAACGCGGGGGAGCGAAGGGGGATCGCTGCAGCATGGAGGCTCGTCGGGGGATCGTGAACGCATGCGGAGTCGCATCTGCGCTGGGGCTGTCGTTCAACCTGCTTTGGTGCACGCTCATGGGGCATACGCCCGGCTTTCTGCTGTCGTCGCTCGGCTTGGCCGCGTGGGTGAACGCCCGCACGTTCTGGCTCGTCGGCATCCTTGCGATCACGGCGGTGCTCGTGGCCGCGCCCCGGTGGATCGCCGCGCACGACCGCAGCCTGGCCTTCGTGATGCCGGTGATTGCCGCGGCGGGCACGGGGTGCTTCGCGCTCTCGTTCCATCAGGACTTCTTTCCGCCGGCTGTGCTGGCCACGACGGGCCTCGTGCTGTCGGGGCTCGGCTATTTCTGGCTCGCATCGCGCTTCGTGCTGCTGCTGGCCCGCACGCAGGGGTTCGCCTCCGTGGTGTGGTGCCTCGTGGCGGCGTTTCCGCTGCGGCAGCTCATGAGCTTGGCGCTCGACCGCTTCATCGACCCGGCGCAGCAGGTGGTGGTGGCCATCGCGCTGCCGTTCTTGGCGGCGCTGTGCTTCGAGGCGGCCCGCGCGGCGGCGAAGCGGGAGGCGCTCGGCGACGCGGCGGCGGAGGCCGCCTCGGACGCCCGCCCCGCGCGCGGGGCGCAGGACATGGTGGCCGTGCTGGTCATCGTGGGCGTGCTGCTGGCCATGGTGCGCATCTTCGGCCCGTCGGGCGTGTGGGGCGACTCGAACACCACCTACTTCGACACGCTCGGGCGCATCCCCGCCATCGCGGTGCTCACCGTGTGCCTGGCGGCGTTCGCGCTCGTCACCCTGCTGCTCATGGCGAAGCAGCCGGCGTCGGTGCGCTTTCAGCCGCCCGTGCTCGTGGTGATCGCCGGCCTGTTCGTGGTGGTGGTGCGCGCGCAGCTGGGCGAGGAGCCCAACGCGCTGCTGGACAGCGTCGTGCAGGCGAACGACCCGTTCGCGCACCTGCTGTTCTGGTCGGCCGTGGCGGCCGCGCTCGTGCAGGTGCCGTGGCCCGAGAACCGCGTCGTGGGGCTGGCGGGGCTCGTGTACGCGGCGGCGTCCGTCGTGTGGGTGGTGTTCCTGCGCGGCAGCGCCGTGGTGGAGACGGTGGTCATCCTCGTGGTGGTGGCGCTCGTGATGAACCGCTCGTGGCTGGCCTCGCTCGTGCGCGGCAAGGGCGCGCCGGACGCCGAGGGGGCGGCGGGCGAGGCTCCCGAGGACGCGGCGCAGCGCTTGTCGCAGTCGATCGTGGCACGCTGCGACGAGATTGCCGCGGCCTACGCGCTGTCGCCGCGCGAGACCGAGGTGTTCACGCTGCTGGCGCAGGGGCGCACCTGCTCGTTCGTGCAGGAGGAGCTCGTGTTGGCCGAGAGCACGGTGAAAACGCACATGTCGCACATCTACGGCAAGCTGGGCGTGAGCGGCCGGCAGGAGATGATGGACCTGCTGTTCGGCGAATCGAAGGAGAAAACCGGCGCATAAGGCCGCGCCTGCCGCCGCTCGCGGAGATTTTCCGGTCGGAAACGAACGACGAGCCGCCGCGTCGGTATAATCCGAATACTTTAGCGTGCGAAAGTGCCCACACCGAAACGGCTTCGCTCTCCTTCGGAATCTGTTTCGGCGTCGACCCTTTTCCGCGCGTTCGTATTCGGCATGACGAGGAGAGAGGGGCGAGGGGTGGACATCATCCAATTGATCGGCGACATCGACGCGTTCGTGTGGGGACCGCCGATGATCGTGCTCTTGCTGGGCTCGCATCTGTACCTGACGTTCCGCACCAAGTTCATCCAGCGCAAGCTGCCCACGGCCATCAAGCTGTCGGTGACGAAGGACCCGGACGCGCCGGGCGACATCAGCCAGTTCGGCGCGCTCACCACGGCGCTGTCGGCCACCATCGGCACGGGCAACATCGTGGGCGTGGCAACCGCCATTTTGGCGGGCGGCCCGGGCGCGGTGCTGTGGATGTGGCTCACCGGCGTGTTCGGCATGGCCACGAAGTACTCCGAGACGTACGCGGCCGTGAAGTACCGCGTGAAGGACCACAAGGGCAACATGCTGGGCGGCGCCATGTACGCCTGGAAGCGCGGCTTCGAGAAGGATGGGAAAACGCCCTGGTGGGCGACGCTCGGCGCCGGCGCGTTCGCGCTGTTCGCGGCCATCGCGTCGTTCGGCATCGGCTCGGCCGTGCAGTCGAGCGCCATGACGGGCATCGTCATGTCGAACGCGCCGGGCATCCCGGCGTGGGGCATCGGCCTGGCCATCGCCATCATGGTGTCGGTGGTCATCTTCGGCGGCGTCAAGGTCATCTCGAAGGTGTGCGAGAAGCTCGTGCCGTTCATGGCCATCGCCTATGCGTGGGGCTGCATCGTGATCATCGGCATGAACTGGGAGTACGTGTGGCCGGCCATCAGCCTCATCTTCGAGTGCGCCTTCACCCCGAAGGCGGCGTTCGGCGGCGCGGTGGGCTCCGGCATCATGATGGCCCTGCAGTTCGGCTGCGCGCGCGGTCTGTTCTCGAACGAGTCGGGCCTCGGCTCGGCGCCCATCGTGGCCTCGGCCGCCTCGACGCGCCACCCGGCGCGCCAGGCGCTACTGTCCATGACCGGCCCGTCCTGGGACACCGTGGTCATCCGCGCGCTCACCGGCCTCCAGCTCGCGTAC
>ENA-OQNO01000122-OQNO01000122.1-human-gut-metagenome-genome-assembly--contig:-NODE-122-length-98459-cov-4.960155_pt1 | contig 98459 bp, 83 predicted proteins | sample MGYA00242629_ERZ504880 | MGnify/ENA primary metagenome ERZ504880 (study PRJEB26092, sample SAMD00036377) | human gut metagenome | host: Homo sapiens | study: EMG produced TPA metagenomics assembly of... | reverse complement strand
ACGTCACCGTCGAACACCTTCAGGGTCTTGTAGAAAAAATCTTCCTCGTCGAGCTTGTAGAGCATCGGGTCGAGAGGAACTTCCGCATTCTGGCGAAACACCTGCCCGCGGTTCTTGTTCTCGAGCGAGCAGTAGTGCACGCCAAGCGACAGCCCCTCGTCCAGTGCGTATTCCAGCAGCTCCAAGCATAAAAGCTCGCTACCGTCGATGGGCAGCCCCGCCGGATAGGCGTAGTCGTACGCAACGACGTACGGCGGGTTGCGAACCTCGAAGCCGCGCGCGCGAAACGCCTCCCAATCGCTCATCGGATAGCCGAACTCGAGCAGGTTGATTCCGAAGACGCCCTGGTCGTCGAGCCGCGCAAGCAGCTCGCGCATGGCGTCGCCGGTGCCCGGGATCGCCGGCATCTCCACCATCACGGCGGGAACGAACCGCTGCGCGAGCGCGAGCTTGCGCAGCGGTTCGTCCAACATCGCCTCGACCCGCGCGCTGTCGCACGTGTCGCGCACGTCGAGCTTGACGCTCATGCGCAGCTCGTCGAGCCCGGCGTCGCACAGCGCTGACAAGATCGCCTCGTCGAGGAAGTCTCCCGCCGTGTAAATGCGCACATGCGCATCGGGGTGCTCGGAGCGAACGTGGCGCACGAACGCGACGGACTCCTCGCCAAACAGCAGCGGCTCGCCGCCCGACAATCCCACATGGGTTACCTCGTCGCAGCGTGCGGCGAACGCATCCACCTCGGCACGCCATGCGTCGTTGAACCCGTCGCACGTCGCACCGTCGCCTTGGTTCACGTTGAAGCAGAAGTAACAGTCGCGATTGCACCGCATGGACAGGACGAATGTCTTGCTGCCCAAGCCGGTCGAGCACGCCGCGCACGCGGGAGACAGCGGACCGACTACGATGCTCGCTTCGCCGTTGCGAAACGCCGCGCCCTTCGCGCGGAGACGTCGCTTGACGGCCGCCGTCTCCGCGTCGAAGCGCCCGGCCGCGGCGAGGTCGATGCCCTCGCGAGCCAACGCATCGAGGCAGTCGCGTTCGATGGCGGCGTATTCGTCGATCCACGCTCGCAGCGTCGGCCGCGCGGCAAGCGCCGCATCCCTAGTCGCCATGCGCGTCCTCCATTCGCCGAGCGACGTGCACGCCCTCGTCCTTCCCTCTCTTCCGGAAGAAGCGGTACAGCCACTTCCAATGCACCACAAGGTGCACAAGCAGCAACGCGAGCAACACCTTGGCCGCTATCGCATGGAGCGGATCCCAGAAGTAGTACCCGTCTGCGTACAGGCTGAACGCCAGCAGCACCGACCCCGACACGAGCAGCCCCGATACGATCACCACCATGAAAACGACGAGCGTCGTCACGTCGAGCACGAGGTTTCCCACGCGCGCCGGCGAAAGCCGACGCGCTGCGCCCGTCACCGTGTCGACCACCCAGTCAACATGCATCGCGCAATGCGCGAAAAACAGCACGACCAGGCCCAAGCTGATCCACTCGTGCACGCCGACGCCCGTGAGAGCCGGGTTCGCCACCGCTGCGTACGCCGCAAGCGCCGCCACATCGACGACGAGGTTCTTCCGCTCCATCTACTTCACCTTCTTCACAAGCAGCACGAGTCCCACCACGAGCGCGACCGGCGCGAGCAGCCACAGGTTCATGCTCGCGTCCGAAGGCTGGTAGTAACGCGTCGTCAGCGTGTCCCACGCGTGACATTCCACGCTGGCGCAGGTCACCTCGGGACAGCTCATCTCATGGACGCCGTCGGGGTCGGGAACGGCGTCGAAGCCATGGCACTCCCCCGATGCGCACGCCGTTGCCGGGCAGGGCGATGCGGGCGACACGGGCTGCGGCAGCCCCACCGAAGCGTCGGCCGCCACGCCCGCGAAGAACACGCACGCGCCCACAAGCGCGAACGCCACCAAGGTCATCACAGCTTTTCTCATCAGGCTCCTCCTTTACCCGAATGCACCCGACCGAAGGGATGCGCAGCGCGAACGCCCGCACCCCTTCGGCCAAGCGGGAGCGATTAGAGGGAATCCTTCGCCGTCGCAAGCGGCAGCAGCCTCAATCCCAGCAGCACTAGGAGCACGCCGAGCGCCACGACGCCCAGGGCGAGGCCCATCTCCGGCAGCGTGGGCGTGTAGATCATGCCCGCGTACGCGCCGGCAAGGCCCTGGCCCCACGGCCCCGTCACGGTGAAATCTGTCAGGAACGTCGCGTAGTCGAGCGCGGGCACCTGGAAACCTCCCACCACGAGCTGGATACGCTTGCAGAAGATGCCGAGGATGACCAGCAGGCCGGCAGCCACCGCAAGCGGGTTCGTGCGCAGCTTCGGCACGAAGCACACGAGCGCTGCAACGACCGACCCGACCACCTCGGTCCAGAAGAACGGAGCGAGCGGCCCCGTGGTCAGCATGGCCACGATCTGGGACGATGCCGGGAAACCCTCGGTGATGAGGTCGCAGGCGAAGAAGAACAGATCGACGCAGATGAACACGCCCATCGTCTTCACCAGCTTGACGAAGCTCTCCTGCGCGAGCTGCACGTACCCGCTCTTGCGCAAAGCGACGGCCGCCACGAGCACGAGCGCTGTGCCGCTTGCGAGCGCCGAAGAGATGAACCACGGAGCCAACAGCGCCGTGTTCCACATGGGGCGCCCGGGCATGAGGCTGAAAATCCACGCGTCGACCGCGCAGACGAGCAGCGCCCACACGAGAGCCACCACGGCGACGATGCGAACCGACTTCTCGCTCGCCTTTCCCTTTTCGGCGCCGAGCAGCGTCCACAGAAACACGATGGACAGGATGAGGTACACCGCCAACACGATGATGTCCCACATCAGCGGCGAGCCGAGGTTCGAGTACGCGAACAGCTCCCAGAGGCGCAGCGGCTGGCCGAGGTCCACCACCACGAACCCGATAGCCAGCACCGTGCTGCAGATGGACAGCCAGGTGGCCACCTTCGTAAGGCCCTCGAAGCCCGCGAGCTTGAACGCCTTCGGCGCCGCGGCTACGGCCATGCTGCCCACGGAGAGGCCGACGAAGAACATGAACAGGGCGATGCTGAGACCCCAGGGGTTGAAATCGCGCATATCGGTGTCCATGAAACCGCCCACCAGCTGCATTCCCCACAGCACGAGGCCGATCATCGTCACCGCTGCCGCGATGACGATGCCGATGGTGAGTCCCTTTCCGCCGAATTTGGCAGCAGGAACCTGAGGCGACTGCGTCGCCGTAACATTTTCAGACATGATGTGACCTTTCTGCCTAGACGAGATAGTACACGCAGGGACCCGTGCCCTTTTCCGGCAGCAACTGCTTGAACGGCCGCTCGCGAATGAGTTTGGACACGTCGGAATCGGGATCGTCGAAGTCGCCCCAGAAGCGCGCCATTTCACGGCACACGTCGGCGCACGCGGGGCGTTCGCCCTTCGCGATGCGGTGCCAGCACATCGTGCACTTCTCCACGACGCCCTTCTGATGCTTCGGCGCATCGACATTGCCCACGGGGAAATCGAGGAAGTACTTCGGCTCTTCCCAGTTGAACGTGCGGACGCCCGTGTAGGGGCATGCCGTCATGCACATGCGGCAGCCGATGCACTTGTCGTAATCCTGACGCACGATGCCCGTGTCCGCATCCTTGTACGTGGCGCCCACCGGGCAGGCTTTCGCGCAGGCCGGATCGTCGCAGTGCTGGCACGCCACCGTCATGAGCGACATCGACAGGTTGTCGGGCCATTCGCCCGCCGGCGTTTGCTCCACTTCGCCGCCGTCGGTATACGCCCGGCTCCACCATATGCTATCGGGCAGGTTGTTCTCCACCTTGCATGCCATCGAGCAGAAGTTGCACCCGACGCAGCGCGTCGTATCGACGACGAAACCATACCGAGTCATTATTCAGCACCCCCATCGTAGAGCTCGACTTCGCACAGGATTTCGTTGTAAGCGCTGTTGCCCGTAATGGGATCCATATCGACGCGCGTCAAGTCCGTGCTGTGGCCCGCAATAAAATCATCGGTCTGCCATCCGTGAGGAAGCAGGATACAATCGGGACGAATGCCCTTGGTGACAACGGCCTTGCATACCACGAAGCCGCGATCGTTGAACACGCGCACCGTATCGCCCTGTTTGATGCCGCGATCGCGCGCCGCATCCTCGTTGATTTCGATACGCGGTTCAGGACGAAGCTCGTTCATCCAAGGGATATCAACCAAAACCGACTGGGCATGGTAGATTTCATGCACGCTGAAACCGAACAGCGGGTATTTCTCGTGCTCCGGGCTGTTCACGCTCGCTTCGAGCGGCTCCTCGAAATACGGCGCGCGTTCGATGTCCATATCCAAAACGCGACCGTTATCATCCTTGGCGTACGGCTTCTCGATATAGAAGACGGCACGCTTCTTCGCCGTTGCCGCACCGCTCGCCGCAGCCGCAGGAGCCATGTCCTCGGGGAACTTCGCGATGAAGCCCTTCTCCTTGTAGTCGTCGTAGGTGAACCCGTTCGCTTTGTTGAAGGGGGTGTCGAGCGCAGCGCGCAGGTACTCCTCGTCGGTCTTGTCGTAGAGGTCGGGGAAGCCCATCTTGTCGGCGAGCATGCGGAACACGTCCATGTCCGTCTTGCACTCGCCCGCCGGCTCGACGGCCTTCTCGAACAGGGCGTAGCCCCCCGCCGCGTCCTCCTTCTCCCACGTGAGCGCGATGGGCAGGACGAGATCGGCATAGCGGGCCGTATCGGACATATGAGGATCGGCCACGCAGAAGAAATCGAGCTTCTTAATGGCTTCGATGAGCGCCTGACGACCGCTGTCGCAGGCCAGGGGGTTGCCCTGCATGACGTATACCACTTTGATCGGCAGGTCCTTGCCGCCGAACTTCCCGCTCTCCATGATCTCGGGCAAGTACTGCCCCGTCACCGCAACGCCCTGCTTGGCGTCATCCACTTTGATGAGGTCGACCGTGCTCGTCGTGCCGCCTGCGGGAGAGCCCACCTCGGTGTGCTCCTGCAAGTGCTCGAGATACGCGTACGTGCCTTTTTTGCCCAGGTTGCCCGTCAGCGAGGCCAGCAGCATGAAGTTCTTGTACACATGTCGCGAATTGTAGTAATGGCCGCAGCCTTGATACGTGGCAATGCCTGCAGGCTTCGCTGTCGCATACAGCCGAGCGACTTCCTCGATTTTCTCGGCGGGAACATCGCACACCTCGGCGGCTTTCTCGACGGTGTACTCCTTGATGCGTGACACGACATAATCGAACACGGTTTGAACCTTGAAGCCTCCAACCTCGAAGGAGCCGCGCACGGCGGGATCGGAAATCTTGTTCGCCGACCCGAATTCGCCGGCCGCCTCGTCGTACACCACCTCGGCATCGATTGCCTTCGGCTTGCCCGTCGCTGCGTCAACCGGCCCTTCTTCGGGCTCCATACCCAGGTCGGATAAATGAAGCAGCGTGCCGTCTTCCTTGCGAAGGAACGGGGCAACCGACTCGTTGGCCAAGAAGTCCCAATCGACCCAGTCGTTGTCGATGATATGGTTGCACAAGGCCAAGGCCAAATACCCATCGGTTGCCGGGCGCACCGGAAGATAGAGATCGGACTGAGCAGCGCTCAGCTGGAAACGCGGATCGATCGTGATGAGCGTGGCACCGTTTTCCTTCGCCTTGCGGACGAAGTGCCACATGTCGCGCGATGCGCCAATCGGATTGATACCCCACAACAAGATGGTCTTCGAGTTCAGGACCTCGGATGCGGGCGCGCTGTACGTGGAATACCCGGTCAGGTTGTTCATCCACATGTAGCACAGGTCGGCGGCCGGCGTCATCACCGTTGCCCCTGTCTTCTTCACGAAGCGTTCGAGGGACACGCTCGTGCCGCCGCGCGGCTTCATGGGCATGTAGGACGTCGCGTGGTTCAGGATGCCGCTGCCCACGTAGCTGTGCCAAAACGCGATGGCGGAATCGCCGTACTGCTCCTGCGCCGCCTTCATCTTGTCCGTCAGAAGCGTGATAGCTTCGTCCCAGCTGATACGTTCCCACTCGCCCGCGCCTCGCTCGCCGGCACGCTTGAGCGGGTATAGGACGCGCTTCGTGCCGTAGAGCCTTTGCGGATTCGTCTGACCCTTGACGCATCCGGTCTTGAACTCGGGATGGGCGGCGTTGTAGTCCGACACCGGTTTCACCTGCACGAGCTTGCCCTCGCGCACGATACCCTTCATACGGCATGACGGTCCACCGCAGTTTCCGCCACACGCACTGTAAAACACCTGCTCTTCGGGTGTTTCTCCGCTGCGGGTGTCGGCGGCGAGCGCGGTGAGGTTCGGCATGACGACCTCTCCCACGGCGGCTGCGCCTGCGACGACGGCGGTGGTCTTTAGAAAACTTCTGCGCGTGAGTCCGGCGTGCGGGCTCTTCGTTTCTGACATCTCTCCTCCTCAAAAGGTCAGTCAGGATACCCTCGCGTGCTCCCTCGGGCTTCGGCTGCGCAACCATCGCCTGCAGCGCACGTGCTCGAACGATATCCCCCATAATCCCAACGCAGAATCGGCCAGATCCTTGTGTCTGTCATGTTATCATATTGTAATAGTTCAATGAAGCAATTAGATGATGCTACTTTAAGAATAATCGAGACGGGGACGCCTGCAGCTGAGGAAAACGCGTGCCGAGACGTACAGATCGCGCATCCGACATGACGAAGGCGCCCGACAAGCGGGCGCCTTCGCGCGGCGGCGCGCACCGAAGCGCGCCGTATGCGGGAGCGGCCTTCGTCACTCCCCCTTGAACAGCTTGCTCACGTCGAACCCGTCGGCCAGGCTGCTCGGCGCGAGCAGAACGCCCTTGCCGTCCTTCGCACCCTCGTAGGCCAGGTTCATCGCGCGCAGCTGCATGGCTTTGGGATTGCGGTCGTACACCTCGGCCGCCTCGACGAACATCTCGGAGATGTCCTTCTCCACCTCGGCCAGGATGACGCGCGCGTTGCGCTCGCGCTCGGCCTGCGCCTCCTTCGACAGCGCGTCCTGCAGCTCGCGCGGCACCATGATGTCGCGGATTTCCACGCTCATGACGGTGATCCCCCACTGCTCGCACTTCGCGCCCATGATCTCCTGCAACTCGCGGTCGATCTGCTTGCGGCGCAGCGACAGGTCGGCCAGGTTGAGCTGGCCGATGGCGTCGCGCATGGCCGTTTGCGCCGACCACAGCACCGCCTTCGGGTAGTTCTCCACCTCGAGGCAGGCCTTTTCCGCGTCCCACACCATCCAGAACAGGATGGCGTCCACGTCCACCGGCACGAGGTCGGCCGTGAGAGCCGCTTCGGCCGAGAAGGACGAGGTCATCACGCGATGGTCGATATGGATGGCCGTGTACTCCACGAAGGGAACGAGGAAGTACAGCCCCGGCCCGGCCACGCGGTTGAAGCGGCCGAAGCGCAACACGGCCACGCGCTCCCATTGCGGCGCGATGCGCACGCAGCTCGCGCACAGCAGGCCGACGACCACGGCGGCCACGACGGTGACCACGGACAGCCACGGCAGCGTGGCCGCGAACGTCACGCCGAACCCCAGCGCGAACATGACGAGCGAGAACAGGTAGACCCCGGCCCGCGTCGCTTCGTTCGGCTCAAGCTCCGTGGATGCGACCGAGCGGCGCTCGTCGTCCTTCGACCTTGACGTTTTGACATGATCGCTTCTCAGGCTGAACTTCATAACCTACCCTTCCAACGCTTCGAGCCGTTTCTCCACGAGCCCGACGATATCCGCACGCGGCACGCCCATCTCGCGGCACTGCTGAATGAACACGTCCGCGAGCGAATCCACCGCGTTATCGGCCGTTTCGCTGGCGCTGCGGTACTTGTCGTGCACGAACGTGCCCTTCCCCCGTTTCGAGACGATGTAGCCGTCCCGCTCGATATCCTGGTACACCTTGCTCACCGTGTTGTAGTTGATCCCCAGCTCGACCGCCATCTCGCGCACCGTGGGCAGCTTGTCGCCGGTGTCGTAGTAACCCGAAGTGATGAGGTAGATCAGGCGGTTGCGCAGCTGCAGCCAGATAGGGATGCCGCTGTCGTCGTCGATGGTGATCTGTATGGTTTTGCTCTCAGTCGTCACGCTTGCCTGCAATCAAAATCGTCCGAACATATCCTGCGTACGCTCCTCATCATATCGCACCCAGGGCCATCGGCGTGAAGGACGCCGCGGCCACGATGCAATACCGCAGAAGAAGTCCACCAACCAGCACGCACGTCGACGAACCCAGCATGGCCGGGCGCAACGGCACGAGGCCGCTTGCCGCATGCACCGCCAACGGCACCGCGAGCCCCAGCGTGCACACCCCGCCCCAGAACGCAGGAGCGAGCGAACCCGTCAGCAGCAGGTCGCACGAGGCGCGCGCCGTCTCGGTGAAGTCGGCCTGCGTCAACAGGAAGGCCGCGAGCACGCACGCTTCGATGACGCCGAGCGCCGCGCCCGCACGCCACAGGGCGGCGGACACGTCGTACGACGGCGGGGCCAACGCCGCGTCGAGCGTCACGATGGCGGCGACGCCGCACGACAGCGACGACACGACGAACAGCGCGATCAGCCACGGCGTGTGCCAGAAATCGATGGACACCATATCCGACAGCAGCAGGCCCGTGTATCCCATGACCCCGACGGCGCACACGCCGCCGACCACGCAGCACGCCCACTGGAACGCCCGCGGGACCGACCCGGCGATCAGGCCGTACAGCGCCTGCGCGCCCGAAGCCGCCGTCAGCAGCGCCACGAGCCACGCGCCCACCGACATCACCGACTGGAACGGCATCACGGCAACCAGCCATGCACGCTCGGCGTTGCCGAGGTCGAGCAGCAGGAACACCGCCGCCAGCACCATGAGGCACGGGGCCGCGTAGAAGCCGGCCTGGCACGTGCGCGCCAAGCGCTCGCTCGCATCGCTTCGGCGCACGGCGTCCCACACGCAGGCGCTCGCGGCCGCGAAGAACGCCCCGCCGCCGGCCCCTGCGAGAAACAGGTACGCCACGATGTACCAGCCGAATACCACCGCACTCCCCCTGCCGATGAGCATGTCGCGGTTAGTATAACACGTTATCATAGGATATTAGGTCAAATGGGATGGGGAGGGAAGAGAGGTGCGGATGGGAGGGTTGGGATAGGGATGGTGGGAAGAGGGGTGCGGATGGGAGGGTAGTGGGTGCGTCCGCGTTGGGGAAAGCGTGCGCGAGAGCCCCCGCGGACGCAGGGAGGAAGAGAGCGCTTGCGCGCACCCATTCGCGCGCAGCGCTTCCCCTCGTTCGCGCGCAGCTCCCCCTCGTTCGCGCGCAGCGCTTCCCTCATTACGCGCGCAGCTTCCCTCATTGCGTCCGCGGTGGCGCTTGCGTACGCATGGCGTTCGGCGGACGCAACGAGGGGGAGCGGGGACACAACGGGGGTCGACGGATGTCCGGGATGCGGCAAGCAGGCCCGCCTTCCTCGCTCTACGCGAAGAACGCGCCTTCCTCGTTGCGGAAGAAGCCTTCGGTTACGAGGTCTCCTACGATGGAGTCGAACGTGGCGGCGTCTACGCCGTCGCGGCCGGCGGCTCGCTCGAAGACGTCGAGGCGTTCGGCCAGCTCGTCGGCGCCGATGCCGGGCTCGGCCAGCACGATGCGCACGAGCTCGGCACGCTTTTGGCGGCGCGACCCTTCGAAGGCCGACTGCCGCGTGTAGTGGGCGCTGCGCCGCGACGGGTTCGCCACGAGCGTCTTGAGGTGCGCGCCGTAATCGAGCAGCGCGTAGTACCAGGCCCGGGCATCGTCCTCGGGGCACGTCGCGGCCACGAGCGGTGCCAGCTGGCGATCGGACACCTTGTCGCACGCGGGGAACAGCTCGTGCAGGAACACGGTGCGCACGTTCGTCTCGATGTACACCGAAGGACGGTTGTAGGCGAACGCCATGACGCCCGCCGCCGTGGCGGGCCCGATGCCGGGAAGCGCTTCGAGCTCCTCGGCGGTATCCGGAAGCTTCCCTCCCCGCTCGGCCGCGCACACCTCGGCCGCCCGCTTGAGCGCGAGCGCGCGACGGTTGTACCCGAGGCCCTGCCACTGCGCCAGCACGTCGGCGGTGCCGGCAGCGGCAAGCGCGTCGATGGTGGGAAACAGCCCCAGGAAGCGCGTCCAATGCTTCTCGACGCGCGCCACCTGCGTCTGCTGCAGCATCACTTCGCTGACCAGCACGGCATAGGGGTCGTCGATGCAACGCCACGGCAGGACGCGGTACAGCCGCTCGCCCTCGCTGCGCACGAGCTCGACGAACTCGTCGCGTCCCATCGCATCCTCGGGCCACGCGTCCAGGCCGGCCTTCTCTACGCGCACGACTCGCACACGTCCGCCTCGGCGCCATCCCCGACGATGCGCGGCTCGAGACTCGGGCACCCTGCGGCGCAGTGCGCGCTCGGTTCGCCAGCCGAGCCTTGCGCCTTCGCCATAGCGGCCTCCACCACCGGGTGCGAGGCGCCCTGCTCGATGAGGTCTCGGAGCGTGATGGCGCCGAAGTACGCGTTCAGCAGGCGATCGGCACCCTGCCACAGCTTGTTGTACGCGCAATCCTTCTGCTTGTCGCAGTAGGCCGGGTCCATCACGCACAGCGAGATGCTCACAGGGCCCTGCACCGCCTCGAGCACCTCGAGCAGGGTGACGGAAGCCGGGTCGCAGTTGAGCGCGAGGCCGCCGCGGGCCCCGCGCACCGTCTTGATGAGGCCGCCCTTCACCAGATCGTGCTGAATGCTGCGGGCGAACGCGTAGGGGATGTCCTCCTGCTCCGCGATATCGGACACGGACACGTAGGATTCCCCGCTCTTGTAGGCGGCCCTCAGAATCCTGCAGGCGTAGTCGCAGCGACGCGTGACATCCATCAGTTTCCCTCTTCCCCGATGAGCAGATCTTCCAAATGTTCCAGCTCGCGTCTGAAGTCGCTCACGACCGCCTCCTCGAGGGCGCGGTACTCGTCGGAGTCGAGCGGTTGGTACGCCGCCAGCTTGTCGAACAGGTTGTCCGCCGTCACCGGCAGGTAGCGCCGCGCGACGAGGCTGGCCTTGTAGGCTTCCTCGATGGCTTCGCGGGCGGCCATGTACATGTCGTAGCGGGGCATCTGCGCCGAGAAGCGCACGAGGGCCGCCCGATCGATCCCACGCAGCGACGGGTGATCGCGCGCGACTTCCATCCAGATGTCGCTGCGCTCGGACTCCGTGGGGTAATCGATGTCGATCACCGACAGCGGCTCCAAGAGGTCGTAGAAGAACGGGTCGATGTCGCCCGCTTCGGAAGCGGACGCCAGCACGAACACGTCGGGATTCTCCACGGCCGAGCGGATGAGGCTGATGGCCTCGCGCGCGCCGCGCGACAGGCTGGCCATGAGGAACCCGCCCAGCTCATCGCCCATCGACGACTCCACCATGGGAGACATCCACATGTCGAGGTCCTCCAACATGAGCACGCCCGCGCCCTCGAAGGCGTTGCGCGCGGCGTTGAGCTTCGGCTGACGGTCGGCCTGCGCCATGACGCACAGCACCGGCATACCCTGGAGGTTCTCCTCCATGTGCATGCGGATGGCGGGCAGGCCCAGCTCGCCGAGCGTGGCCACCATGAAGCGGTTCGCGTCCTCGCGCGCCGGCGAGCGGAACAGCAGCGCGTCGGTGGCCGGCATGCGGTCGAGCCCGTGACGGCTGTTCAGCATGTCGACAAGCTCCTGGAAGCGCTCGTCGCCCTGCATGCCCACGCCGAAGTCGCGCATGAGCTTCACCGTCTCGTCGTAGCCGACGAGCTCCTTGTACGAGATGTTCTCGAGCGACGACACCACCGCATGCGCGTCGGGGTCGTCCCCGCACGACTCGATGGCAGCCGCGAGGGCCTTTTCGACGTCGGACGTCTCGGTTGCAGCCTGCTCGGGCGCGGGCTCGGCAGGGGCGTCGGCGGCTGCGGCCGGAGAAGCCTCCGCGGCTGCGGGCTGGGCGTCCGCCTGCGCGGAGCGCTCCGTCACGTGCTCCACCCGCATGAGGCGCGATGCGTCGAGACCGAGGAAATCCTGGGAGATCATGTCGGTCATGTCCTCGAGGTCCTCGCGCGACAGACCGTATTCCTCAAGCTTGTCGAGGGCGAGGCTCTGCAGCTGCTCGGCGCAGGCCGCGGCCTCGTCAGAGGACAGATAGGGCTCGAGGCGCTCGAAGACGTATTCGGCGATGGAACGCTCCTTGAGCTTGCACGCAAGCTGCCACGCCTGCTTGAGCCCCTCGAGGGCCGCTTCGTCGGGCACGGTGCCGCCCCCGTGCTGGGCGCGTTCGAACGCCGCCAGATAGAGGTGCATCCCGAGGACCGCATCGCCCGAAGCGCATGCTTGGGACGCAAGGCGCAGGTACTCGGCGGAAGAATTGCTATGCTCGTCATTCTGGCTGGGCGAGCTGTTCGCGTCGTTCTCAAACATGGACCCAACCTCCTTTTCAAAGAAACTGCATGTCACCAAAAGAAATGCATATGCTCAGGTCACATTTTACCGAAGAAGGAGGCATCCGCATAGGCCGCACCGCAAAAACCCCAAAACGTCACGCATACGACAGCGAAGCCGCCGCAGGAGACCGGGGGGCGGGAACGACGTCCCCGCTACCAGTCGAGGATCTCCCACCCCTTCTCGCGCGCCGTGCGCGAGAGCGGCCGGTCGGGCGACACGGCGCGGGGGTGCTCGGCCGCGGCGAGGATGGCGCGGTCGGAGTGGTGGTCGCCGTAGGCGTAGGCAAGCTCCCAGTTCCCGGGGCCGAACTGCTCGTCGCCGTAGCGGCGCACCGCGGCGAGCTTCTCGTCGCCCTCCACCGGCACGCCTTCCACCTGACGCGTGTAGGTGCCGTCGGGCGCCACGCACATGCGCGTGGATATCTGCCGCTCGAAGGGATGGTGCTCCATGGCGCGCAGGATGATGGGCTCGAAGGTGGCGGACACGATGAGCACCGTCTCCCCCGCCTCGGCGTGCGCGCGCATGGCGGCGTCGGCCTGCGTGCGGAACAACGGCGCGATGCGCTCGTCGTAGAATTCCGCCAGGAACGCGTTCACCTCTTCGACGGGCTTGCCTTCGAACGCGCTGAACACGAGGCCGCGCACGGCGGCCTCGTTCTGCGGCAGGCGCAGCTTGTAGGCCGCCGCCCACAGCAAGATGCGGAACACGTCGCGCTTCCGCAGCATATCGTGCTTCATGAGATGGCTGACCAGCAGCACCGGCGAGTTGCCGTCGATGCTCGTGCCGTCGAAGTCGAACACGGCAAGGCGCGCCTTACCCTCAGGCGCGCCTTGCCTTTGCGCGGATGCGCTCTCGATTCCCGTTGCGGGCATACGTCGTTGTTCCCATTCCCTGTGCGACGGGCGGGAACGGGCGCATGCGCTAGTCCTCCACCTCGTCGATCGTCTCGGTGAATTGAGAATTATACAACTCCGCGTAGAAACCGCCAAGTTCGAGCAGTTCTTCGTGCGTGCCCTGCTCCACGATGTCGCCGTCGCGGATGACCAAGATGAGGCTCGCGTTCTTGATGGTGGACAGGCGGTGCGCGATGACGAACGCCGTGCGTCCGGCCATGAGGTTGTCCATGGCCTTCTGGATGCGCTCCTCCGTGCGCGTGTCCACCGAGCTCGTGGCCTCGTCGAGGATGAGCATGCGGCGGTCGGCCAGGATGGCGCGCGCGATGGTGAGCAGCTGGCGCTGGCCTTGGCTGATGTTGCTGGCATCCTCGTTGATCTCGGTGTCGTAGCCCTGCGGCAGCGTCTGGATGAAGTGGTGGACGTAGGCCGCCTTGGCCGCCGCCTCCACCTCCTCGTCGGTGGCGTCGAGCTTGCCGTAGCGGATGTTGTCGCGGATGGTGCCGTGGAACAGCCACGTGTCCTGCAGCACCATGCCGAACAGCGAACGCAGATCGTCGCGCGCGAAGTCGCGGATGTCCACGCCGCCGATCTTGATGGAGCCCGACTGCACGTCGTAGAAGCGCATGAGCAGCTTGACCATGGTGGTCTTGCCCGCGCCCGTCGGCCCGACGAGCGCGACGGTCTGGCCCTCCGACACGCGCGCCGAGAAGTCCTTGATGACCGGCTTCTCGGGGTCGTAGCCGAAGTGCACGTGGTCGAACTGGACGTTGCACTCCACGTCGGCGGTGCGCGCGGTCACGTGATCGGGCTCCTCCTCGGGAGCCTCGAGGAACGCGAAGATGCGCTCGGCCGCGGCCGCCATCTGCTGCAGCACGTTGGACACCTGCGTGAGCTGGGTGATGGGCTGCGTGAAGTTCTTCACGTACTGGATGAACGCCTGGATGTCGCCGACGGTGATGATGCCCTGCACGGCCATGAAGCTGCCGGCGATGGCCACGGCCACGTAGCCGAGGTTGCTCACGAAGTTCATGATGGGCTGCATGAGGCCCGAGATGAACTGCGACTTCCACGCCGAGTTGTACAGGCGCGCGTTCGTGGCGTTGAAGTTGTCAACCGTGCCGTCTTCGCGGTTGAACGCCTTGACGATGGCATGGCCCGAGAACGTCTCTTCCACGAGGCCGTTGATCTCGCCGAGCGTGTTCTGCTGCGCGACGAAGAACTTCTGCGAGCGCTTCACCACCACCATGATGAGGACGAGCGAGATGGGCAGGATGAACACCGTGATCAGCGTCATGAGCGGGTTGATGGTGAGCATCATGATGAGCACGCCGATGATGGTGGTCGTGGACGTGATGAGCTGCGTCACGCCCTGGTTGAGGCTCTGGCCGAGGGTGTCCACGTCGTTCGTGATGCGCGACAGCGTGTCGCCCACGCTCGTGCGCTCGAAGTAGCCCATGGGCATGCGGTCGATCTTCTCGGCGATGCTCTTGCGCAGCTGGTAGCACGTGCGCTGCGACACCGAGCTCATGATCCACCCCTGCACGAACGAGCAGGCTGCGGACAGCACGTACAGCCCGAACGTGAACAGCAGGATGGACGCGATCTTGTCGAAGTCGATGCCGCCCGACCCGTCGATTTTCGCGACGATGCCGTTGAACAGCTCGGTCGTGGCCGTGGACAGCACCTTCGGCCCGACGATATTGAAGATGGTGGAGCCGATGGCGAACACGAGCACCACGATGATGGCCACCTTGAAGCGGCCCATGAAGGCGACGAGCTTGCCGAGCGTGCCCTTGAGGTCCTTGGGCTTCTCACCGGGCATCATATGCCCGCCGGGTCCTCCGGGGCCGCGCCTGCGGCCGCCGGGCATGGAACGATTCTCCTGGGCGCTCATGCTACATCACCTCCGTTCAGTTCCTCGGCCGACAGCTGGGACATCGCGATCTCCCGGTACTCCTCGCAGGTTTTCATCAGTTCCTCGTGCGTGCCCTGGCCCACGATGCGGCCCTCGTCGAGCACGATGATATGGTCGGCATGCAGCACGGTGGAGATGCGCTGCGCCACGATGACGACGGTCTTGCCGCCCAAGCGCGTGTGCAGCTCCTGGCGCAGGGCCGCGTCGGTTTTGTAGTCGAGCGCCGAGAAGCTGTCGTCGAACAGGTAGGCGCGGGCCTCGGTGGCCAGCGCGCGGGCGATGGCGAGGCGCTGACGCTGGCCGCCCGACACGTTCGTGCCGCCCTGCGACACGGGCGCCTCAAGCCCCTCTTCCTTCGAAGACACGAGCTCGGAGGCCTGTGCGATGTCGATGGCTTCTTCCACGCGCTCCTTCGGCATGTCCTCGTTCGCGTAGGCCACGTTGGACTCGATGGTGCCCGAGAACAAGAACGCCTTCTGCGGCACGTAGCCCAGCTGCTCGCGCAGCGCCTGCTGGCTCACGTCGCGGATGTCCACGCCGTCGATGGTGACGGAACCGCACGTCACGTCGTAGAAACGCTCGATGAGCTTGATGACCGTGGACTTGCCCGAACCGGTTGAGCCGATGATGGCCGTGGTCTTGCCGGGCTCGGCCGTGAAGTCGATGTGCTCGAGCACGCACTCCTTCGAGTCGCCGTACTTGAAGCTCACGTCGTTGAACGCGATGGTGGCGCCGCTCGATTGCGCGGCGAGCGCCTCGTCGCGCGCCTGGTCGGCGGCCGGGTCGCAGATGGTCGGCTTCGTTTCCAGCACCTCGTTCACGCGCTGCGCCGCCACATCGGCACGCGGCAGCATGATGGAGATCATGCCGATCATGAGGAAGCCCATGATGATGACCATGGCGTACGTGATGAACGCGATGAGGTCGCCGGTTTGGATGGCGCCGGTGTCGATGTAGTGGCCGCCCACCCATACGATCATGACGGACACGAGGTTCATGATGAGCATCATGACCGGCATCATGAACGTCATGACGCGGTTCGTGAACAGCTGCGTCTTCATGAGGTGCGTGCTGGCGTCGTCGAAGCGCTTCTCCTCGTAGGCCTGGCGGTCGAACGCGCGGATGACGGGCAGGCCCGTGAGGATTTCGCGCGACACGAGGTTCACCTTGTCGATGAGCTTCTGCATGATCTTGAACTTGGGCATGGCCACGCGCATCAGCACCATGATGATGACGAAGATGGCCACCACGGCCACCACGATGATCCAGCTCATGGCCAGGTTCGTGCGCGAAATCATGATGATGCCGCCGATGGCGAGGATGGGAGCGTAGAGCACCATGCGCAGCAGCATGACGGTGACCATCTGGATGAGCTGGATGTCGTTCGTGCCGCGCGTGATGAGCGAGGCCGCCGAGAAGCTTTGCACCTCGGCGTCGGAGAACGACACCACCTGGCGGAACAGCTTCGCGCGCAGCGTGGCGCCCACCTTCGCGGCCGTGCGCGAGGCGATGAAGCCCACGAGCACCGCGGCCACCATGCCGAGCGCGGCGAGGCCGAGCATCATGAGGCCGATGCGGATGAGGTACTTCATCTGCAGGTCGGACAGGTTGTAGCCGAGCGACTCGTACTCGGCCTTGGCGGCGGCGATGGCCTGCTGATCGACGATGGAGTCGCTCACGTCGCCCATCTGCTCCTTGGCCTTGTCGAGCATGTCGAGGATGTCCTGCTTCTGCACGGCGCCGGCCTGGTAGGCCTGCATCACCTGATCGAGGTCGAGGTCGGGGATCTGGCTGGCATAGTGGATGGCCACGAGCGGCATCGCCACCATGCGATCGAGCTCCTCCTGCTCCTTCTTGCCCTGGTCGTTCAGCGTGTACGTGCCGCTGTCGCTTTCGGTGTAGGCGTCGCGGAACGTCTGCTCGTCGTTCTCGGGCAGCATCATGGCGATCTCGTCGTGGGTCTTGGCCGTCATCTCGTCGGTGGCGGCGTGCTCGACGCCCGACTGCTGAATGCCCACGTCGACAATCTGCGACGTGTAGTTCGGCAGCGCCAAATCGGTGAACGCCTGCACGATGAGCAGGCACACGATGAGCACTACCGCGATTTTGCAGTTCTTGAGGTAGCGTATTATGCGCACGGGGTATCGCCTCCTTCTGGTTTGCTCTTGCACGTGCCGTCGGCATCGCGCTCATGGAACTCGACGACCTTGCGCAGGATGCGCACGAGGTGCTGCATGTCTTCGACGCCGACGTAGGCCAGCACGTTGTCCATGTGCTCGTCATGCAGGCGCCTGCCCTCGGCGGCGAAACGCGCGCCCTCCTCGGTGAGGCTCACCGACACGGCCCGGTAGTCGTTGCTCGCCCGATGGCGCTCGATGAGGCCCTTCTCCTCGAGCGACTTGAACGTTTGCGACTGCGCGCTGGGCGTGGTGTGCATCATCTCGGCCACGCGCCCCGGCCTGACGTCGCCGTCCGCGCGATCGAAGGCGCCGATGACCATCATCGTGCGCGCCTCGGTGGGCGTGACGCCCGCAGGCGTCGGCGGCGAAATCTGGCCGTGCTTCATGCGCTGCATGAGCTCGTACAGTTCGCGTTTCGTTTCGAAAAACGGATCTGTCATCGCACCCTTCTTCGTCTTCGTTTCGGTCTTGCTACAATTTAGCTGCTAAACTTTATCACTGATTAAAAATTATGCACCGAAATGTTTCCTTCGCCACAGAACCTGCATGGGGAGGATGCCCCCTTGCGCGCGGCGCGAGATTCCCTGGTCGTTCGATCGCGCCCGCGCGCAAGGGGGAAGGAAAAACTTTTTCAAATTGGGGCTTGCGTGAAACGCACTCTACCGGTAATATATTCCGCGCTGCAAAGCACGGGGTGTTAGCTCAGTTGGTTAGAGCGCCGGCCTGTCACGTCGGAGGTCGCGAGTTCGAGTCTCGTACATCCCGCCATCCAAACATCGAGAACCCGCTTCGGCGGGTTCTTTTTGTATGCGCGCTTCGCACAACCAGAACAAATGTTTCACGTGAAACATTCGCCGCTCCCCCGTCGAACATTTCGCCATAATAATGATTGCACCGCGAAGAATCTTCCGGTAGAATATCTTTCGCTGCAAAGCACGGGGTGTTAGCTCAGTTGGTTAGAGCGCCGGCCTGTCACGTCGGAGGTCGCGAGTTCGAGTCTCGTACATCCCGCCATCCAAACATCGAGAACCCGCTTCGGCGGGTTCTTTCGTTTCCTGACGAATTCGCCGTCAGAACGACCTCTTTCGCATCGGGTGCGCAACGGAATCGTCCGGCGCACGGCGGTCTGCTATGCTCGGGCGCACAGCCCTCGCCTGCCCGCCGAGAAAGGATCGCCATGACCGCATCGCCCGCTGCATCGCCTGCCGACGTCGCCCGCACCGTCGAAGAGGCCTACCTGTACGCCTATCCGCTCGTGCTGCTCGACGTCATCAAAGACATGGCCACGAACACCGTCGAGGCGACCGAGGAGCGCGCGCCCGTCAACCAGCTGTTCCACGCGCGCAGCTTGGCGACGCCCGGCATGGTCAGCCTGACGCGCCCCAACGTGGACACGCTGTACTCGCAGGCCTATCTCGACCTCGCCGCCGAACCCGTCCTGCTCTTCAAGCCGCGCACCGAGCGCTACTGCACGGTACAGACCTTCGACGGCTATTCCAACACGCCGTTCATCCTGGGCACCGACGGCCTCGGCGGCAACGACGAAGCCGTCTACGCGCTCTGCGGCCCCTTCTGGAACGGCGCGCTGCCCGACGGGGTGCAGGCCGTGCGCATGCCCACGGACTTCGCGTGGCTGCTGCTGCGCACGAAGTGCTTCGGCCCCGACGACGTGGAGAACGTGCACGCCATCCAGGACGCCATGGACACCTGCCCGCTCTCGGCGTTCGACGACAAGCGTGCCGGCACGTACCGCCCCGCGCCGGGCGTCTACGACCCCGCACGCGACTACGTGCCGCTCGAGTACATGGCGAACCTCTCGCTGCAGGACTACTTCGACCGCTTCAACCGCCTGGCGCAGGACAATCCCGGCGCCGCCGCCGACGCGCCCGCCCTCGCACGGTTCGCCGAGTTCGGCATCGGGGCCGGCCTCGCGTTCGACCTGCAGGCGCTCGGCGAGGACGTCGTGCGCGCCACGGCGCACCTGCCGCACCTCATCGACCGCGCCTACTCGTCCGAACACGCCCACATCACACCGTCGAACGGATGGATGTTCATGGACGAGCGCGTGGGACGGTTCGGCACCGACTACGCGTTTCGTGCGGTGGTGGCCTACGGCGGGTTCGCCAACCCCGTGTCGATGGCGGTGTACCCTTCGATGGTGATGGATGAGGAAGGCGTTGCGCTGCGCGGCGACCGAGCCTACACGCTGCACTTCGAGCCGAACATGACGCCGCCGCACGGCGCGGACGGCTGGTGGTCGCTCACGGCGTACACCGACGCGGGCAGGCTCGTGGAAAACGAGCTCGGCCGCTACAACCTGGGAGAGGTGGACGACCTGCCCTTCAACGAGGACGGGTCGCTCGACCTGTTCATCCAGGCGACGAACCCCGGCGGGCGGCGGGAGCGCGCATGGATTCCCGTCTGCGAAGGCGTCTTCTCGCTGACGATGCGCATCTACCTGCCCACCGCCGACGTGCTCTCGTTCGCCTGGCAGATGCCGCGCCTGCGCGTGCGCTCCTAGCGCGCGGCGCGCTGATCCACGCGCATGACCGACAGCACGTGCAGCGGCCCGACGGCAGCGGCTTCGTCGGGCGCTGCCGCGTTGGCGGCGTCGCAGCAGGCGCGCAGCAGCACGTCGGGGCGCAACGATCCGGTCAGCTTCGATTCCAGCGTGAACGTCGCCACCGAGCCGGCAAGCTCCATCTCCCCCACGAGGAACTCGTCCACCCGCAGCACCTTCTCCTTCTTCTTGCGAACGACCGTCACCTCCTCGGGCGGCGCGAACGACGCCGGCGGTCGCGACAGCAGCGCACGGTACGTGGCGATGGGATACGCGGCCGAAGCGGCCGGCGCATGCGGCTCGATGTAGTCGCACGCCGTCACCATGAGGTCGGGCACGCTGGCCGCCTGCAGGGCCTCGAGCGCCTCGTCGACCGGCACGTAGCGCGTCAGCTGCAGGTCGAACAGCTCGTGCGTGCCGCCCACCCCCACGGGCAGCGCCGCGCCGAAGGCGATCTTCATATGGGGCGAGAACCCCTGGCTCACCGCGAACGGCAGCCCGGCACGCCGCACGGCGCGCTCGAGGGCGCGCGCCAGCTCGAGGTGCGACAGCAGCGCCAGGCGGCCCTGCTCGCAGAACGTCACGCGCAAACGGAACAGGTTCGGATCAGGCATGGGTCGCCTCCTTCGGCTCCGCGTTCGAACCGCTGGCCACACGCGGGCGGGCCAGCTCGTTGTCCACGCCGAGCGACGGGCACGCGCCGCACGCCGAGCACTTCCCGAACGTGCAGTCGGGCGTCGTGCGCTCATCGGTTGCCAAGCGGCGCTCGCGCGCCAAGAAGCGCGTGGACACGCCGGTGGAGATGTGCTCCCACGGCATGACGCGATCGGTGGGATACGCCGTCTGCGCGATGGCGGCCGGGTCGATGCCCACCTCGTCGGCAGCCTCGCGCCAGGCGGTCTCGTTGAAGCACTCGGTCCATGCGTCGAAGCGCGCGCCGCGGCGCCAGGCGGCTTCCACCCACGCGGCGCCTTCGCGGCCGGCCCGGCTCATCACGGCCTCGACGAAGCTCGTGGCCGGGTCGTGCCAGTGCACGTCGATCGCGCGGTAGCGCACCGAGTTGCGCAGCAGGTTCACGCGGCGCAGGGCTTCCTCGGGCGGAATCTGCCCGTCCCACTGAAACGGCGTCTGGGCCTTCGGCACGAACAGCGCGCACGAGATGCTGAGGGCGAGGCCTCCGCGCTGCTCGGGCGGCGTGGCCGCCTTCATGCGGTCGTAGGCGCGCTGCGCGAGGCTCGCGATGCCCTTGATGTCGTCGTCGGTCTCGGTGGGCAGCCCGATCATGAAGTACAGCTTGCAGCGCCGCCAACCGGCCGCGAACGCGGCATCGAGCGCGCCGAACAGGTCGTCCTCGGTCACGTTCTTGTTGATGACGTTGCGCAAGCGCTGCGTGCCGGCCTCGGGCGCGAACGTGAGACCGCCCTTCTTGCGGCCCGCCACAAGCTCGGCCATGTCCACGCCGAACGAATCGAGACGCTGCGAGGGCACCGAGATGCGCACGCCCTTGCCGTCGCACGCGCGGTTGATGCGCGTGAGGATGTCGGCGATCTGCGAGTGGTCGGTCGACGAGAGCGACGTGAGGCTGACCTCGTCGTAGCCCGTCTCGGCCAGGCCCTGCACCACCGATTCCACCACGTTGTCGGCCGAGCGCTCGCGCACGGGGCGGTACATCATGCCCGCCTGGCAGAAGCGGCAGCCGCGGGCGCACCCGCGCAAGATCTCGACGTTGAGACGGTCGTGCACCACCTCGGTGAACGGCACGATGCACGGCTCCCAGCCGGGGCTCGTCGCGAAACCCTCGAACAGGCTCTTCTCGATGCGGGTCGGCAGCCCGTCTTCAAGCGGCTCGATCCACGAACCCCCCTCCTGCGCCTCCTCCTCGGACCTCCACCGGTAGAGCGACGGCACGTACCAGCCGGGCTCGACGGCAAGCGCGCGCAGGATGTTGGCGCGGAGCGCCCCTTCGGCGCGCATGCGGCGGATGATGGCCAGGCCGCGCGGCAGCGCCTCCTCGCCCTCGCCGATGTTGAAGGCGTCGAAGAACAGCGCGTACGGCTCGGGGTTGTACGCGCAGGGGCCGCCCCCCACCACGAGCGGGTCGGTTTCGCCGCGCTCGTCGGGATGCAGCGGAATGCCCGCCAGATCGAGCGTTTCGAGGATGTTCGTCGCCGCCAGCTCGTGCGGCAGCGTGATGCCCACCGCGTCGAATTCGGACAGCGGCGCGCAGCTTTCGATGCTGAACAGCGGGATGCCCTCGGCGCGCAGCGTGTCGCACATCGCCGGCGCGGGCAGGAACGCGCGCTCGGCCACCATGCCGTCAACCGCGTTCACCACGTTCACGAGGATGCGCAGCGCCTGGTTCGCCTGCCCCAGCTCGTAGGTGTCGGGGTACACCATGCAGAAGCGGAAATCCGCTTCGGGCTTGTACACGCAGCCGAACTCGTGGTTGAGGTAGCGCGCAGGGCGCTCCGCGGCAGCCAGCAGCGGCTCGAGACGCGGCCAGAGATCCGTCATCGAACTCGTTTCCCTTCTTTGGTTTACGGTGCCGAAACGGCGGTTACGAGCGGGCTTTGCCTGCGCCGAAGCGCGACACGGCCGCATTGCGCACGCCGCCGGCCGCATGGGCCGCCTGTACGGCGCGATTGCGCACGCCTTCCACGGCCTTCGCACCGGTGGCCTGCGCCTTCGATGCGGCGCGGCTCGCCGCCGCACGCACCACCTTGTCGCGAGCCTCGGCCACGGCGTCGGTGAGCTTGCCGAACGTCGCGCCGTCCTCGTAGTACTCGATGGCAGCGCGGCCCATGGCGATGGTGCCCGTGTAGCCGATGGCGGCCTTCACGGCCCAGCCGAGCGCCGGCACGAACGCCACGAGCTGACGCGCCACCGCGCGGCACGCGAACGCGCCGCCCACGAGGGCCGCAAGCTCCTTCACGCGCTCCATGTTGAGCTCTTCGCCGTACGAGGCGGCAATCATGAGCAGCATCTTCGCCTGGTTGAGCGTCATGACGGGCATGTCGGCGCCCGGGATGATGACGAGCAGGCCCACGCCCGCGTTCTGCAGCGCGGTGGAATTCACGGCCTCGAGCGACAGGGGCTTGCGCACGAAGGGAAATGCCAGCGCGAACGCCAGGCGCTTATCGTTGCATGCGGCGATCACCCAGCCGCCCATGCGCTCGTTGAGCGACGAGACGGCGTCGCGGTCGAGCGCGTACGGTTCGTTGGGGAAATCGGCGCCGATGGCCTGCACGGCCTCGGCCCCGTTCGTGGCGGCATCGGGCGCCGGCAGCGGGGCCGGCTGCGCCTTGGGTTCTTTGGGGGCGATGAGATCGCCGTGCGGAATGGGGTTGCCGGCGGCCTTCGCCATGTCGGCCACGAGCGACGGCAGCGTGGTGACCACCATCACGGGAACGCCCACCGCGCGCACCTGCGCGGCGTACTCCCCCACCTGCTCGTTGAGGCCCGCCACGATGACGGCCATGTCGTCGCCGGAAAACGGCACGAACGGGCGCCCGTCGAGGTACATGAGCGATACGCGGGCATGCGGCGACGCGCTGGCGAACGCCTGGCGCACGTGCGCCTGCACGTCGCCCGGAGCGCTGTCGTCAAGGTACACGCTCACCGAGAGCGAGGTGCGACGCGCCTCGTCGATGTTGGTGGCTTCGTCGATAACCGCTTTGATGTCAACGGGTAGCTGCATAACCGCCCCTTTTCCTAGCGCTGCTTCTGGATGTTATGGGTCCACACCGAGCCGATGAAGCCGAGCATGACGAAGTTGAGCACCATGCCCGTCGACCCGTAGCTCACGAACGGCAGCGGGATGCCCGTGATGGGCATGAGCCCGACATCCATGCCGATGTTTTCAAGAATCTGGAACAACCACATGCCGACGCCGCACATGACGATGACCATGCCGAACAGGTCGCTCGACGCACCGGCAATACGGAAGCATATCAAAACGAGGGACGCGTACAGCGCCAGCAGCACCATTACACCGAAAAACCCCAGTTCCTCGGCCAGCACGCAGAAGATGAAGTCGGTCGGCGCCTCGGGCAGCAGGCCCAGCGTATGCTGCGTTCCCTGGAACAGTCCCTTGCCGAACAGACCGCCCGAGCCGATGGCGATCTGCGCCTGCTTGAGGTTGTAGCCATCGCCCGTAGGATCGGAATCGGGATCAAGGAACACGGTGAGGCGGGCGCGCTGATAGTTTTTGAGCAGACGGTACTCGTAGGTGCCGTCGGGCTTCTGGTACTTGAGCACCTCGTCGATGGCGAACACCGCCGCGATGGCGATGATTCCCGCCACCAGCGTGATCAGCAGGAACTTCGGCCGCGCGCCGCCCACCACGAGCGCCACCGCCGTGATGAACAGGTACACGAGGCCCGTGCCCAGGTCGGGCTGCGTCATGATGCACACGAACGGGATGAGCATGATGCCGAGCGCCTTCAGGTACTCGCGCGCGTCGTCGAGGCGCCCCCCGTAGCGCGCCATGACGCTTGCGTCGAGCAGGATGACGGTGATCTTGGCGAACTCGCCGGGTTGGACCTGCGGGAGCGGGCCCAGCTTGATCCACGATTGGGCGCCCATGCCCGCGTCGGTGCCGAGCCCCGGTATGTGCGGCGACAGGATGAGCGCGACGCTGACGACGAGGAAGATAGTGGTGAAGTCCGACAGGCGCCGGTAGTCGAAGCGCCACACGAGGATCATGAGCACGGTGCCCAGGGCCACGTTCGAGAGCTGGCGCGAGAAGCTGTAGTCGGGATCGCCGGTCACCGCCGACAGCACGATGACGAGCCCGTAGGACACAAGGAGGACGATGACCACGATGAACGGCAGGTTGAGCCAGGGGAATCGGCGCGTGCGCGTTGCCTGCACCACGATTTTGTCGGGCGCCTTCACTGAGTTGATCTGCGGTAGCTGCGACATAGCGCCTCCTCTCCTCGTCTCTTTAGTCGGTACGGCCGGACGACGTGGCAGCGCCTGCGCCCTCCAGCACCTTGCCGGTGGAGCCGGCGATCACGCCCATGCCCGCGCTCGGGTCTTCGGCGGTCTCGCTCGCGAGGGCCGCCGCGAGCACCTTCGCGCCGAGCGGGGCCGCCACCGACGAACCGCCGCCGCCATGCTCGACCACGCAGGCTACCACATATTTGGGGTCGTCCACCGGAGCATAGCAGGCAAACCATGCGGTGTCGGCCTGGTCGGTGTACTCGGCGGTACCCGTCTTGCACGCCACGGTGGCGGGGTCGATGCCCTGTTCGTTGAGCAGCTTCGACACGTCGGCGTTGTCGGTGGCCACGCCGTTGAGGGCGTCGCGCATGAAGGCGAGGTTCTCCGCGGGCACGTCGAGCTCGCCCGCCGTCTCCACCTTGTGCGTGGCGGCCACGTCGCCGCTTGCGTTGCGCACCTCCTTGAGCAGGTGCGGTTTCAGCAGCTTGCCCGTGGCGATGGCCCCGTAGGCAACCGCCACCTGCATGGGCGTGACCAGGACGTAGCCCTGACCGATGATCATGTTGGTCATGTCGCCGCCCTTCCACGCCGCCTCTTCCGGCGTGTCGCGGAAGCGGTTGTACTTCCATTCGGGCGTGGGGATGGTGCCCACCCCTTCGCCTCCAAGGTCGATGCCGGTGTACTGGTCGAAATGGAATTTCGCGAGGTAGTCCTGCAGAGCCGTCTCGCTCACCTTGCCATCCTGAGCCGCCTCGAAGAAGTCGTGGGCAATCCAGTAGAACACGACGTCGCACGACTGCACGATGCCGCCGCGCAGGTCGAGCGTGCCGTGGCCCGAGTGGTTCCAGCACATCTGCTCCTGGCCCGTGCCCCAGCCGTCCCATGAACCGCCGCAGTCCCACGTGCGCTTCAGGTCGGCGAACCCGTTCGCCAGCGCCGCGAGGCCCGTGAACGTCTTGTACGTCGATGCGGCGGGATAGGTGCCTGCGATCGCGCGGTTGAGCAGCGGCTTTTGGGTCTCCTCCGAGCTGTACACCGCGTATACGTCCTCCGAGATGCCGCCCGTGAACTCGGCGGGATCGAACAAGGGGTAGTTCGCCATGGCCACGACGCCGCCGTCGCGCAGGTCCATGACCACCACCGAGCCCGCCACGCCCTGGCCCGTACCGATGGTGCCGTCCTCGGGCGCAATGAGCGCGGCCAGCTCGCGGTCGGCCACGTACTGCACGGGGCCCTTGATGGCGAGGTACACGTCGGAGCCCTTCGTGGGCTGCGTCTCGCTCACCACCTTCACCACGTTGCCGTCGGCGTCGGCGATCACCTTGCGCTTGCCGTGCTCGCCTGCCAGGAGGCTGTCGTACTTCAGCTCGATGCCCGACGTGCCCATATCGTCGCCCGACTGCACGTCGCGCCCTTCGCCGACCGTCGCCAGCCCCTCTTCGGTGACGGAGCCCGTGTAGCCCACCACGTGCGCGGCCAACGCGCCGTAGGGGTAGTCGCGCACGTAGCGCTCCTCGGTTTTGATATGGGGAAACGCGTCTGAATGCTCGGTGATGAAGGCGACGTCGCGCAAGCGCACGTCGCTCGCCACGACGCGCTGGCTCTGGGCGCCGCCCGTCGCGTCCTGGATGCGCTGCTTCACCACGTTGTACGGCACGCCGAGCACCGTGGACAGGCGCTGCACCACATCGCGGTCGTTGGCCGCCTCGGCGTCGGCCAGCACGGTGAGCGACACGCGGTTCTTCACGAGCGGCACGCCGTTGACATCGCAGATGTAGCCGCGCGGCGCCGGCGTCGACACGGTGGCGTACTGGTTGTCGTCTGCCTTGCTGCGATACGTATCGGACGAGAGCACCTGCATGGTCCACAGCTTCGCCGTGAGCGAGCCGAACACGGCGGCGGCCAGCACGCCCATGGCCACGAAGCGCGATTTGAGGTTGTCGGCCGGATTGGACACGGGGCGCTGCGCGGAGCCGGTGCGCACCTGCGCCGGACCGCCGACGCGCCCGCCGGCGTTGCCGAGCGACGACGCCACGCCCACCGAGCTGATGGAGCGCACGTCCTTCTTCACGCTGACGTTCGACGACTTCGTGTTGTTGCGCACGGCGAACACGACGGCGATGACGATAATCGCCACGATAAGCGTGACGACGGTGGCGATGATGGCGGCGATCATAGCAAGCGCCCCCTATCGCAGCCGAGGCGTGCGCGGTCCGCGGTCTTGAGCGCCGTCGGAAAGCAGACGCGCGATGATCGGATAGAACACGAGACCGACAACGCAGTCGTACAGCGTGCATGGAAGCGCGCGGTACAGAAACGCGTCCACGGGGCTCACGGCCATGCCGAGCGCGATGAGCAGCGCGCCGTACAGCATCTCGGTGGCGAACGTCGCCACCACGAGGATGGTCAAGGGCATGAACAGCGTGTCGTTGTCGAGCACCGAGAAAGCGCGCGACGCGATGAACGACACGATGACGAACAGGAGCGCGTAGCCTCCCACCGGGCCGGTGCCCAGCAGGTCGCAGAGCAGGCCCAGCACGAACGGCAGCACGGGACCCGCGTCGAGCGGGCGCACGATAGCCACCACCAGGACGTAGGCCAGCATGAAGTTCGGCTGCGCCGAGAACAGCGCGATATTGGGAGCCACCACGATCTGCAACAGCACGGCAAGCACTGCGCCCACGGCGATGACGATGCTCTCACGCGTCAGGTTCATGCAGCATCGCCTCCTCCGTCGGTGGTGTCGGTATCGTCTTCGCCGTCGGCGCCCACGCCGAACACGACGAGCACTTCTTCAAGGGTTCCGGTCGTGTCGTTCGGCGACACCACCACGCGGCGCGTGGCATCGCCCTGGCTCGCGTCGACCTTCACCACCCGGCCGATGATGAGGCCGCGCGTGTAGCTGCCGCCGAGCCCCGAGGTGACCACCACGTCGCCGGGGTTCACCACGGCATCGGCGTCGAGGTCTTCGAGGTACAGCAGGCCTTCGAGCGAACCGCGCACGATGCCTTCCGCACGGCTCGACTGCACCATCGCGGCCGCGCCGCTGTTCGAGTCGGTGAGCAGGCGGACGCGCGACGTGTGCTCGGACACCTCGAACACCTGGCCGATCACGCCCGAGGTGCCCATGACCGTCAAACCGGTTTGCACCCCGTCGGCCGACCCCTTGTCGATGGTCACCGACTGGTCCCATGCCTGGTCGGGGTTGCCGATGACGCGGGCGCCCACGCCTTCGATATCGTATTCGTCCTTGAGATCGAGCAGCTGCTGCAGGCGTTGCGCCTCCTGCTTGTACTCGTCGGCCTGCGCCAGCAGCTCGCGCAGCTCGGCGTTGCTCTCGCGCAAGCCCGACAGCGTGCTCTCGTCGGCCGTGAGGTTCTCGAGGCTCTGCCCCGCCGAGTTGACGCCCGCGTTCGCGGCCGCGCCGACGAACTTCAACGGCGCGAACGCGCCCGCGACGGAGCTCTGCATCGTGTGGAGCGGGCCGTCTTCGGACTCGCGCGCATACACGGTGATGAGCGCGACCGACGCGACGAGGAATGCAATGAGCAGAACTCGGCGTAGGAACACCGAGCTTCTCTGTTGGAAATTAAGCGCCATGAATAAGCCGGCTCAGCCTTATTTCGAGCGCATGAGCGTCTGCTTGAGCGCCGTGGGCGTCTCGAGCACCTTGAGGCAGCCCATGACCACGTTCGTCAGCGCCGTCTCGCTCGTCCATACGGGGATTTCCAGTTTATCGGTGAGGTAACGGTCGAGGCCGGCCAAGAGGCCGCCGCCGCCCGTCAGCAGGATGCCGTTCTGGATGATGTCGGACGCGAGGTCCGGGTTCGTCTTCTTGAACGTCTCCTTGATGTGCACCACCATTTCCTCGCAGGGCTGCACGAGCGCGGCGCGCACGTCCTCGGACTGGATGGTGACCTCTTTCGGCTGCTCGGTGATCACGTCCTGGCCCGAGATGATCATGTCGCGCTCGCGACCGTCCTCGAACGGCAGGATGGAGCCGATCTTGATCTTGATGATCTCGGCCGTGCGCTCGCCGATCTTGATGCCCAGCAGATCGCGCAGGTGCATGGCGATGGCCTCGTCCATGCGGTTGCCGGCAAGGCGCAGCGACGACGAGGTGACGATGCCGCCGAGCGAGATGACGGCCACCTCGGTGGTGCCGCCGCCGATGTCGACCACCATGGAGCCCGTGGGCTCGGTGACCGGCAGGTCGGCGCCCATGGCCGCGGCCATGGGTTCCTCGATGAGGTACGCTTGCCGCGCGCCCGCCTGAACGGCGGCCTCGAACACCGCGCGCTTCTCCACCGAGGTGGCGCCGCACGGAATGCAGATGACGATGCGGGGCTTGGCCTGCCAGGGATACTTGCGCGGAGCGGCCTTCCCGATGAACGCCGAGATCATGGCCTCCGTCACGTCGTAATCGGCGACGACGCCGTCGTGCAGCGGGTGCTCGGCGGAGAACGCCTCCGGCGTGTGGTTGATCATGTTCTTGGCCTCATGGCCCACGGCGAGCACGCGGTGGGTGGCCTTCTCGATAGCGACAACCGAGGGCTCGTTGACAACGATACCCTCGCCCGGGATGGCGACCAATGTATTAGCAGTTCCGAGGTCGATGGCCATGTCCGTGGACATCTGGCCGGTCAAACCCGAAAACATATCGAAAAACGACATACAGGAAACCCCTTGAATCTCGATTCCAGGTGAAACCGAATTTTAGCACAGGCGTTGACCCGTTGAGGAAAATCCACGAGGGGCACACCCGGCCCGGTGGAAGGAGAACCCAGAAGAGCGAACAGCCGCCCCTGGCGCGCCTCTTGCGGCACCCCCCTATTGCGCGTGGGAAGTGAGGCACCCCCTCATTGCGCGCGGGAAGGCGCGGACTGGTCCGCATGCCTCCAGCCGCGCGCAAGGCTTGGAGGCGCAGGTGGAACGCGGGAGGAGCCGAGCGCCTGGTCAGCCCCTCCAGAAAACCCTAATGCACGCTACACGATAGGCAGGGGTCGTAGGCGCGGACGAGCTTCTCGATTTCCAGGCGCACGACGTCCTCTTCGGCGCCTTCGCCCACGAGCGTTTCGGCCAGAAGGCGCATGTCGGCCTCGAGGTTCGCCACGTTCTGCGCCGTCGGCGTGAGAATGGACGCATGCACCACGCGGCCCTCGGCGTCGAGCTCCAGGTCGTGAAACAGGGCGCCGCGCGGGGCCTCGGTGAAGCCCACCGCGCGACCCGCCTTCACCTCGAAGGGCACGGGCTCGCTCGAACTCTCGATGGCGCCGGGCTCGGCCAGCATGCGGCAGATGTTGGCGCAGCGATCGAGCGCGTCCACCAGTTCCACCGCCTGCGCCACGTTGTTCATGAACGGGTTGGCCTCGGGCGGACGCAGCCCCGCCTTCGCCGCAGCCACCTTGGCGTTCTGCCCGAGGTTCTGCCACGAGGCGTTGATGCGGGCGAGCGCGCCCGTGAAGTACGGGTCCTGCGTCTCGCGCACGCGGGCCAGCAGCGCAGCCGAGTGCGGCACGGCGTACTCCTCGATGTGCTCGTGCACGTCGTTCGCGTCGAACTCGATGCCCGCGTTCAGGAAGAAGCCCGCGTCGGAGCACTCCACCGGGTAGTAGTCGTCCTCCACCATGGCCAGCATGTCGCCCGCCGTGGCGATGGCGGGCACCTCGAAGCCGCGGAACAGATCCACCGCTTCGAGCGCGAAGTCCATGGCCGCGTCCATCTTCGCCGCCAACTCGAGGTACTCGTCGGCCGTGATCTCGTGCGTGAAGCCGCCCACCACCGCGGTGATGGGATGCACGCTGCGGCCGCCCACCTTCGTGCACAGCTCGTTGCCGAGCGCCTTGAGGCCGAGCGCCTGCTCGAACAGGGCCGGATCGGTCTCGGCCAGCGGGAACACGCTCGACATGCCCACGAAGTCGGGCGCGGCGAACACGAACAGGTGCGTCGCGTGGTTCTGCAGGTAGGAGCCGTACACGAGCAGCTCGCGCAGGGCGCGCGTGCGCGGAGTGACCTCGACGCCGAACACGCGCTCGATGGCCTTGAGGTCGGTCACCACGTGGCTCGACGAGCAGATGCCGCAGATGCGCGAGGCGATGTAGGGAATCTCCTCGTAGCGGCGGCCGCGCACCATGCTCTCGAACAGGCGGGCCGGCTCGACGACGTTCATCTCGACGGTTTTCACCGCTCCGTCCTCGATGACCACGTGCACGTTGCCGTGGCCCTCGATGCGGGCGATATGGTCCACGTGTATTGCGGTTTTCGTCATGGGATGCGTCCTCACTCGCTGCCCGCAAGGGCGGGGTTCGTCTGGTTGAACATCTCAAGCGCCTGGTCGAAGTCCTCGACCGACACGCCGTAGCGCGCCACGGCCTCGCGCGCCGACGCCAGGTTCGCGTCGCGCGACAGCCCACGGCAGCCGTTGCAGGGCCGTCCCAGGTTCACGCACTTCGCGCCGCAGCCGGCCGTGGTCACGAGGCCCAGGCACAGCTGGCCTTTGCCGAAGAAGCAGCTCGACTCGTTGCGCTTGCAGTCGCCGCACATCGTGCGCGAGGTGTAGGCCTTGTTCGAGCCGTACAGTGCGCGCTGCAGCACGTCGATGAAGTCGAGCGAGTCGATGGGACAGGCGCGCACTTCGTAGTCCACGTCGATGACGGCGCCCACCGCGCGCGGGGCCACCATATCGCCGCAGGCCGAAGGCACGCGATCGTACACCTGGCCGGGCCGCTCGAGGAACCCGTCGGCGGCCATGCCGGGAATGCCGGCCGTCGTGGCGCACGCGCCCACGGCGATGACGGCGCTCGCGCGCTCGCGCAGGCGGCGCACGGTGGCCTCGGCTTCCTCGGTGGTCACGGCGCCCTCGATGATGGCGACGTCGAAGTCCTCGGGCATGGGATCGCTCGAGGCGAGCTGCCAGTAACGCAGGTCGATCTGGCCCAGCACGTCAAGCAGGTGCGCTTCGGCGTTCGTCACCTGGAGCTGGCAGCCGAAGCAGCTGGCCAGACCCACCACCACCACGCGCGGCGTGGTCGGCTCTTCCTGGCAGGCTATGCAGTTTCCGCTCATATCGCGCTTCTCCATCCTACATCGACCCCTGGATGTTCTTGGCTTCCCAGTAGTTGAACACGGGCCCGTCGATGCACACGTACTGGTGCCCGATCTGGCAGTGGCCGCACTTGCCCATGCCGCACTTCATATGACGCTCGAAGCTCACGTAGATGTGATCGTAGCTGATGCCCTTCTTGCGCATCTCGTCGATGGCGAAGCGGTACATGATGGGAGGCCCGCACAGCGCGCCGAACGTGTTGGACGCATCGATTTCCAGATGCTCGAAGGGCTTCGTGACCAGGCCCACTTCCCCGTCCCACGTGTCGTCGGGATGGTCGACGGTCAGGTAGAGGTCGAAGTCCTTGCGGTGGCGCCACATCTCGAACTGGTTGCGGAACATCACTTCGGAAGGCGTCTTCGAACCGTAGATGATGGTGACCTTGCCGAACTCCGAGCGCTCGTCGTGGATGTTGTTGATGAGCGAGCGCAGCGGCGCGATGCCGAGGCCGCCCGCCACGAGCAGGATGTCGTGGCCCTTCATGTCCTCGAAGGGGAAGCCGCGGCCGAAGGGGCCGCGCATGCCCACGATGTCGCCGCACTGCATCTTGTGCAGCACCTCGGTGAAGTGGCCCGTGCGGCGCACAGTGAGCTCGATGAAGCCGCGCTTGGACGGCGAGCTGGAAATGGAGATGGGAGCCTCGCCCACCCCGAAGATGGACAGCTCGACGAACTGGCCCGGCTCGTGCGAGAACGCGTCGCGGATGCGCTCGTCGATGAGACGGAACTCGAACAGCTTCTCCGTCTCGGTGAGGTCGATGATGGACGTGATGCGCGCCGGCCACGGCCGGTACGGGTTGGCCGCCATCATCTCGGCGCCCGTGAGGGGCGCGGCTTCGTCGAAGAACGGCTTGACCTGGACGGTGGACACCGCGCAGCTACTGGGCATCGTCGGCCCCCTTCCGCTCGAAGAACTCGAGCACCTCGATGGGGTTGATGTTGGCCTTGCACGCCTTCACGCAGCGCCCGCAGCCCACGCACAGCATGCGGTCGTGGTTGGCGAGGAAGCCGTTGAGCTTGTGGTACATGCGGTGACGCACGCGGTTGCGCCCGTCGTCGCGGAAGTTGTGGCCGCCGGCCACCTGCGCGAACTGCGGCGCCGTGCAGGCATCCCACACGCGCTCGCGCCGCCCGGTCTCGCCGGAGGGGTCGAGCGTGTCCTGGATGTCGAAGCAGAAGCAGGTGGGACACACCGCCGAGCAGGCCGTGCACGACAGGCAACGTCCGCCGAGCTCTTCCCAGAAGGGGTCCTTATGGAACGCGTCCATGAGCATGGCCACGTCCTGGATGTCGGGAATCGCATCGTTGAACGCGTCCTGGCGCCGGCGCGTCGCGTGGCGGAACTCGATGCGGTCCTCGTCGGTGGCCACCTGCGGGTTGCAGGCGGCTTCGAGGATGTTCGCCGCATCGACGCTCGAGATGCTGACCAGGTACTTGTCGCCGATGTCCTGCAAGAACAGGTCGTAGCCGAAGCGCGCCTCGTCGGCTCCCCACAGGTGGCAGAAGCACGTCTCGGACGGCGTGCAGCTTATCCCCACGATGAGCGTGGCGTTGCGCCGCGCCACGTAGTACGGGTCGGGATAGCGGCCGTCCTTGAACACGAGGTCGAGGCGGTTGATGGCGTTGATGTCGCAGGCGTGCGCCCCGAAGATGACGCGCGGCGTGATCTCGGAGGCGAAATCGGTCACGCTGTTCGTGCGCGCGTCGAAGGACATGAGCGTCTCCTCGGGCGGCAGGAAGTACTTCTTGGGCGATGCCAACGTGGTCGGATAGGCCAGCTCGATGTCGTCGGGCGACTCGATGGCCTCGAACACGTAGCTCTGGTCGCGCTTGACCGGAGCCACCACTTCGTAGGATTCCATGAACGCCGACACGAGCGTTGGCAACTCGGATGCATCGATGACACGATAGAGCATGCTTTCGTCCGTTCTCGTCTAGGTGAACGTATGCAAGTTCGACGGCCCGATCCCACCCCGAGGACCGCCTCGGCGCACAAACGCAAAAGGCCTCTCCGCAGCACCGCAGCGGAGAGGCCTTCCCATTGCCGTAGGCTTACGCGAAGAAGATGCCGATCTCGCGCTCCGCGGACTCCGGAGAATCAGAGCCGTGTATAACATTCTCATCCATGATGAGGCCGAAATCGCCGCGAATCGTGCCGGGGGCAGCTTCTGCCGGATTAGTGGCACCCATGAGCGAGCGGCACTTCGCCACCGCGCCGTCGCCGGACACGACCATCTTCACAACCGGGCCGCTCGTGATGTAGGAGATCAGGCCGTCGTAGAACGGCTTGCCCTCGTGCTCGGCGTAGTTGGCCTTGGCCTGCTCGTCGGTCACCATGCCCAGCTCCATGCGCTCGATGGTGAGGCCCGCGCGCTCGAAGCGGTTGACGATCTCGCCGATGTGGCCGTTGCGCACGCCATCGGGCTTGATCATCGTGTAAGTCTTCTGCTCTGCCATGTTGTAGTGCCCTTTCTCTCATTCTCTCATTCGAGTACGAACGCTTTTCAGGTGGTGCGCATAACGCGGCCCCGCTCCCCCGCGCACGGCGGCGCGGGCGGCAGGGCCGCAGGAATTAATTCTGGCTCGGGAAGTACAGCTCGACGTTCGACACCTTCCACCCGATCAGGTTGCGGACGAGCGACACCTTGTACTGCACGTCGCCGCCCTCGGCCGTCTTGGCCGTCACGTACACGGTGGAATCGCTCATGGACTTGTCCATACCGTCCACCACCGGGCTGCTCACGGGCTCGAGGAGCTCCTTCATCGAAGCCGCGTTCTCCTCGGTCACCTCGCCGGCGAACGTCGCCTGCGGGTCGGAGAACAGCTGCTCGACCACCTGGTCCTGGGACGGGTAGCCCCAGCCCTGCGTGTAGAGGAACACGGCGGCGCCGAACGCCACCAGAACGAGCAGGATGACGGTGACGAGGATCTTGAGGCCCACGTTGCGGCGCTTGCGATCCTGCTTGGCTAGGCCCTTCGACCACTGCTCAAGCTCTTCGTCGCTCGCGTTGAAGAAGTGATCCTCGGCACCCGGGGCGCCGTAGGGGTTCTGCTGCGCCTGCGTGTACGGATCGGCGTAGTAGTACGGGTCCTGGCCGCTCGCATAGGGGTTCTCGTCCACGTACACGGCCGTGCCGTCGGCGGCCACGTCGAGGCCCGACATGTCGGCCACCGAGGCAACCGGGGCCATGACCTGGGTGACTTCGGCCGTGCCTTGGGACACCGCGGCGATGGCGCGCTGGTAGTCGACGCTGGCCGAGTCGCTGAGGAAGTACGTCTTGTCGGCGATGGACTCGTCGAAGGCGTTCACGGCCTTCTGCATCTGGCCCGAAGCCACGTAGGCCTGCCCGAGGTTCGCGTACAGCTTGTTGCGCGTGTCGGGACGCATGTCGAACTGCAGGGCGCTCTCGTAGGACGCCACGGCGTCGGCCGGACGGTCGAGCGCCATGAAGCACACGCCGAGGTTCAGCAGCGCCTTGGTGGGATCGGGGTTGGCCTCGTCGAGCGCGGCCTCGCGAAACGCCACGCCGGCTTCGGCCGACTTGCCCAGCTTGAGCAGGGCGTTGCCCATGCCCGAGTAGGCCTTGTACGACGCGTCGTACTTGGCGTCCGACACCGCGATCTCGAAGTGCTTGACGGCATCCTCGTAATCGTGGAGCGAGGCGTAGGCCATGCCGAGGTTGTAGTTCACCGCGCCGCACGCGTCATAGGCCGCGTCGGCCGTGGCCTGCGTGTAGGCGTGGATGGCCTCGTTCGGGTTCTTCAGTTTGACCAGGCAGTTGCCTATCTGGTGGTAGAGCAGCCCCATCTCGCCGGGAGCAAGCGAGCTGCCCGCATCCTGCAAGCACTGCGTGTACGCCGCGAGGGCGCCTTGGAAGTCCTTGCGCGCGTACGCCGCGCGGGCTTGCTGGAATACTTCGTTGTTCATCTGCTTCCTTCGTATCTTCGCGGAATCGCCTCGGGCATGCCGGACGTTATTCGGCGGCGTTCTCGATTTCGATGCTCTCGATCACATCGCCCACGCGCAGCTGGCTGATGACGTCCATGCCGTCGACGGTCTGGCCGAACACCGTGTAGCCCGAGTCCAGCATGGGCTGGGCGCCCAGGCACAGGTAGAACTGCGAGCCGGCAGAGTTGGGGTCCTGCGAGCGGGCCATGGCCAGCGAGCCGTCGAGGTGCTTGTTGTTGAGGTTCGTGGAGAACTCTTCTTTGATGGAGTAGCCCGGGCCGCCCGTGCCGAGGCCCGCGAACGGGTTGCCGGCCTTCTTCACGACGTCCTCGGAGGAGAGGTCGCGCGTGTTCGGGCAGCCGCCCTGGATCACGAAGCCGGGGACGTGGCGGTGGAACTTGAGGTCGTTGTAGAAGCCCTTGCGCGCCAGCTCGACGAAGTTGCCCACGTGGATGGGGGCGTCCTTGCCCGCCAGCTGCACGCGGATAACGCCCTTCGACGTGGTGATGACGGCGATCTCGTCGCCGGTCGGCTGGTATTCCGGGGTGTACTGCGCCATAGGTCGGCTCCTTTTCGTTTGCTTATCGTACATGCGCCCACAAGAAATGAGGCGAGGGAATCGCATACAGGAGTGAAGTTTAGCAGGTCAATCCCCCGCATCAGGAAAAATCGTAGAACATCCACGGCAAGGTCAAGCAGCTGTAGCCCAACGCGCTCCGCGCTGATACAATCTTCGTCGGGATCGACCTTTTCACAAGGATCTCATGACGAGAAAGGCGGATCGTTTGGCACGTTCGCAGAATCTCAGCACGAGAATCCTGTCGCACGCGTCCGTGCCGTCCCTCGCGGTCGGCATCCTGTCGTTCGCGCTCCTGCTCCCCTGCTTCGCAAGCGGCTGCGATGCCGCGGCACCCTTCGGCGGAGCGGCTTTGCTCGACGCCGAAAACGTCAGCAACGGTCTCGGTTTCACGCGGTCGGCCCTCGCCAATGTCCTGAGCGGAATCCCTCTTCTCGTACCCGGTTTGTGCATGGCGAAAGGCAAGCTCGTCGCAGCGTGGGTCTCCCTCGTTCCCGTGGCCCTGCTCTGCGTGGCGCCCGCATACGTCTACTTCAAGGGATTCGCCGGCGTCTCGCCCACGAATTACCCGGTGACCGTCGTATCGGCGTGCATACTGCTCGCAAATCTTTTGATCTTGGCAGTTTGCAGCGTTCTGGCGCGCCAGGAGCAGCGCCGAGGCTAAGAACGGCGAAAGAGAGAAAACTGGTGCCCTTGACAGGATTCGAACCTGCGGCTTTCTGCTCCGGAGGCAGACGCTCTATCCCCTGAGCTACAAGGGCACGGTGCAGGAGATTATACGCTATCATGGACGAAACGGAAAAACAAAAACAGGATTTGGGCGTATTCAATGGAAGAAACCATAACGATAGAGCGCATGGGCTACACCGCGGAAGCCGTGGGCCATTTGGAAAGCGGCAAGACCGTGTTCGTGGAGGGCGGCGCGCCCGGCGACGTGGCAACCGTGGAGATCGTGGAGGACAAGCCGACGTTCGCGCGGGGGCGCATCGTGCGGCTCGACGAGGCGTCGGCGCTGCGCGCGAAGCCGCAGTGCGGCGCGGGCGACGCCTGCGGCGGCTGCCCTTGGCAGCATCTGGCCTACGAGGCGCAGCTCGACGCGAAGCGCGGCAACGTGGTGGCGGCGCTCGAGCGCACGGCGAAGTTCGACGCTGCGCGCGCCGAGGAGCTCGTGCGCCCCTGCCTGCCGAGCAAGCGGCAGTGGGGCTACCGAAACAAGCTCGAGCTGGGCGCGGCCTTCGACGAGCACGGCACGTTCCAGCTGGGATTCCACCGCGAGGGCACGCACGACATCGCCTCGCCGGGCGTCTGCGCCCTCGCCCACGACGCCATCGCGAAGGCGCCGAAGGCGCTGCGCGGCGCGCTCAGGTTCGCGCAGGGCTCGTCGGACCTCGGCATCTTCCGCGTGGGCGTGCGCCACAGCCTGCGCACGGGCGACCTCGAGGTGGCGCTGTGGACGACCCCGGGGGCGTTTCCGCGCGGGCACATGGCAAAGACCATCAAGAGCGCCGTCAAGGCAACGAGCATCGTGCGCGTCATGGCCGACCCCGGCAAGGCGCGCAAGATCAAGGGCGTCGAGACGTTCGACGGCAAGGGATGCTGGGAAGAGCAGCTGGGCAGCGCGCGCTACCTGGCCAGCGCCCCGTCGTTTTTCCAGGTGAACACCGCGCAGGCCGAGAAGCTCGTCGCGTGCGTCATCGAGGGCTTGGGCGGCCGCATGGGCGAAGACGGGCCCGAGGGCCTCGACGACCTCCTCGTGGCCGACCTCTACGCCGGCGGCGGCACGTTCTCGGTGCCGCTCGCGCAGGCTGGCGCCGAGGTGCTGGCCGTGGAAGCCGCCGGCTCGTCGGTGCGCGACCTGCGGCGCAACGCCGACATGAACGCCGTGGACGTCGAGGTGATCGGCGGCGACGCGGCGCGCGAGCTGCCGGAGCTCGGCGACCTCGACGCGCTCGTGGTGGACCCGCCGCGCGCGGGCCTCGCCGACGGCGTGGTGGAGAGCATCGCCGCGGCCGCCCCTGCGCGCGTGGCCTACGTCAGCTGCAACCCGGCCACGTGGGCGCGCGACGTCGCGCGCTTCGAGAACGAGGGGTACCGGCTGATCAGCGTCCAGCCGGTCGACCTGTTCCCGCAAACCTACCACGTGGAGGTGGCCAGCGTCTTCGAGCGCCTCTAGCGGCGCACCGCGCGCCGCGCTCCTCCCCTTCCGCACCCGCCCCGCGAACCTGAAAGGACCGACCATGATCCTGTCGGACATCACCATAGAGAAGCTGCTCGCCGAGGGCAGCCTCGCCATCGAGCCGCTCGAGCCCGCGCAGATCCAGCCCGCAAGCGTGGACATCCGCCTGGGCGACACGTTCAGCATCGTGGAGGACACGCCGAGCGGCATCGTGGGACTCGAGGACGAGATCGCCTACAAGACCATCCGCACCGACCGCTACATCCTGCTGCCGGGCCAGTTCGTGCTGGCCACCACCATGGAGTACGTCCGCCTCGGCAACGATCTGACCGCCTTCGTGGAAGGCCGCAGCTCGCTCGGGCGCATGGGGCTGTTCGTGCAGAACGCCGGCTGGGTGGACCCGGGCTTCGAGGGGGAGATCACGCTCGAGCTGTTCAACGCGAACCGCTGCGCGCTCGAGCTGCGCACGGGGCGCCGTGTGGGACAGCTCGTGTTCGCCCAGCTCGACGAGGCGGCGAAGAACCCGTATGCGGGCAAGTACCAGGGGCAGCGCGGCGCGACGGGATCGCGCGTGTTCCTCGACCGGGAAGCCGGCTGCTAGCGCCTATTCGATGTCGGAGAGGATCTCGCCGGGCTCGTCGCCCGCGTCGAGGAAAATCTTCCGCGTGACGAAGTTCCACACCATGACGAGGAACGTGGCGCCGATCTTCACGATGAGGTAGTGCACGCCGATGAGCTCGACGCCGGCCCACATGCACAGGTTGTTGATGCCGAGGCCGATGACCGACAGCACGACGAAGATGACGAACTCGCGGCGGCGGCTCATGCCCTCCTTGTGGGTGAACACGTAGCGCATGGACGCGATGTAGTTGAAGATGACCGACGCCGTGAACGAGATGGTGGCGCTCACGAGGTAGTTGATGCCGAACGCTTCGGTGAGCAGCGCCAACAGGCCGTAGTCGATGAAGAATGCGATGATGCCCACCACGCCGAACTTCATGATCTGAGCAATGAGCTTCTTCACCCCGTGCGTCCTTTCGCCCTAGGCGCCTCCGTTTCGCGGGCGCTTTCTCAAAAACCCGTCTATTGTGGCATAAACGAGCCGGATATCAAGGGGTTTGCTCAGATGGCCATCCATTCCGCTCATGCGGCTGCGCTCCTCGTCCTCGACGAACGCGTTCGCCGTCATGGCCACGATGGGCACCGAGCGCGCGTCGTCGCGGTCGAGCGAGCGGATGAGGCGCGTGGCTTCGTACCCGTCCATCTCGGGCATCTGGATATCCATGAGCACGAGGTCGATGGACCCGGGCGGAGCCTGCTTGAACACCTCCACCGCCTCCACGCCCGTCGAGGCCGTCAGCACCTCGGCGCCCGTCATGGCGAGCACTTCGGTGGCGATCTCGCGGTTGAGCTCGTTGTCCTCGGCGACGATGATGCGCCTGCCCGAGAAATCGTACGACTCGTTCTTCGCGGAATGAGGCTGCCGTCGCACGTGGAACGTGCCCCCGTGCACCACGGCATCGTCGTCGCTCGCGCGGACGAAGGGGATGTCCACCGTGAAGGTCGAGCCCTTCCCCACCTCGCTCTCGAGGTGGATGCTGCCGCCCATCATCTCGGAGAACCGCTTCGTGATGGCGAGGCCGAGCCCCGTGCCGCCCCGCATGCGCGACGCGTCGTCGCCCTGTTCGAACGATGAGAAGATGGTGTCGAAGAGCTCCGGCTTGATGCCGCAGCCGGTGTCGGACACCGAGAAGCGCATCCAGTGCATATCGACCGTGCGCTGCCCGACGGCGTCGGACGGCGCGGGCAGCTCCTCGATGCGCAGGGTGACGCTGCCGCCCGCCGGCGTGAATTTGAACGCGTTGCCCACGAGGTTGTACAGGATTTGGTTGAGCCGCAGCCCGTCGCCCGTGAGCAGCGCGGGCAGCGTGCCCGCCTCGATCGTCTCGTAGCGGATGCCCTTCTCGGCCGCCTGCGTGCCGAACACCGCGCTGAGCGCGCCCACGAAGGCCCTGAAGTCGAACGTCTCGCTCTTGATATCGATCTTGCCGCTTTCGATCTTGCTCATGTCGAGGATGTCGTTGATGAGCGCCATGAGATGCTCGGACGTCACGGCGATCTTCTCGAGGCAGCCGCGCGTCTTCGTCTCGTCGTCGGCGTTCTCGAGCGCGATGGCCGTCATGCCCATGATGCCGTTCATCGGCGTGCGGATCTCGTGCGACATGCGCGAGAGGAACTCGCTTTTCGCCATGCTGGCGCGCCGCGCTTCCTCGGAGGCGCGCTCGGCCCGGTTCTTCTCGTCAGACAAGAGCCGGGTGTTGCGCTTGACCAGGCGATAGTATATCAAGAAGAAAATGGCGACGACCGCGACGATAGCCGCGCCCATGAGGATGGCGTTCTGCAGCAGCACCGCGCTGAGCGCCGCGATATCCCGGTCCACCACGCCGTAGGGCATGGCGGTGCACAGGTACCACTCAGGATTGCTCATCGGACGCAGGTAAAGGTACTCGTGGTGCCCCTGGTAGGTGAAGGGCACGAGGGTCGACTCGCCGTTGTGCACCGCCTCGCGCAGCTGCTCGACCGAGTAACCGTCGTCGAAGGTGGCGTTCTGCTCGAGCGATTCGAACATGTTGGCGCCGTTCTCCAGGCCCTCGCTGTAGCACCCGGCCACGCAGGTGCCGTCGCGCTCGATGACGCTCGAACGCGAGCTGCCATGGAACAGGTCGAGGTTGAGGCGCTCGGACAGGATGTCCACGCCGTATCCGGCAACGACGGCCGTGAAGGTTATATCTCCGCAGGCCACCGGTTCGAAGGTGTCGACAAGCGCGATGGTTCCGTTGTACAGCATCACGTCATGGCCGCTCGCGTCGCGATACGACAGCGACGATTCGCCGCGCGCGACGATCTCGTCGTCGGTTTGCACCGAGACGCCTTGCGCCGAATAGTAGCGCCCGTCGCTTCCGCGCAGCGCGAGGTAGGCGTACTCGTCGTCATCGACTTCCATGCAGGCGAGGAAGTCCTCCACGTCCTCGAGGCTTGACGGCCGGTAGAGCGCAAGCGAGGTGCCCACGGTTTCGATCTGGCAGAACTTGCTGTCGATACCGGTATTGAAATGGGCGATCACCTGGTCGCTCAGCTCCTGGAGGTACACTTCGCTCATCGTCTCGACGGCGGTGTGGGTTGCCGTGCGGGACGCTATGACGGTGTAGGCGAGCGCAAGTGCGAGCACGAGGATGAGCGCGGCTGCAACGAGCGCAAGGCGCCGCCGCTCTCTCGAGCGAGTAAGCAATTCCATCGGGAGGCTGCCCCCTCTTCCTTTCGTAGCGGGCCACCAGCTATTCTAGCATGCGGGTTCTGCCGCTTTATGACCGTACGACAACGGCTTCATTACCGCGTTTCGTCCGGAAAACAACGGACGCATCTGGCATTGGTATGCTGTTTCGAGTAGGATAAACCTCACCTATATAACCGAGGAGTGATACGTGGATCAGAATACCGACACGCCGCGCGCGGCTGCGAACAGCACCGTCGCCGTGCTCATCCCCTGCTACAACGAGGCTGTGACCATCGGCAAGGTCGTCGACGATTTCAAGCGCGTCCTTCCCGAGGCAACCGTGTACGTCTACGACAACAACTCCTCCGACGGCACCGGCGCCATCGCCGCCGAACACGGCGCGGTGGTGCGCGTCGAACGCCGCCAGGGCAAAGGCAACGTCGTGCGGCAGATGATCCGCGACATCGACGCCGACTACTACGTCATGGTGGACGGCGACGACACCTACCCCGCCGAGGCCGCGCCTGCGCTGCTCGCGCCGCTCATGGCCGACGAGGCCGACATGTCGGTGGGTGACCGCCTGTCGAACGGCACGTACGGCGAGGAGAACGACCGCGCCTTCCACGGCTTCGGCAACGACCTCGTGCGCACGCTCATCAAGTGGATCTACGGCTTCGAGTTCTCCGACGTCATGACGGGCTACCGCGCCTTCAACGCCGTGTTCGCGAAGACGATGCCCGTGCTCTCGCCGGGATTCGAGATCGAGACGGAGCTGTCCATCCACGCCGTGGACAAGCGCTGGCGCATCGCCGAGGTGGCAATCGACTACCGCGACCGCCCCGAGGGCAGCGAGTCGAAGCTCAACACCTTCTCCGACGGCATGAAGGTGCTGTCCATGATCATGTCGCTGTTCAAGGACTACCGTCCGCTCGCGCTGTTCAGCTGGCTCGCGCTCATCTTCTGCGTGCTGGGCCTTGTCGCCGGCATCCCCGTCATCTGGGAATTCGTCACGACCGGCCTCGTGCCGCGCCTGCCCTCGGCGCTGTTGGCCGTCGCGCTCGTGTTCGTGGGCATCCTCGCGTTCGCGAGCGGCCTCATCCTGGACACGGTAGTGAAGGGCACGCGCAAGGAGTACGAGCTGCAAGTGACGCAGGCTTACGAGCGGTACGGAAAGCGCGCCTCGAGGATGTAAGCCGCCAGCTCGTCGCGCTCGGGGGCGGCGAATCGGTAGCGCACCGTTTGGAGCGCGCCGGTTTCGTCCTCATGCTCGACGCGCACGAAGCAGAGCTCGACCTCGGCGCAACCGTGCGCCAGAAGCGCATAGGCGTAGCACTGCGCCTGCAGGAGGTGCTTGTCGTGCAGCGCGGCGGGCGACTCGTCGTCGCTGCCGCCGGTCTTGTAGTCCACCACGAAGGCGGACGCGCCGTCGCATGCAGGGCCGTCGGTGCACACGAGGTCCATCTCGCCCTCCATGAGCACGTCCCCCATCGCCACGGAGAAGGGCACCTCGGCGCGCTTGAGCGGCCACGCGCACGCCTCGGCGTACGGGGCGCTTGCGAACCAGCGCGCGCAGGCGTCCGCGAGACGGGCGCGCTGCCCCGCCGTGAGGTCGTAGGCGCGGGCGAGCGCGCCGAGGCGCGCCGCGTCGGGCGCGAGACCCGTCTCGACCGCCTGCTGCGCCGCGCGGTGAAACGCGCTGCCGAGGCTCGTGGCCTTATCGGCGTCCGTCGCGTGCGGCGCCTCGTCGTCGGGCGCGGAAGCGGCGGGCTGCGGCGCGATGGACGAGTACGAGAACGCATCCGCCCGCGCCGCATTCCAGGCCAGGCGGGGAACGCCGGGGGCCTCGTCCACCGCCGGCACGACGAACAGCCGCGGCTCGTCCGGGCGCGCGGCGTCCGGGCCCGCATCGGGCTCCGCACCCTCCTCGGGCGCCTGCACGAGGATGCGCTCGAAGCGCGCCGGCTCGGTGCCGCCGTACGGCAGCATGGCCTCCCCTTCGGGGAAGTCGCCCGTGCCGCAGAGCGCGCTGCGGATGTCGTCGACGAGCGGCGCGTACGCAGGCGGCTTGCCCGCGGAGGGCGCCTTCGCGTCCATGGCCACCACGAGCGCCTCGCTTGCGCGGGTCACGCCCACGTAGAGCTTGCGGCGCGCCTCGGCCAGCTCCTCGTCGGCGGCGCGGCGCGCGAGCGCGGCGCGGTAGGCCGCCTGCGTGCACGCGGCCGCGTCGGCCGCGCAGACGCCGCCCTCGGCACCCTCCACGTAGCGCCGCGCGGCAAGGCAGACCGGGTCGTCGTCGCCGTCGGCGGCCGGAGCCACGCCGCACCTCTTCGCGAGCTGGGGGAACGCCTCAATCGATGCCGAAGGGGCCAGCGAGGCGCGCACGGCGGGGCCGCACGTTTCCACCAACAGCTTGCCGCCCGAGAGACGCGCGTCCGCGAAGTCGGCCAGCGCCACGATGGGAAACTCGAGCCCCTTCGAAGCGTGGATGGTCATGATCTTCACCACGTCGCCGCCCGCGCCCGACAGCGCGCCGGGCGCCTCCTTGAGGCCGACGGCCAGCTCGTCGGACAGCGCCCGCGCCGTGGAGGCCAAGCCCAGATGGCGCCCGGCCTCGAGGTCCTCGATGAGCCGGATGGCCTTCAGCACGTTCGCCGCGCAGGCCGTGCCCACCGCGCCCTGCTCCTCGAGGCGGGCCATCCACCCCGAGCGCACCACGGCATCGCGCACGACGTCGGCCACGGACCGCGTGCGCGCTTCGCGCTGCGCGCGATCGAACAGGCGCACGGCGTGGGCCAGGCGCGGCGGCAGCTCGTCTGCGCGCTCGGCCAGCTTCGCGAAGCCGCGGTCGAGGTCGCGGCGGCGCACCTGGCCGGTCTCGGGGTCCTCCTCGGTCGACAGCACGAGGAAGTCGTCGGCCGCGAGGCGCACCATGTCGCTGGTGAGCACCTCGAACAGCGCGGCGGTGTTCGCCGGGTTCGCGAGCGCCTCCACGAAGCGCGCCACCACCCGCACCTCGGGCGCGGACGCGAACAGCGAGCCGCCCGTCACCACGCACTCGAAGCCTTCGGCGCGCAGCGCCTCGGCGTACACGCCCGCGCGGCTCATCTTGCCCAGCAGCACCACCATGTCCCCCGGCGCATGGCCGTCGGCGCGCAGGGCGGCGAAGCGCGACGCGATGGCCTCGGCCCCCGCGCGCTTCACGTCGCTCGTGCGCACGCCCGTGCCGCGCCCCGCGGGCTGCATCGCCAGCACGAGGTCGATGCGCGGTACGCTGCCCTTCCAGCTCGACGGGCGCGCCTCGTTCGGCGCGAGCGACATGAACTGCTCGCCGAACACCGTGGGCTGCTCGAACACGCGGTCGACGAACGACAGCACGTCGCCGTGGCTGCGGAAGTTCTTCGTGAGCTCGACGTAGAGCGCGCCCACCTCGTCCGAGCGCATGGCCGTTTTGTGCGCCTGGTACACGTTCACGTCGGCGCCGCGGAAGCGGTAGATGGACTGCTGCGCATCGCCCACCGTGCACAGGTGCGCGTTGCGCGCGCCGGCAAGGCGCGCGATCATGTCGATCTGCAGCTGGCTCGTGTCCTGGAATTCGTCCACCATGACCAGCTTGAAGCGGTGCTCGTAGCGCTCGGCGATGGCAGGATGGCGCTCGAACGCGTCGAGCGTGCGCACGAGCAGGTCGTCGTTGTCGAGCTTGCACACGGCCCGCTTCGCATCTTCGTAGCGCGCGGCCACCTCGCGAGCGAGCTGCATGAGCTCGTCGGCCAACGGGTACGCCAACGCGAGCGCAACGCGCTGCGCCACGCTCGCATGCACGGCCTGGTACGCCTTGACCTCGGCTTTCACGGCCGCACCGCCGAAGGTGCACGGCAGGTAGGGGCATCCGTCCACCGCGCGCGCCAGCGCGTGCATGTCGTCGGAAGCGCCCGCATCGGCCAAAAACGCGCCGAGCGCTTCCACGGCGTCGGCCGCCTGCGCCCGCGCGCGCTCGGCCGACGCGCTCGAACCCGCCTGCTCAAGCGCGGGCAGCACGCCCTCGTAGGCCAGCAGCAGCTCGCGGGCCAACGCCGATGCGCGGGCCGGCCCCGGCCCGAAGTCCACGGCGTCGAGGCCGCCGCGCTGGCCCACCGCCTTGTCGAGCAGCGTCTGCAGCATGGAGGCCACCGACGGCGCCGACGGCAGGGCGGAACGCGCCGGGTACTCGTCGAACAGCGCCGCGTACGACCCGCGCGCGATGATGTCGTTGTCCGCGCCCAGCGCGCCGTCGATGGCGTCGGCGATGAGGTCAGCCCGCTCCGCATCGCCCATGATGCCGAACGCCGGGTCGAGCCCCAGGTCGAGCGCGTGGGCGCGCAGGATGCGGGCGCACATGCCGTGAATGGTGGATATCCAGGCGCCGTCCACGCGCAGCGCTTCCTCGCCGAGGCCCTCGGCGCGCAGCGTGCGCTTGACGCGCGCCTTGATCTCGGAGGCGGCTTTCTCGGTGAACGTGATGGCCAGCACCTCGTCGATGCTCGACACGGCGGGACCGCTCTCGGGCAGCAGCGCATAGGCGATGCGCTGCGTGAGCGTGAACGTCTTGCCCGAGCCGGCGCCGGCCGACACGAGCAGCGGCCCCGTCACGTGCTCGATGCTTTGGCGCTGTCCGGGCGTGCAGGTGTCCAGGTTCACGATATCCGCCTCCTCTCGCAGGTGAGCACGGGGCAGTAGCCGCACGGGTCGCCCCCGCGAGGGTCGGGCCCGATACAGCCGTCGGCCAGCAAACGCACGGCCCCGGCGATGCGCTCCTCCACCGCGTCCACGAGCTCGCCGAACGACGACACGCCGAGCGCTTCGGCCGCCGGCCCCGGCACGCCGCACCGCTCGACGTCGATGCCCGGCACGTCCTGCTCCCCCACCGCGGCACGGTCGAACGCGCCTGCCACGCGGCGGTCGCGCCCGTACGACACGTAGAGCGCGCCCACGACCTCGAGTCCGAGCACCCTGCGCGCCACCTGGGCGTACATGAGCGTCTGCACCTTGTGGGGCAACACGGCGCCCCCGGCCTGCGCCGCCGGCGACGAGGAGTCCAGGGCGTAGTCGTTGCCGAGCGAGCCCTTGTAGTCGATGACCACGGCCTGCCCGCGCTCGTTCACGTCGATGCGGTCGACGCTGCCGCGCAGCAAGCAGCCCGCATACGGGAAGTCGGCGGCGGAGCCGAAGTCGAACTCGAAGTACCGCGGCGCGAACCCCGGCAGCAGCGCCGCCTCGCGGTCGAGGAAGGCGACGAGCTTCTTTTCCAGATCGTTCGTCTCGGCGCGCTCGAACGAGGTGCGCGGGATGAGCGGGTTGCACGAGTGCTTGAGCTCGGGTTGGAACGCCAGATGGCGCTCGAACGTCTCGCGCAGCAGCGCGCGCGCCTCGCCCAGCGTGGCCGGCTGCACCTTCGCATGGCCCGCCGCCTGGAAGTGCTCGTAGAAGCTTTTCAGCACGCCGTGCGAGAAGCTTCCCATCTCGAGCGGGCCGAAGCCCGCGTCGGGCTCCGACAGGCGCAAGCGCCGCAGGGCGAACCACTTGTACGGGCATTCGAGGTAGCTCTCGAGCGCCGACGGCGACAGCGCCAGCGGCGCGCCCGCGGACGGCAGCCCCTCGCGCGGCGAGCGCGGCAGCACGATGCGGGCGCGCTGCGCAGGCGACACGGCGCCCGCCGGGGGCAGCTCCCACGACAGCAGGGGCCGCGCGTCCGCGTCGCATGCGGCGACGCCCGCGCAACCGAGCGCGAGGTTGCCGTGCAACGCGTCCTCGCCCGCCTGTTTCGCGAACGGCACGAGCGGCAGGGGCAGCCCCGTGAGGCCGTCCACCTTGTCGCGGCCCGGCCCGCGGTAGCAGTCGAGCAGCTCCTCGAGCATGACCGCCGGGTAGGCTTCGTCGGAATCCACCGTGTTCAGCACGCGCTCGCACACCACCGCGTCGCGCGCCGACGAGAGCGCGCGGAAGAAGAGGCGGCGCCCGTCGGCCAGCGCGTCCGTCGGATGGTCGAGCCCCAGCTTCGCCAGCAGCAGCGTGCCGCCGTCCTCGACGGCGCGCACCGGGTAGGCGCTTGCCGTGAGGTCGCACAGCACGAGCGTCGCGCACGAACACGTTGGGCGCTCGGCCGCCTCGGCCAGCGACAGGAACAGCGCGTCGGGGCGTTGCCCCTCGCCCGAGACCGTGCGCGCGCTCGCCGCCACCGGCAGGCGCTCGAGCAGGGGCAACGCATCGGCGAAGGCCACGCCGGCCTGCGCGCACGCTCCCGCGAACCCGCGGGCGCGCGACACGGCTGCCAGCTGCTCCGCGCGAAACGCCGGGTCGAGGTCGACGCGGCTGCGCAGCCGCGCCTCGAGGCCCGCGAGCGCCCCGTCCACGTCGTCGGCAGCGAGGGCGGCCAAGGCCTCGGCGGCGGCCTCGCTCTTCCCGGACAGCGCCCGCACGATGCGCGCGCGGTCGACGGTGCGATCGGCGCGCCACGCCGCATCGAGCTCGCACGCGCTCCGGCGGCTCACGCCCGAAAACGGGCTGAACGCGAAATCGGACGCGAGCGCGACGCGGCAGGTCCCGCGCATGAAGGCGTGCAGGGCCAAAAACGCCCGCCCGAACGCCGTGTCGGCGAAGGCGCGGGACGCGGTGACCGCCGCGTCGACGCCGTCCTCCGCCAGCGCGTCCGCCACCTCGTCGAACAGCGCCCGCGGATCGCGCGCCGTCACCACGACGGGAAGCGGTGCGCGGCCGTCGCGCTGCGCGCACGCGCGCTCGCGGGCAACCGCGTCCTTCACCGCGTCGGCGATGAGCACGGGCGCCGCGTAGCGTCCCGCCGGAAGCAGGAAGCGCACGCGCCCCGTCGGCTCCAGGGGGGCACCCTCCGTCGGCTTGAACAGGCGTGACAGCAGCCCCTGCACCTCGGCGGCGCGCTCGGGAGAGGCGGACGGGGCGCGGCAGCCGTCGTCGAAGCGCGTCACGTCCGTGCGCGCGGCCAGCGCGTTCACGAGCCGATCCTCGGCCAGGCCCAGCTCATCGAAACCCGCCAGCACGAGGGGCGCCGCCTGCCCGAGCGCGGCGGGCAGCCATGCGGCCGCCTGCGAAGCCTCGCACAGGTCGCGCTCGGCCAGCAGCGCGGCGTAGCGGCCGAGCACGGCCAGCACGTCGCGTTCGGCCGCGCTCAGCTCGGCGCGCGTTTCGACCGCGTCCGACGCGTTCGCCTCCAGCACGAAGGGCAGCGCCTCGCGAGCGACGCGCGCGAGCAGGTCCACCGTGCCCGACGTGGCCTCGAGCGCGGCGTGATCCGCCTCCGAGCACGCCCGCTGCATCAGCAGCGTGCGCTCGGCCGCCGACACGATGCGCCGACCGTCGCCGTAGAGTTCCCAGCGATCCCGCACCCACGACGCGGGCGTCTCCACCCGCACGCCGAAGCCGCACGGGCCTCCCGCGAGCGCCCGGCGCGTGCGCGCCGCCGCGGCGGCGGAGGGGACCAGCAGCACGGGCACGAGCCCTGCGGCCTGATGGACGGCAAGCTGTTCGCGCGCCGCGGCAAGCACGGCGTCTGCGTGATCGAGTATGTGACGGTGTAAAGGCATGCCTGCCATTGTACTCGCATACCGCACAGACGTGCGCTACAATGGCCGCCATGCAAAAGAACACCTTGAAATATTCCGCCGTCGTATTCCTGGGCGGCGCCAGCTACGGCGTCATGGCCGCCACCGTCAAATCCGCGTTCGCCGAAGGGTTCACCTGGGCTCAATCGGCGGCGAGCCAAGCCTTGTTCGGCGCGCTGCTGTTCGGCGTCGCGCTCATCGTCTTGACCGTTGCCGGCAAGCGCCCCGTGCCGCTTTCGCCCAAGCGCGTCCTCGCGCTGCTCGGTCTCGGCCTGACCACCTGCACCACGTGCGTGCTGTACAACTACGCGCTCACCATGCTGCCGGTGTCGGTGGCCATCACGCTGCTGTTCCAGTTCACGTGGATCGGCATCGTCTTCCAGGTGATCGCCACGCGCCGCCGGCCCCATCCGGCCGAGCTCGGCGCCGCCGTCGTCATCCTCGGCGGCACGCTGCTGGCAAGCGGCCTGTTCTCGAGCACGGTGGGCGACCTCAACCCCGTCGGCATCGCGTGCGCGCTGCTGTCCGCCGTCAGCTGCGCCTCGTTCATGTTCCTGTCCGCGCGCATCGGCACCGATCTGCCGCCCATCGAGCGCGGCCTCGTCGTGTGCCTGGGCGCGTGCATCCTCGGCTTCGCCGTGTGCCCCGACTACTTCGCCAGCGGTGCCCTGCAGGCCGGCATCTGGAAGTACGGGCTGATCCTGGGCGTGTTCGGACTGCTCGTGCCCGTCATTTTATTCGGCATCGGAACGCCGCACCTGTCGGCCGGCCTGTCCACCATCATGGCGTCGTCGGAGCTTCCGTGCGGCATCGCCATATCGGTGCTCGTCCTGTCCGAGCCGGTGGACGCGCTGCAGGTGGTGGGCATCGTCATCATCATGCTGGGCGTGGTGGTGTCGCAACTGCCGAACCTGCTGCCCAAGCGCGTGCGCGCCTAGAAGCCGAAATACGACAGCCCCACCGTGAACAGGTCCATCAGCAGCGCCTCGACCGCCGCGCTGCGCTCCTTGAGGTAGACGGCGCAAATGGGCACCGTCACGTTGTCCTGCGGCGCGAGCGGCCGCACCGCCGTCATGCCGTGCATCTTCTCCAACGCGGGAATGCCCGTGGTGAAGATGACGCCGCCCTGCTTGAAATGCTCCCAGATGTCCGACAGCTCCAATGCCACGAACGTGAGGTTCGTCTTCTTCGCGCGGTACTTCGAGATGATGCTGTCGTTCGCCGCATCAAACCAGCTGGACAGGGCCACCGGGTACGGAGCAACGTCGACGAGCGTGAGCTCGCTCTTGTCGGCCAGCGGATGGCCCTTCCCCATGATCACCGCCGACGGCACGGTGCCGAGCGGGCGGCATTCCACGTCCGCGTGCACGAACGCGCCCACGGTGATCAGCACGTCGAAGGTGCGCGCCTTGAGCCCCGCGAGGCCCTCCCCGCCCGTGGCGAGCGCCATCGTGGTCTCGACGCCCACGCGCGCCTGCACGAGGGCCGCCGTGTTCTCGCGCACCACCTCGTTGCCCAGGAACGGCGGCGTGTTGAGCGCGAGGCGCAGGCAGTCGAGCGTGTCGCCCGATCGCTTGAAGCGCGCGGCGAAGACCTCGAGTTCCGAGAATCGGGCCAGCACCGGCACCGCCTGATCGTGCAGCGCCGTCGCGAACGACGTGGGCTTCATGCCCTGGTTGTTGCGCACGAACAGGTCGCACCCCACCTCGCTCTCAAGGTCGGCGATGCTCTTCGAGATAGCCTGCACGGTGATGTGCTGGCTTTTCGCGGCAGCGGATAGGCTGCCGTATTCGACGACGGCGGCGAAGTATCGAATCTGCTTGATGTTCAAGGGCCTGACTTTCCGAATGCGTGCGGTATCAAACGAAAAAATCGTACCACTCCGGCACCGACGAGCCCCTCCCGCCCATCGTGTTCAACTTATTTTTGAATCGTCCCGAAGGCTCGCATAAACGGGCGCGCGCCCTCTTCGGCAGACGGTTTCATCTTCTGCGAAAAAAGCACTTGCAATGAGGCCCGCACTTTGCAATAATATTCAGGCTGCTTTTTGAAGATGAAGAGCGCATAACGTCCCCATAGTCTAGAGGTCAGGACGCGGCCCTTTCAAGGCTGAGACACGGGTTCGATTCCCGTTGGGGGCACCACGAACATGCAGGCCGGAAGCATTCGCTTCCGGCCTTTTTCATTCCGCAGGATGCGCCCGCACGCGCGCGGGCACGAGGTTGGGCGCCTGCGACACCACGACGCCGACGAGGATAGCGACCACTCCCACCAGCTGCAACGCGGCCACGGGCTCGCCGAGCACGGCCATGGACAGCGCGATGCCGCACGGCAGCTCCGACGACGCCATGATGGCCGCAAGCCCCGGCGCGAGGTGCGGCGTGGCGATGCCGAACAGGATGACCGGCACGAACAGCGCGCACAAGCCCAGCATGAGGCCGTAGGGCGCGATGCCGGCCTGCAGCACGCCGCTGCCGACGTAGTCGGGGCACAGCGCGAACGCGAGGACGCAGGCGCCCAGGCACACGACGAACCCCCGCTCGATGGGCGGCAGGCCGCGGCCCACGCGCCCCGAGAAGAACATGAACGACGCGCAGCTCACCGCCGAGAGCAGCCCGCACGCCACGCCGAGCGGGTCGAGCGCGCCCACCTCGTCGAACAGCAGGCCGCTCGCCAACAGCGTGCCGCCGAGGATGACGGCGGCGGCGACCGCTTCGGCGGGATGCGGACGGCGGCGCGTGGCGATCACCTGCACCACGATGCCCATCCACGTGAACTGGAACAGCAGGGTGATGGCCGCGGATACCGGCAGCAGGGTGAGCGCGTAGTTGTACAGCACCGTGCCGATGCACGTGTTGACGCCCAGCGCCAGAAGGGCGAGCACCTGCTTGGGAGCGAGCGGCACGAGGCGCGTGCCGCGCAGCCGCAGCACGACGAGGCCGATGGCGAACAGCAGCGTGGCGAACAGCGCCTGGCTGGCCACCACCTGGGGCCACGTGAACCCCGCGGCGTAAGTGACCTTCACCGTGGTGGCCTGCGCACCGTAGCTGGCGCCCGCCAGGAAGACGAGCGCCGAGTATTTCAGGACGTCCTTCTGCATGCCGCTATTCTAGCGCACGGGAGAGCCCTCGCGCGACGCGAACCCGCAGATGCGGCGATGCGATGGGTACCGGGCGAGAAACCGCCCAGCGCGGCGCGTTTGCGGTATGATGGTTCGTATGAACACCGACGAGAACACCACCATCCCGCTGCCGACCGCTGCCGCGCCCGCCGCCGGCCCCGTGCCGGACGAGCCGAGCGCCTCCGCAGCCGTTGCTTCCACCGAGCTCGCCGTAGGCGACGACACCGCCCTCGCGCCCGCGGAGGAAGCGCCGCCGAAGCCCACCGTCATCGTGATGCACGCATCCGTGGGATCGGGGCACCGCAGCGCCGCGTACGCCATCGCCCAGGCCTTCGAGCTCATACGCGATGCGCAGGACGACGACGCGGAGCCGGCTGCTTCCGCCGCCGATGCCGCCGCGCCGTCCCCCGTCCCCGACGATCTCGACATCGAAGTCATCGACGTGCTCGATTACGGGCGCATCGTGTTCGACGGCAACAAGACCGCCTCGCTGTTCACGGGCGCCACGCGCCCCATCTACGACCTCACCTGGCGCTTCACGCTCACCGGGCGCCTGCTGTGGGGAGGCGGCTCCATCTGGTCGCACGTCATGTACGCCAAGTTCACCGACTACGTGCGCGAGAAGAAGCCCCTCGCCGTCGTGTGCACCCACATCACCGCAGCGAACGTGGCCGTGGCCGCGCGCATGCTCACCGGACAGCACTACCCCATCGTGTGCGTGCCCACCGACTACGAGACCGAAGGGCTGTGGCCCCACAGCGCCACCGACCTGTTCTGCGTCGCGAACGAGTCGATGGCCGAGACGCTGCGCCCCCGCAAGGTGCGCGAGGACCGCATCCTCATCACGGGCATCCCCACGCGCGACGACTTCCGCCGCCCCTACGACCGCGTTGCCACGCGCGAGCGGCTGCACCTCCCGCAGGACCGCCGCGTCGTGCTGGCCCTGGCGGGCGCGTATCTGCCGCGGCCCTACGTGCACTTCCGCACCGCACTCGACAAGCTGCTGCCCTACCTGCACGGCTTCGACGACACGCTGCACTTCGTGTTCGTGGCCGGAAACGACGCCGACTACGCGCGCCACCTGCGCCAGGAATGCGACGAGCTGGGCCTGACGAACGTCACCGTGCTCGACTACGTGGAGGGCATGGCGGCGCTCATGGCCGCAAGCGACCTCGTCATCTGCAAATCGGGCGGCCTCACCGTCACCGAGTGCCTGTGCGCGCAGGTGCCCATGATTCTCTTGGGCAAGGCGTACGGCCAGGAGAAGGTGAACGTGCAGATGCTCACCTCGCTCGGGGCGGCCATGCACGTGACCACGGCGCGCGAGCTCTTGGACACGCTGCGCCACGTGGCGAAGAACCCCGAGAGCGCGCACGCCATGCTGATCAACGGAAGCTTCCTGCGCCACCCGGATGCCGCGGAGGACATCGCGCGCGCCACGCTGCGCCTCATCGCCGAGCCGAAGGACGTCGACGGCCCCCTCTACCGCAAGCACCTCCTGAAGTTCTACTGGGGCAAAAAGCCCGCCCACATCCGCTAGAGCGGTTGCAAGCTAGAACTCTATCAGATCGCCCACGCTCACATCGAGCGCTTTCGCGATGCGGCAGAGCACGTCGATGGTGGCGTTCTTGTCGCCCTTTTCCAGGGCGGAGATGTACTGTTTCGTGTTGTTGCCGATCATCGCGGCCAATTGCCCCTGCGTCAAGCCTTCCTCGACGCGCAGTGCGCGAATCCGCTTGCCCAGCATCTGTCTCTGTGTAATTCCCATTGGACAAGCTTAGGGTTACTCGGTATCATGTGGTCATCCTATAGGATGACTTTTGCCGCGCCGAGGGGATACCGGCACCTGCCGCATACGAGAAGCACGGCGAAGATCGCAAAATCGAAGGAGGAGCAGTGAAGAACCTATTGACCGGGTTGATCGTGGTCGCGCTCGCGGCAGGGGCCCTTTGCGCCGGATGCGCGAACGCCCCGAACGGAGCGGCAGCCTCGCATGCAAGCGAGCAGGAGCTGGCGGCAGCCTGGCCGCTCAGCAACCAGCAGCACGCGGCCAGCGCCATGAAGTGCGGAACCTGCCACGACGAGGAGGACCCGACCCAGGGCGCAGGCGCAGTGTCTACCGAAACCTGCCTCTCGTGTCACGGAAGCTACGAGAAGGTGGCCGAGAGAACGGCTGGCATCGGCGAGGACCTCAACCCCCACGACAACTTCCACTACGACATGCAGCTCGATTGCACGACCTGTCACAAAAGCCACGGCGAGTCGGTGAACCTCTGCCTGAGCTGCCACGACGCGGACCTCTGGATGAACGACATCCCCTGATCGCACCGCACGACCGAGCACCCCGACACCACAAGGAGGATCGCATGGATAGGAAATGCTTTTTGAAAACGAGCCTGGTCGCGGCCGCCGCCACCGCAGCGTCGATAGCGGGAGCGGGCCGTGCCTTCGCCGCCACCGGGCAGCAGGACGGCGAAGACGAGAGCTTCGACGAAGTCGTCGACGTCGTGGTCGTGGGAAGCGGCCTTGCGGGAACCGTCGCCGCCGTTACGGCTGCCGAGGCAGGCAGCTCCACCCTGCTGCTGGAAAAGATGGACCAGCTTGGCGGAACCTCGCGCGTAAGCGGGCTCAACTTCGCCTGCGCGGGCAGCGACGAGCAGGCCGCCGAAGGCATCGAGGACGACCCCGCATCGCTCTTTCAGGATATGAGGAAGGTGGCCGAAGACTACGGCGACCCTGAGCTTGCGCGCGTCGTGGCTTCGAATTCGGCCGCGTTCTACCGCTTCCTCACCGAGCGCGGCGTGACGTTCAAGCAGTTCAAGAACGGCGGGGGCCACAGCGTCAAGCGCATCCTGTGGGCGGGCGGCGGACGCTACCTTCTCGACCCCCTGCTCGCCCATGCCGCGCAGAACCTCGCCGACACGCTCGAAACGAGGGCGCGCTGCAAGGTGGACGACCTCGTCATGCGCGACGGCGCGGTCGCCGGCGTGCGCGTGCGGGAGGATTATTCGTTTCGCTACGACGCGCCCGAGGCCGACGACGCCGAGAACGCGAGCGGGCGCGTACGGCGCATCGGAGCGCGCAAGGGCGTGATATTCGCAACCGGCGGCTACGCCCGCGACAAGGAACTGCTGCGCGCCGAAAGCGCCATCCTCGCCCAAGCCGACTCCATGACCAACCCCGGCGCCACCTCGGGCACGCTCAAGATGCTCGCCGCACGCGGAGCGCAGGCGGTGAACCTGTCGCTGTTCCGCCTCTCCTACCCCATCCCCACCGAGGACGTCTGCTGGGGCATGCTCGTGAACCCCGACGGAAAGCGCTTCGTCAACGAGCTGGGAAGCAGGAACGACCTGGGCGTCATCATCCTCAAGGAAATGCTGGACTACGAGGGAAAGCCGCCGCTGCTCGTGTACGACGCGCACGGCATCGAGCTGTTCCGCGACAAGCAGCGCCTGGAGATGTCGCTTGCCGGACGGAACTTCAAGAACGGCAGCATGTACGCCTTCGACACGATCGATGAGATGGCCGCGCATTTCGGCTACGATGCCGCCGTGCTCGCAGGCACGGTCGAGCGCTACAACCTGATGGTCGATCAGGGCGTGGACGAAGACTTCGGCAAGGATATGGCCGAGCTGCAGGGTGCCGCCGTCAAGCAGCCGCCGTTCTACGCCATGAACCTCATCCCGAACAACAACTACACTCCCGGCGGCGTGCGCATCGACACGTCGGGACGCGTGCTCGACCTCGAAGGGAACCCGATCGAGGGGCTGTACGCAGCGGGCGAGGCCACCGGGGGCGTGCACGGAGCGCAACGGCTCACCGCCTGCTCATGCCCCGATTGCGGCGCGTTCGGCATGATCGCCGGCACCGAAGCGTCGAAACGCGAGCCCGTCGAGCGGTAGCCCGACCCGGCGCGCCTCGACGCTTCGCGAGGCGCGCCGGATTCCCTGCGGTGTCGGATCGGTGGCAGTTTTGGTCATTATGCGCTCATCGGCGCGTGCGGCGGCTTGAACGTTTATACTGGTGAATCGGCGCCCGACGGCATCTGCCGCGGTTGCGCCTCGATCTTCCACATGCATGACGCGGCGGATCGAACCCCGCACCTGCAATCAGCGGCCGCCAAGCCGCATCGACACAGAAAACAGAGACATATGAAGCAATTCAACGAACTCGGCCTGTCCGATCAGGCTCTTGAAGCCGTCGCGCGCCTGGGCTACGAAGCGCCCACGCCCGTCCAGGAGCAGGCCATCCCCCTCGCGCTCGAAGGGCGCGACCTCATCGCCGCCGCCAAAACCGGCACCGGCAAAACCGCGGCCTTCTCGCTGCCCTCGCTCGACCGCCTCGAGCACGCCAAGGGCGGCCAGGGCCCGCTCATGCTCGTGGTCACGCCCACGCGCGAGCTTGCGCAGCAGATCGGCGAGGTGTGCACGGCCATCGCGGCCTCGACGCACCATCGCATCCTCACCGTGGTGGGCGGGCTTTCCTACACCCCGCAGATCAACAAGCTCAAGCATGGCGTGGACATCCTCATCGCCACGCCGGGCCGCCTCGTCGACCTCATGGAGCAGGGCGCGGTGCGTCTCGGCGACGTGGAGGTGCTCGTGCTCGACGAGGCCGACCGCATGCTCGACATGGGCTTTTGGCCAGCCATGAAGAAGATCATCGGCGCCACGCCCTCGAACCGCCAGACGCTGCTGTTCTCGGCCACCATCGACGCGTCCATCAAGAACAGCGTGGGCAAGCTGCTGCACGATCCGGCGTTCGTCGAGATCGCGCACAAGGGCGAGACGGCCGACACCGTGGACCAGTACGTCGTCCACGTGCCGCAGCTGCTCAAGCCGGCCCTGCTCAAGGCGCTGCTCGCCGAGAAGGGTTCCGAGCGCGTCATCGTGTTCGCCCGCACGCGCAGCCGCGCCGATTCCACGTGCCGCCGCCTCAAGCGCGCCGGATATACGGTTGAGGCCATCCACTCCGACCGCAGCCAGGCGCAGCGCCGCCGCGCGCTCGACAACTTCGCCGCCGGCAAGACCGGCGTGCTCGTGGCCACCGATGTGCTCGCGCGCGGCATCGACGTGGAAGAGGTGGACTACGTCGTGAACTACGACCTGCCCACCCAGCCCGAAGACTACGTGCACCGCATCGGCCGTACGGGCCGCGCGGGCGCGGCGGGCTTCGCCGTGTCGTTCGTGAGCCCCGAGACCGCCGACGCGCTGCGCGACATCGAGAAGCTCATCAAGCGCCCCATCCCCGAGATGGCGGTGCCGTCCTTCGATGCCGAGCAGGCCGCCGAAGAGGCTGCGGGCAAGGCCGCCCGCGCCGATGCGCGCCGCGACCCCGAGATCAAGCAGGCGGCGAAGGAGCAGGCCGCGCGCGAGCGCAAGAAGGCCAAGGCCCGCGATCAGGCGCAGACCGAAGCCGCGCCGCAGGAAAGGCGCCCCGCCGCGAAGAAGAAGCCGGCCGGCGCGCAAGGCGGCCAGCAGAACCGCTCGCAGAACGCGCAGGGCAAGAAGCCGAACGCGCCGCAGGGCAAGCCCGCAACGGGCGGCGCTCCCAAGAAGCGCGGCGGCTCGGATTTGCGTCCCGGTCGCGCCCAGCGCGCCGCCAAGGCGCAGCAGCGCGGCAAGCGCCGCTAGAAGGCCACCTCCCCCCACCATGCGAAGCGGGGCCGCACCGGAAGGATGCGGCCCCGCTTTTTTCAGAGCCCGAGCGCGACCTCGACGTTCGTCATCTTGGGATCGGGGGCGGCGGGATCGTGAACACGGTGCCAGGCGTACGCGCGCCGCATGCCTTCTTCGAGGCCCGTCGAGGGCCGTTCGACGGCGAAACGCCCCGCTTTCGCCATGTCGAGCAGGTACGTGCAGTCGCGGAACGGGAAGAACGAGCGCGGTTCGAGCACCCCCTCGTACGGCACGCGCGCCACGTGCGGCTCGACGCCCATGGCAGCGGCCGCCGCATGCACGAGACGTTCCCAACCGATCGCTTCGGGGCAGGCGCAATTGAACGCCTCGACGCCCTCATGCGCGCCCGGCAGACTGAGCAGCAGGCGCACCACGTCGTCGATGAACGCGAACTGCGTACGCGTCTCGCCTGCGGGGACGGGGACGGGCACGGGCACGCCACGCTCAAGGCGGTCGAAGAGGAAGGATTCGCGGTAGAGGTTGTTGCCCGGGCCGTACACGTACGCGGGCCGCACGATGGACAGCTGAAACCCGGCGCTGGCCTGCGCGCAGGTCAGCAGCTCCTCGGCTGCGAGCTTGTCCAGCCCGTAGGCGCCCCACGCTTCGTTCGGTCCCGTCGGCGCGTCTTCGGCCACCGGCTGCGGCGATGGCAGGTACACCGCGCCCGAGCTGAGGAACACGTAGGCGGTGCGCTCGTCAGGGCGCAGGGCCTCGAGCACGGTACGCGCGTCGCAGGCTGCGTAGCCCGAGCAATCGAACACGACGTCGAATCGGGCGCCGCGCAAACAGCGCATGCTTTCGGCATCGCGGCGGTCGGCACGGTAGTGCCGCGCCAGGCCGGCAACGGCGACGGGGCGACGTCCGCGTGTGAGAATGGACGTCTCGTGCCCGCACGCCACGAGCGTCTGCGCCACGGCTTGGCTGATGAACTGCGTGCCGCCGAGGACGAGGGCTTTCATCTAGCCGAGCGGGTTCTTGTTCTGGTTGGCGGCCACGTGCACGAGGCGGTTGCCCAGCCACAGCAAAAACGCCAGCACCACCACGGCGCTGCCGGCCAGCATCCACGAGCCGTTCAACAGCTCGGCGATGAGGAAGAACACCACCACGGCCGCCACGAACAGCAGCACAAGGGTCGCGAAGGCCACGAGCGCCGTGGCCGCGAGGCGCGCGCCATTCTTCTCTTCGGGCTGAGCGGGCTCGCCGCCCCGATCCTGCTCCGGTTCATCGGTCATAGCGCGCTCCCTTTCCCATCGGCCACGGCCCGGCGGGTCGCTTCTCGGCCCCTAGCATACGCTTTTCGTGGCCACCACGGCCACGCCGGTGCCGCACACGTCCTCGATGAGCACGTCACCGGCGGCAACCGGCGCGTCCGGCTCAAGGCGCGCGATGGCGGCCAGCACGTCGCGCATGGCGGCCTTCGGCACGGGGCGCTGCGTTTTCACGCTGACGGGCTCAAGGCAGCCGCCGCACGGCAGCACGGCCGTCACCATGCGCTCGGGCGCGACCGCCTCCTGCGCCGCGTAGTCGGCCCCGCGCTTGCACGTGTAGCCCGACACCTCGGCCACCTGGCCGTTCTCGTCGAGCGTCACCTCCACGCGACAGCCCAGCGGGCAGCAGATGCACGTGAAGGTGACGATATCGGTGGCGAACTGCATCAGTCGGCACCTCCCCCGGCCATGCCGGCGTCGCTTGCGGGCGAGACGGCGTCGTCGCGGCCCTCCACCCGCACCCGCACGGCCGAACAGCCCTCGGCCGCGCCTGCGGGCAGCAGGATGAGCACCATCTCGGCGGGCACGGCGATCATGGTCTTCGCCCGCTTGAGCTCGCGCACCTCTCCCGACGCGTCGATGCCCTCCACGATGAAGCGCGGGGCGTTCACCGTGCGCGTCACGCGCAGCGACAGCATGAGGCGCTCGTCGGGCGGCGTGGCGGCGTCGATGGTCTGGGGCACCACGTAGCGCACGCCCTCCCCCGCCATCACCGGCACGCTTGCCGCAGCGGGCCGCTCCGCGCCCCCGCGGCGCGCGTGCGCGGCTGCGGCAACGCCGGCGCGCTCGCCTTCCTGCGACGCATGGTCCACCAGGTCGTGCACGTGCAGCGCGTTGCCGCAGGCGTACACGCCCGCGACGTCCGTGGCCAGGCGGTTGTCCACGCGCGCGCCGCCCGTCACGGCGTCGAGCGTCACGCCGGCCGACTTCGCCACCTCGTTCTCGGGCAGAAGGCCCACCGACAGCAGCAGCGTGTCGCACGCGATGCGCTGCTCGGTGCCGGGTATCACCTGGATCGTGTCCGGGTCCACCTGCGACACGTACACGGCGCTCAAACGCCCCTCTCCTTCGAGGCGCGTCACCGTGGACGAGAGGTGCAGCGGAATGCCGAAGTCGTCGAGGCACTGCACCACGTTGCGGCGCAGCCCGGACGGATGCGGCATGAGCTCGTGCACGCCCACCACCTCGGCGCCCTGCGATGCGAGGCGCCGGGCCATGATGAGGCCGATGTCGCCCGAGCCCAGGATGACCGCGCGGCGGCCGGGCAGGCATCCCTGCAGGTTCATGAAATTCTGCGCGCTGCCAGCCGAGAACACGCCCGACGGGCGGGCGCCCGCCATGTTGAGCGCGCCGAGGCCCCGCTCGCGCGATCCGGTGGCGAGCACCACCGCGCGCGCCGCGAACGCATGGGCGCCGCGCGCGTCCACCGCATGCACGACGAGCGGCGTGCCCGCAGCGGCGTCGGCCGGGTCGAGCGACGTCGCCGTCGTCCCCGGCAGCACGTCCACCGAGCCCCGGGTCGCAAGGGCGTCGATCTCGCGCTGAGCGTACTCGGGGCCCGTCAGCTCCACGCCGAAGCGATGCAGGCCGAAGCCATTGTGCACGCATTGCTTGAGGATGCCGCCGAGCTTCGCCTCGCGGTCGAGCAAGAGCACGCGCGCGCCGTCGCTCGCCGCGGCCTGCGCGGCGGCGATGCCGGCCGCCCCGCCGCCCACCACGGCCACGTCGTACACGCCGGGAGCGGCCGCGGGCGCACCCGCTGCAGCGGCCTCGCCAACCGCCTCGGGCACCGCGCCCTCGTCGGCGCGGGCCAGCTCCACGTAGTCCGGGCGCGACGAGGCCACCACCGGCGAGCCGGGCAGCCGCTTGTCGAGCGCTTCGGGCGCGCGGCCCGTCTCGCGAGCGACGATCTTCGCGATCTCGGGCGAGCAGAACCCGCCGTGGCAACGGCCCATCATGGCGCGCGTGCGCCACTTCAGCGCGTCGAGCGACAGCACCGGCAGCGGCCCGTGCAGCGCGGCCACGAGCTCGGCCTCGGCCACCTCGCAGCAGCGGCACACGACGTGGCCCCAGCGCGGGTCCTGCGCGATGGCGTCCGCCCGCTCGGCTTCGTCGAGCTCGGCGAACGGCGCGCAGCGGACGCGCCGCGGATCGAACGCCTCGTTGGGAGCCGCGCCCAGCTGCGCGGCCACCGCGGACGCCACATGCTCGGCCACAGCCGGCGCCGACGTGAGGCCCGGCGAGTCGAAGCAGGCGATGTTGAAGAAGCCGGGCGCGTCCTCAGGCTCGCCGATCACGAAGTCGTCGCCGTCGGCGCTCGAGGCCCGCAAGCCGGCGAAGTTCGCGATCATGCCGCGTGCGCTCGCATCGGGCCAGGTCTTGCGAGCGGCCTCGAGCACGAACCGCAGCCCTTCCGCGCTCGTGGACAGGTCGGTCTTGCTCGCCTGCTCCACCGCGTTCGGGCCCACCAGCAGGTTGCCGTGCACGGTGGGCGTCACGAGCACGCCCTTGCCGGCCGACGAGGGAGCCTGGAACACCGTGTGCGAGAACAGCGGGCCGTACTCCGCGTCGTACAGGCAGTACTCGCCGCGCCGCGCCGTTATGCGCAGCTTGCGCGCGCTCACCGCGTTGTTCAGCTCGTCGGCGAACACGCCCGCAGCGTTCACCACCGCACGCGCCGCATAGCGCGCGCCCGCGGACGTGACCAGCAGGTAGCGCAGCGGCGGGTCGGACGGCCCCGCGGGGTCGAGCGCCGCGGCGCGCACGGGCGTCAGGCGCTCGACGGACACGACGCGCTCGTTGAAGCGGAACGTCGTGCCGTGCTCCGCCGCCTGCTCGGCCGCGCGCAGCGCCACCTCGTACGGGTCGCAGATGGCGCCCGTCTCGGCGACGAGGCCGCCCCGCACGAGCGGGCTCGCTTCGGGCTCGAGCGCCCGCACTTCGGCCGCGTCGAGCTCGCGCACGCCGGGCACGCCGTTCTCAACCGCGCGGGCCACCAAGCGGCGCACGGAGGCACGTTCCTCGTCGGAGAACGCCAGCACGAGCGAGCCGTTGCGAACATAGGAGAATCCCAGGTCGTCGGCCCATTGCGGAAAAAGCTTCGACCCCGCCACGTTGAAGCGCGCCTTGAGCGTGCCGGGAAGCGGATCGTATCCGGCATGCACGATGCCGGAGTTCGCACGCGTCGAGCCGCAGGCCACGTCGTTGCCCGCTTCGAGAACCGTCGCGGACAGGCGCCAACGCGCCATTTCCCGCGCGGTCGTCGCGCCGGCAACGCCCGATCCCACGATCACGACGTCGGCAGTATGAAGAGGTTCGGTATCCATGTCCTTCAGCTTACTATGTATCGCCGTTGAGCGAAAGAGCAGACACGCAAACGGACGCACACGGTATCGTGAGTTCTACGAAGCGACGAAAGGAAACTCATGAGGATTGCGGTGGCGAGCGAGGGGCTGGACGTATCGCCCTATTTTAGACACTGCGCGAGCTTCACCTGCTACAAGATCGAATGCGGAATCATCGTCGAATGCCAGAATATGCCCAACCCCCATCAGACGCCGGCCCGGCTTGCCGCCGTGCTGCGCGAGCTTGACGTGAATACCCTCATCACGGGCACCATCGAACGCGACACCGTCGATGCGCTGCGCGCGGCCGACATCGACGTGGTGGCCAACCAGAAAGGCAGCGCCCGCGCCGCCGCGGAAGCGCACCTGGCCCATACCCTCATCGGGAGCGACGAATGGCACAGCGACGAAGAGGGCCGCAACGCCGTCGAAGCGTAGCAGCTCCACCCCTCGTATACGAGAACGCCCCGCAGGATTTCCTGCGGGGCGTTCTTTCATCTCTGGGAAAGCGCGAGGCTTACAGAGCCTTCTTGGCGACCTCGACCACGGCGGTGAAGGCCGCGGGATCGTTGATGGCCATATCGGACAGCACCTTGCGGTCCAGCTGCACGCCGGCCTTCTTGAGGCCGTTCATCAGCACAGAGTAGCTCAGGCCGTTCAGACGGGCACCGGCGTTGATGCGGGTGATCCAGAGGCGACGGATGTCGCGCTTCTTGTTGCGGCGGTCGCGGTACATGTACTGGAGCGAATGCTGCACCTGCTCCTTCGCGGCACGGTAGGAACGGGACTTCGCGCCGTAGTAACCCTTGGCACGATTGAGGACGGTACGACGCTTCTTATGGGCGCCAACTGCGCGCTTGACACGAGGCATGATCTATCACTGTTCCTTTTCGATTAGCGGAGGCCGAGATTGCGTGCGATGACCTTCTGGTCAGCAGCGGCCACTTCGGTTTCATGGCGGAAGTTGCGCTTACGCTTGGGGCTCTTCTTCGTCATGATGTGGCTCTTGAACGCCTTGGAGCGCATGATCTTGCCGGAACCGGTGACGCGGAATCGCTTCGCGGTGCCGCGATGAGTCTTCATCTTAGGCATGGTCGTTCCCTTCTTCTTTCTTCTCGTTCTCTTTCTTTTTCTTCGCCGCAACCGCCGAGGGCAGAGGGGCGATGAGCATGTGCATGTTACGGCCTTCCATCTTCGGCTGGCTTTCGATGACCGCCATTTCCTTCAGGTCATCGGCCAAACGCTCCAGAATGGTGAGGCCAAGTTCGGGGTGAGCCATCTCGCGGCCGCGGAACATGATGGTGATCTTGACCTTGTTGCCGCCGTCGAGGAAGCGCAGGACGTGCTTCTTCTTCGTCGTGTAGTCGCCCACGTCGATCTTCGGGCGGAACTTCATTTCCTTGGTCTCGATCTTGCTCTGGTTCTTGCGGGCCTGCTTTGCCTTGATGGCCTGGTCGTACTTGAACTTGCCGTAGTCCATGATGCGGCATACGGGCGGCTCGGCGTTCGGGGCGATTTCCACGAGGTCGAGGCCCTGGCTGTCGGCGACGCGCTGGGCTTCAGCCGTCACGTAAATGCCCATCTGGGTTCCGTCGAAGCCGATCAAACGGCATTCGCGCGCATTGATTTCTTCGTTGAGCCGAGGCTCCTGAGCAGCTATCGCGCTCACCTCCCAATCCTTCGCGCTTTCGCGCCATAATAAAAAACCCGTAGCGCCGGGAGCGTACGGGTATCGCATTCGCGTCAGGCTTTGCAGCCGGTATTCGAGCGACCCATCAGCAACCGAAGCGCCGAAGCAGGTGGAGGGTTTCCCCTCACTTGAATAAACAACTCGCCTATTGTAGCACGGACCCGCCCGGATGCAAGCCCTTTTTCAGCTTTCGCCACAACAATGCAAAGCGAGGAATCGAGCGCGCATACCTGCCCGAAGCGTGAGATAATCGCATCCGAGAGAACAGAGGACCTATGCCAACCGACAAGCCCGAACCGCGCGAACACCCCAACGACCCGCTCCACGGAGTCACACTTGAAATGATGCTCAAGCGGCTCGTGAACAAATATGGATGGGACGGGTTGTCGAAGCGCATCAAGATCAAATGCTTCAGCAACGAGCCCAATTTCAAAGGGGCGCTGAACTTCCTCCGCAAGACCCCCTGGGCGCGCAGCAAAGTGGAGGAACTCTACAAGAACTCGAGGTTTTGGACGGACATCTGAGCCTTCCCCGGCACGCTTCGTCGGCTTTTGCTATACTCGCGCCATCAGATGCCCGCATACCGCCTTTTGCGACGGAAGGACACCGAGACCCTATGAACTGCGTGACCCGCTTCCTCATGCTCGTCGGCGCCTGGACCGCCTGCATCATCGGATGCATCGGCGTGTTCGTGCCGGTGCTGCCCACCACCCCGCTGCTGTTGCTCGCGACGTTCCTGTTCGCGAAGTCGTCGCCGCGCTGCCATGCCTGGATCGTCTCGACGAAGGTGTACCGCACCTACGTGGCCGCCTTCAAGGAAGCGGGCGGCATCCCGCTTGCGGCGAAGGTGCGCATCCTGGCCGTGTCGTTCACGCTCATGGGTTTGAGCGCCTGGTTCGTGCAGAAGCCGCTCGTGTGGGGCATCCTCGGATGTGTGAGCCTGTTCCTGCTCTACCTCATGTTCGTCCGCATCCCCACCATCGGCACCGAGCGCGTCCAACAAGCCCGCCGCGCCGAAGAAGCGGAGTGACGGAACCCCTCGCCGAAACCGAAGCGCCCGCCGCAATCCGCGCGGCGGGCGCGTGCGCGTTTACGCCTCCTCGGTAGCCGTATCCACGGCGATCTGGCCGAACACGTAGCCCTGGCTCAAGCCTGACGTGTACAGCAGCCCCTCGCGCACCTCCGATGACGCGCACACCTCGCCGCAGGCGAACAGTCCGGGAATGGGCGCGCCGCCCTCGTCAAGCACGTGCGCACGCTCGTCGATGTCGAGGCCGCCGTAGGAATAGTAGATGCACGGCTCGATGCTGAGCGCGTAGTACGTGGGCCCCTCGAGCGGCGCGAGGAACGTCTCGCGTCCGAAGTCCTCGTCGACACCCGTGGCCATCATCTCGTTGTAATGGGCGACGGTGGCCGGCAGGTTCGGCGCGCCGATGGTTTCGGCCAGCTCGTCGAGCGGCGCCCCGCCGATGACGATGCCCTCGGCGAAGTAGTCCTCGAACAGGTCGTATTCGGCGCGCACGCCCTCGTCGAACACGTAGTAGCCGCGATGCTCGGGCTGCTTCATGCCCAGCTTTCCCGCCGTGTCGTAATGCGCGTCCTCGGCGTGGAAGCGATCGCCCTCGATGTTCACGACGATGCCCGGCGCACTCGAGGGCGGCAGCGACATATCCGTCATGCTCTCCGTGCTCACGAAGTACGTGTGCTCGCCGGCATCGAGCGCAACCGCACCCGCGCCCGCCTCCTGCGCCATGACGAGCCCCTCGCCTTCGGCACCCGCGCTCGAGATGACGCGCACATCCGCGTACTCGGGCACGTACTGCTGCACCATGGCGGGATTGTTGGTGAATCCGCCCGTCGCGAGGATGACCGCGGGCGCACGGTACAGCGTGCCCGCCGCGTCGAGCACGCCCACGACGCGCCCGTCCTCCACGACGAGCTGCTCGGCCTTCGTCTTGAGACGGATCTCGGCACCGGCCTCCACCGCCTGCTGTTTGACGAAGGCCACGAGCGCGCCGCCCGCCCCTTCGACGTTATGGGCACGCGGGTCCCAGTCTTCGAGGGGCACGAAACCGAGCCCCTGCGCGTTGAGGTCGTCCACCATCGCGACGGCGCCCGCGTACATCGCGCGGCAGAGCGGCTCGCCGGGGTGCTCGTAGCGCGCATCCGGCAGACGCATGTAGTCGATGTAGGCGTCCACGGTATCGCCGCCGTACCCCTGCGCGTCCTGCAGCTTCGTGCCGGGCGCGTGGATGGTGCCGGAGCTCAGCGCGGAGTCGCCGCCCAACGCGGCTTCCTTCTCGAGCACGACGCAGCGCTTGCCCGCTTCACCGGCGCGAATCGCCGCGCCGAGACCGCCGATGCCGCCGCCGACGATGACGAAATCGGTCTCCACGACGTTCTTCGCCGCACGTTCGGCCTCCTGCTGCGTGCAGGCGCTCAGCAGGCCGCCCGCCATGGCCGCAACGCCCGCCGTCGTCGCAAGCCCGACGAACGAGCGACGCGTCAAATGCATGGTGGAACTCATAGTAACCACCCTCCCTCAGGGTAACGCGCGCCTCCCTCCGGCGCGCTGCGAGGCGTTCATTCTGGACGACGTGCGCGCCGGCGAACATCCCTTGCGCCCGGGTACGCGGCATATACCTCGTTTTTAGGTATGCCGTCCGGCAACGGATTCACCGGAGCGGCCGCGCTCGCGGCTATACTTGACGAAAACCCACGTCCACCCCGAAAGGCAGCCCACCCGATGGCGCAACGGCGATCCCTTCTCACGGCCGCATCGTGCGGACTCGGCTTCTTCTGGGCCTGGTGCTACTGCCTGTGGTTCGTGCCCAACATCTACACCGGCACCGTGGTGGTGCCGCCCGGCGAAAACTGGTCGTGGCTCGTCGTGCTGGGCTCGGCGGCGCTCGTGCACTTCGTCCTCCCCTGGCTGCTCAAGACGCGCCGGCTCTCGTCGCTCGGGTGGCTGCGTTTCGTCGTGCCGCTTGCCACCGTCGCAGGCACGGTGGGCATCGAGCTCACGGAGCGGCTCGTGCCGTCCCTTGCGCTCTACTACGGCGCGGCGGTGGTGTGCGGCGTCTCCTCGGCCTTCCTCTTCCATCTGTGGGGCGACCATTACGCCGCCACCCGCAACGGCGACGCCGAGAGCATCGCGTTCGGGTTCGGCGTGGTGGTGCTCGCGTCCATCGTGCTCACGTCGCTGATGCCGAGCGCGCTGTCGAACGTCTACGTCGCCCTCACGCCCCTCGCTTCGGGCGCGCTGCTCGCGATCGCGCGCCGACGCGCCGGTGCCTCGTCGTACCCGGCGCTGCTGCCGAAAGCCAGTCGGAAAACAAGCCGCAACGCCATCGTGCGCGTGTGCCTGATCGCGTTCCTCACGTGTGTCATCTGCACGTTCATGTGGGCCATCGTGCCCCTCGAGCAGCTGCCCATCGGCTTCGACGCCATGGCGCTGGGCGTGGCGGCGGGAGCCGTGCTCATGATCGTGGCGGCGCTGCCGAAGCTGCTGTTCAACGAGAAGATGCCCACGGGACGCATCCTCACGTGGATGCTCGTGCTGGCGGCCTTCGGCATCGCGCTGTATCTGGCGGGCGGCAGCGAGGCGCTCATGCTGTCCTATATCGCAAGCATGGCCTCGTCGGTAGCCCTCGACGTGCTGTTGGCCACGTACTTCGTCGCGCTCATCGTGAAGGGCTACGTGGCCTCGTCCACCGCCTTCGGCTACAGCGAGGGCTTCATCTGCGCCGGCATGCTCGTGGGAAACGTGCTGCACAACGGCCTGGAAGCGGCCGGCCTGCTGAGCGAGCAGACCGTGCTCGACATCTGCCTTGCGTTCATGTGCGCGCTCATGCTGCTCGTGGTGATGCTGAACGACCAGCAGCGCAGCATCCACGAGATCATGACCGCTCCGCGCAAGCCCTCGGCGCTCGAGCGGCACGCCGCCGCCATCGCCGACGAGTTCAAGCTCTCGGCGCGCGAGTTCGAGATCCTCGAGCTGCTCGGACAGGGGTTTACCGCCCAGGGCATCGCGAAGCGCATGGTGATCTCGCCCTACACGGTGCAAACCCACATCAAGCACATCTACCAGAAAATGGGCATCCACAGCCGCACCGAACTGCTCGACTATCTCACGCTCCGCCAAACGGATGCGTAATCCTACCTCCTGAGGAGGGCATCGAAGTCCTTGCGGGAATGAACGCCGAACTTGTCGTAGATGCGGCTGCAATGGGCGCGCACGGCACCGTTCGAAATGAACAGCTCCTCGCTGATCTCGGTTGCGGTCTTGCCTTCCGCAAGCAGGTGGAACACCGTCGTCTCGCGCTGCGAGAGGCCCTTCGCCGTCGCCACGGCCCCAAGCCGCTCGCGCTCCGAGGTGCGTTCCTGAGGCTGGAACGACGCGTAGGCGCGACGGTCGCCCAACCGGGGGGCGAACACCACGATGCCCGCCCCCACCGCGGCGAAGATGGTGATCGTCACCACGACGCCGCTGTTGAGCGCCGGCACGAGGCGCATGAGCACGATGGCAGCATCGGCGGCCACGAGCGCGAAAACGCGCACGCAGGAGCCGGGCAACATGGCCGACGTGCGGTTCTGATAGGCGCTTGAGCACACGAGCGTGTACACGAGCAGGTCGAACGTCGAGTACGCGGCGCTGACGAGCACCTGCGAAAGCGAAGGGGACACGCCGAGGAACTCCACGCCGATCAGTCCCGCCGTCATGAGCGGCAGCGCGATGGCGTACAGGATGGTGCGGTCGAAGCGGTCGCCCATCTTGAACGCCAGCACAAGCACCACGACGGACGGCAGCACCGTGCCCCACCCTGTTTCGGAGGCCGAATGGGACAGCGACGTGGCGCTGCCGCATAATCCGTAAGCGAACGCGAACACGCACACGAACAGGAAGAGCGTGCCGAAACCCGACAGCGAGCCCGCGCCCGTCGCCACGCGCGGGCTCGCGCCCAAACTGGGCACCTTGTCGAAGCAGAATGCCACCTGCACGAACGACGTGCCCGCAAGCGCCATGACGAGCAGCGTGCTCGACAGCGCGTCCACGCCCGTGACGAGAGGCAACACCACGAAACGCACGGCGAAGGATACGGCGAACACTTGAATCACCTTGACGGGCGGCAGATAGCCGCAGAATTCGATCCACTGCGCGAACAGCATGCCCGCCCCACCCCCGATGAGCACGAGGCTCGCCACGACAACCCTCGGGCCCGGATCGATGCCGAGCACCACGAGCAGCGGCACGAGACACCCTGCCACGATGAGGGCGCTCGGCAGGGCGAGGAGGAACCCGCTACGGCGGTGCGCGTCGAAGCCGTAGCACAGCGCAAGGTAGGCCACAAGCCCTGCCACCTTGCCCATGTCGACGAGCAGGAAGAAGAAGCCGCCCTCGAACAACGGCCCCACGCCCACGTGCGCCACTGCGGCGTTGAACCACAGGGGCCATTCATGGGCGCAGCGGTACAGCCCCATGCCGATGCCCGCGTAGAAGATGAGCGCGTTCTCCCTGAGAAAGGAGAACAGCCTGTTGAGTTGCGTGTCCATCCCGATCGACCCCCCGACTTCCCCCGCTGCCGATCCCCCGGCGCTGCGGTGGATGATACCGGTTTTAAGCAGTCCGAACAACGTTTAAACACGTTTAAACATCCGCGCGCTCGGAACCGCGGGTACCGTGTCCTCAATCCCGGCGCCGTCGCCGCGCACCCTCCCTCCGACGACGGCCCGGGATCAGGAGAACCGAATACGGAAGGGGACATCATGGAGAGCACAACCAGCAAGCAGTGGAGACGCCGCGACTTTTTGAAGGGGGCCGTGGCAAGCGCTGCCGGCCTCGCCGCATTCGGCATGGCCGGATGCGCGCCGAAAGCCGAAGGCAAGGAGAACAGCGGCGCGTCCGGCGTGCCGCAATCGTGGGATCGCGAGGTGGACGTCGTGGTCATCGGCAGCGGCGGGTCGGGGCTGTCGGCCGCCATCGAGGCAAGCGGCGCCGGAGCCGATACGCTCGTGCTGGAAAAGGGCAGCGTGATCGGCGGCACCACGGCGCTGTCGGCCGGCATCACGCAGGCGGCGGGCACGAGTTATCAAAAAGAGTTCACCGCGTACCAAGACGACACGCCCGAGCGTCACTTCCAGTGGTACAAGGCGCTCGGCGAAGGCTGGGTGGACGAAGAGCTCGTCAAGGATTTGGCGTACGGCTGCCCCGAGGTCATCCGCTGGTACGTCGAAGACCTCGGCATCACCATCGGCGACTTCTCGGGGCAGTCGCACGTGCCCTACGCCGACGAGCACTACGCCGTGCGCATCCATCGACCCGACGGGCAGGGCGCGGGCCTCATTGCCGCGATGAAGGCGAAGGCCGAGGCGAACGGCGCCGCGATCGAGACGAACTCGGAGGTCACAAGGCTCATCGTCGATGCGGAAGGTGCCGTGGTGGGCGTCGAAGCCGACACGAAGAAGGGCACCGTCGCCGTGAAGGCGAACCGCGGCGTGGTGATTGCCACGAGCAATATCGATCACAACACGGATATGGCGCGACAGTTCTGCCCGCAGCAGGTATGGGCCATGGAGCTGGCCGATTGCCTGAGCGTGCCCACGAATACGGGCGACGGCATCCGCATGGGCATGGAGATCGGCGCCGACATCCGCAACCTGGGCAGCGGCATGGACGCCATCCTCGACCTGAAGCTCACGTCCGGCAAGGACGTATGGGGCCTCATTTTCGTCAACAAGGCCGGACAGCGCTACGTGTGCGAGGATGCGCATTACGCCTACAAGACGCGCATGCAGTTCCAGATGGAGCAATCGACCGGGCACCCCTGCTACGCCGTGTGGGCCGAGAGCAACTTGGAGAACTGCCGCGCCTGGGACGCCGACACCATCGGCGACGCCGTAGCGGCGGGCACGGTGATCAGCGCACCGTCCATCGAGGAACTCGCGGCCGCCATCGGCGTCGACGCTGCCGGACTGGCGAACACGCTGCAGTTCTGGAACGACACGGCGGTGCCGACGCAAACGGATGCGTCGTATGGGCGCATCAGCGGGTTCGAGCGTATCGAGGGCTCCCTGTACTACGCCAACCGCATGCGCCCCGAAATCATGGGCCCCTGCGGAGGCTTGCGCATCGACCTCGAATCGCGCGTGCTGCGGCCGAGCGGCGAGGCCATCCCCCACCTGTTCGCCGCAGGCCTGTGCACGGGCGGCTGGGTGGGACCGTTCTACCCCGGCTCGGGCACGGCCATGGCGTCGAACGCGCACTTCGGCCGCAAGGCGGGCCGCAACGCCGCCGCCCTGTAGCGGCAGCGCGCGCATCCGAGACGAGCGCCCGCCCTGGATAGGGCGGGCGCTTGGGTACGGGGTTAGTTCTTGTCCTCGTAGAGTTCGATGATGGCGCCGTCCTTTTCTACGAAGGCGAGGCGCACGCCCGGGCCGGCGTCCATCGGGCCGCAGATGATGCGGTCGGCGTCGTCGGCGTATGCGTCGAGGTCGTCAACCGCGTAGGCCACGTGCCAGCGGCGGTGCAGCTCCTCGGGGAACGGGGTGCCCTCCTCGAACTTGAGGTACTCGATCTTGTAGTCGTAATCGTCCACGTTCGACACCCAGAACTTCATGGCCTCGTTGTAGGTCATGTTCGGCTTCTTCTCCGTGATGGGAATGCCGATGTGCATATAGGTTGCCGTCATAGTGCGTCCTTTCTCGAAGATCCTTCGACCCCTCTGCCGCTTGCGCGGCAGCCCCCTGCGCCCCGCTTCGCGGTGCTCAGGATGGCAAGGGTTTTAGCGCATTGAGAACATGTCCATGGCCGCTTCCGCGTCGGCCTGCATCGCCTCGGTGGCGGCGTTGGCGAGGGCGTGGAAGTACTTCGGGTGCGCATCGGCGATGAGCGCCTCCACGGCGCGCACGCCCGCGTTGCTCATGTAGCTGAAGTAGTTGATCTTGCGGATGCCCGCCGCGATGGCCGCACGGGTATCCTCGCGCGACAGGCCGCTGCCGCCGTGCATGACGAGCGGCACGCCGCAGCGGATGCGCAGCTCCTCGATGAGGTGGAAGTCGAGCTTGGGCTCGGCTTGGTAGAAGCCGTGCACCGTGCCCACGGACGCCGCGAGCGCGTCGACGCCGGTGTCGGCCACGAAGCGCGCGGCCTCGTCGGGATCGGTGTAGACGTTCTCGCGTTCGTCGTCGGCATGTTCGAGGCCCTCGTGGCCCGTCGTGAAGCCGATTTCGGCTTCCACGTCGGCACCGTAGTCGTGGGCGAGCTCCACCGCGCCGAGGGTGAGCGCCACGTTCTCCTCGTAGGGCAGCTGCGAGCCGTCGATCATGATGGCCGAGAATCCCAGGTCGAGGGCGCGGCGCACGTACTCGATATCCTCGCCGTGGTCGAGCATGACGCACACCGGCACGCGGGCGGCCTCGGCGCGCATGACCATGATGGGGCCGATGACGTCGATGGACGTCTCATGCTCGTGCAGCTGCGCGTGCTGAATGATGACGGGCTCGTCGCGCGCCTCGGCGGCGCCGATGGCCGCGAGCAGCAGCTCGAGGTTCGGCGTGTCGAACGCCGCGGCGGCGCAGCCGCGCTCCTCGGCCCAAGCGAGGACGGAAGTGAGAGATGCGAGCATGGAGCCCTCCTACTTCTTCAAATACGGCGTGGTGCAGGGGGCGTTCCAGAGGCGCAGGAGCTCGTCGTCCATGCGGGCCATGAACATCTGGAAGCCGGCCTGCTCCTGGACCGTCAGCATCTCGCCGACGAAGTTCGCCACGACCTCGATGTCCTGCTTCGCCAGCTCGTGCACGGCGGCGCGGTAGACGATGAGCTGCTCCATGAGCGTGGTGGCGCCCGAGCCGTTGATGATGAGCATGACCTTCTCGCCCGGCTCGATGCCGATGTCCTTGACGAGCGCGTTCACCATGATGGCCGCGGTCTCGTCGGCGGACTTCATGGGCTGGCGGCCGCCGCCCTCCTCGCCGTGCTGCCCCATGCCGATTTCCATCTCGTCGTCGCCGAGCTCGGCCAGAAGCGTGCCCGTCTGCGGATGCGTCGCGCCGCGCACGGCCACGGCCAGGGTCGCCATGTTGTCGGCGAAGCGCTGCGCGACGGCGGCCACCTCTTCGAGGCTCATGCCCTCGGCCGCCGCAGCGCCGGCGATCTTGTACGTGGGGATGCAACCCACGAGGCCGCGACGGTCGTCGGCGTTCTCGCGCGGGGCGTTCGACACGTCCTCCTGCGTGACCACCTTCACCACGTTGAGGCCCTGCTTCTTGCACTGCTTCATGGTCATGTTGCCGGTGAGCATGTCGCCGGCGTGGTTGAGCACGATGTAGAGCACGCCCTTGCCCTTGTCGGCCAGCTTGATGGCGTCGACGCAGGCCTGCGGGCCGGGCGCGGCGAAGATGTCGCCCACGACGTCGATGTCCACCATGCCCTCGCCCACGAAGCCCTCGATGGCGGGCTCGTGGCCCGACCCGCCCTGCGTGACGATGGTCACGCGGTCGGCTTCGGCCAGCTTCTTGTTGATGACCATGTTGTCCTCGCCCAGCTCGAGGATGTCGGGGTTGGCCAAGGCCAGGCCCTCGAGCAGCTCCGCGGTGAGGTTGTCGGGATCGTTGATGAACTTCTTCATCTGCATGGTGGTCCTCCTACGTAGGTGGATGGCTGACGACCCGCCGCGCGGGCGGCGGGAAGGTTCCGGAAAGGACGGGCGGCGCTTACGGACGGGCGGCGCCCGACGCGAGGCCGCGCAGGAAGAGCGCGGTGGACACGGCGCCGGCATCGGGCGTGCCGATGGTGGCGTCGCCGTAGCTGCGCGCGCGACCGAACTTCGAGGCGAAGCCCTCGGACGCCTTCGCGCCCGCCTCGGCGGCGGCGGCCGCGGCGGCGAACACGGCAGCCGCATCGTCGGCGGCCGCATCGCAGGCTTGCGCCGCTTCCACGGCGGGGATGAGCGCGTCCATCATGGTCTTGTCGCCCACGGCGGCGGCCGTGATGTCCCGCATCTCGGCGAGGGCGCCGGCGAACATGCGGCGCGCAGCGTCGGCCGAGACCTCGTTCTCGTCGTCGCCGAGCTCGACGCCCAAACCGGAGATCATCGTGCCGTAGAGGGGGCCGGCCGAGCCGCCGCGCACGGCCATGGCGCCCATGCCCAGCTCGTCGAGGAAGTCTTTGAGGGAATCGTCGTCCCACGCTTCGACGCGCTCGTTCATGAGCTTCGCGATTTTCGTGATGGTGATGCCGTGGTCGCCGTCGCCGAACCGCGAATCGATGTCGCTCAACGCGTCGGCCTGTTCGAGCATGAGCTGCGCGCTCGCGCGCATCATGCGCTTGAACGTGTCCCGATCGATCATGGATGGGCCCCTTCCCGTCGGTTATCACTTGCTGCAAACTCTACCCGCAACGTATCGCGCGGTCAATGGGCGAAAACAAGCGCGCCGCCCCGGAGGGGGCGGCGCGGCATGACCGGTTCGAGCAGTACGCGAGGGGACGCAACCCCTACGCGTTGATGTACACGTAGATGATGCGGATGGTGTCGGCCAGGTTGCCGGAGGCGTTGGCGGTCTTGTAGTCGTACAGCAGCACGGAGGACCACTCGTGCGCGGCGCCGGCGAGATCGACCGTGCCGGAGAACGAGCAGCTCTCCTTCACGAGCGTCGTGCCGTCGGTGTCGTACGTGGAGTACGCCGTTTTGTCGGCGGGCAGCTCCACCGTTCCCTCGGGCACGGCGATGCTGGCCTCGGCGAGCGTCTTCTCCACGATGTGCTCGTTCTTCACCGCGTCGACGAAGCTGAGCGAGCCGTAGCCGAGCGCGGCCGTCGCGGCGGAGTAGCCCGCCTGCACGATCTTGCCGTCCTCGTCGAGGCCCAGGTACACGCTGGGCGTGCCCGAGCGCGTGTCGGCCGGCTCGTCGGTGAGCGCGATCGTCACGTTCGTCTTGACGGGGTTGCCCTCCTCGCTCACTTCCTTCGAGCTCGTCTCGGTGGCGCCGTGCTTGAGCGCCGCGATGGCCTCGTCCTTCGTCATGCCGAGCACGGCCGCCAGGTCGGGCACCTCGGTCTTCTTCGTGGCGGTGGACGCGGCGTCCTTCGTCTCGTCCTTGTTGATGGAGCCCACTTCCGCGGAGCTCTGCTGCTCCTGCGTCTGCTGCGAGGCCAGCGTCTGGCTTTCGCCGAGCAGGCGGAACGTGAAGTAGCCCAGCGCGCCGATCAGCAGGATGAGCAGCACCACGATGGCGATGAGCACGCGGCGCATGCGGCGCGACTTGCGCTGGTAGGCCGGGATCTGCTGCTTCTTTCCTTGCTTGTCCTTTTTCTTCTTGTCCTGCTTGTCCTTCTTGCCGTGGCGGCCCTGCGGCTCCTCGGGCTCGACGGGCAGGGCCTCGTCGCCGAACAACAGCGGGGGCGCGTCGACCGGCTCGAGGCTCTCGAACGCGTCGGGGTACTCGTCCTCGTTGTCGCCCTGGTAGCTGAAGCCGCCCGCATGCGCGCCGTCGCCGACCGGCGAGAACGCTTCGGTGAGGCCGATGCGCGCGTCGTTGTCGTCGGAGGGCGCAGAAGGTGCCGGCGCGTCGCCGACGGGGGAAAAGGCCTCGGTGAGGCCGATGCGCTTGTCGGCGGGGTCGGAGGGGGTGCCTTTGGGTACGATGGGAGCATGTTTGGGCATCGGTTTGCCTTCCTGACAGGTGGAACGGAGCGCTTAGCGCATGAAGAAGTAGACGGCGATGGCGATCACGCCTACGGCGGCCAACGCGAGCACGATTTTCTGGGCGAGCGGCATGGGCGCCGCCTTGAGATCGTCGATGGTCGTCTCCTGGTAGCCTGCGTCCTTCGCGCGCTTCTTCGGCGCGTCGTCGGCCTCCGCACGGGCGGGCGCCTCGGGCGCTGCCGGAGCCGGCGGCGCCTCGACGGACGCAGCGACGGGCTCTTCCGCGCGCGGCGCCGCGGGAGCAGCGGAGCGCGACGGGCGGGCGCCCGCTTCGATGACGACGTCGTCCTCGTCGTCGGGCGTCACGGTAATATGGGAAAACTTGGGTTCGCCTGCAGCCACGGATCTTCCTTTCACGATGCAGCAATTATAGTTGATTATCGGGGCGTATGCCCTCGTCCAAATAATATCCATCGGGCGCGAACCGCCTGCGGTACGTAAGGAAGCAGGCCAGCACGATGGCGATGGTGTTGGCGGCCGACAGCATGAGCATGACGACGATCTGATATTTCGCCGCAAGCAGCGGGTCGGCGCCGGCAAGGATCTGCCCCGACATCATGCCGGGGATGGTGACGATGCCCGCGGCCGACATGTTCGCCAACACGGGCGTCATGCCCGCGCCGATGGCGGCCTTAAGCGAGGGGAATGCCGCCTCCCGCGGCGTGGCGCCCAGCGCCACGAGCGTGAACATCTCGCTCGACCGGCTGTCCATGTCGGCGAACAGCCGGTCGATGGCCACCGCCGTGGCCGCCATGGCGTTGCCGATGATCATGCCCGCAATGGGGATGAGCTCGCGCGCGTTGTACCAGGGGTCGGCATGGATGACGCCCTCCACCACCGTGAACGCCACGATCATGGACGACGCGAACAGCGAGACGAACACGGCAGGCCACAGCCCGCGCACGGAGCTCTTGACGCGCGACGTGGCAATGTGCGTGGCGGCCAGCACCATGAGGCCCAGCACGATGAGCACGAGCCACCAGGTTTGATACTGGAACAGGTACAGCAGGACGAAGCCCATGGCCAGAAGCTGCACGAACGTCCGCACGCCCGACACGACGATGCGCTTCGTCTGCCCGAGCGCGAGCTTCCACGATACGATGCCCGCCACCAGCATGAACGCGCTCGCCGCGACCAGCTCCACGAAGCCGATGTCCACCACGCCGCCGCTCATGGGCGCGCCTCCCCCGCCGCCGGGCGCTCCGCATACGCGAGCGCGCCGTCGCGCAGCGCGAACGTGCCGCGCGCGAACCCGTCGGCTGCGCGATGGCGAATGCGCAGGCAGGCCGTCCGCGCGCCCACGAGCTCCCGCGTCAGGCGGCCCACCGCGTAGGCCGACTCGTCGTCGAGCGCGGCGTCCACCTCGTCGAGCAGCAGCACGTCGGGAGCTGTGGCGAACGCGCGCAAGAGCGCGATGCGCGCAACCTGCCCGCCCGACAGCTGCGCCGCGCTGCGCCCCGGCTCCACGTCGGCGAGATCCGCCCGCTCGAGCAGGCGCGCCAGCTCGTCATCGTCGGGAGGCCGCGACGCCGCGTTCGCCTTGAGCGTCCAGGGAAGCAGCAGGTTGTCGCGCACGGTGCCGCTCACGAGCGCCGGCTGCTGGGGCACGAGGCACACCCGACGGCGCCACGCCGTCGGCTCGAACGACGAGCTGGGCGCCTCGTCCAGGTACAGCTCGCCGCCGTCGCGCGCGAGCATGAGGGCGCACGCGCGCAAGAGCGTGGACTTCCCCGCGCCCGACGGCCCGGTCAAATCGTAGATGCCGCCCGCCGCCAGCTCGAAGCTCGCGTCATGCAGCAGCGGCACGGCGCGCCCCGCGCGCGAGTACGACACCGCGATATGTTCGGCTCGAAACGTGTGCATGGGGGCATGGTAGCACCTGCATGCCCCCGACGCACGTCTTATTGCACGCCCTCGATGTGCGGGATGGTGGCGAAGCCCGCTTCCAGCTCCTCGTCGGTGGGCGCATGATCGGTCATCTCGCCCCGGTTGTAGGCGTCGTAGGCCTTCATGTCGAAGTAGCCCGTGCCGGTGAGGCCGAAGAGGATGGTCTTCTCCTCCCCCGTCTCCGTGCAGCGCTTGGCCTCTTCCATGGCCTGGAAGATGGCGTGGGCGCTTTCGGGCGCGGGCAGGATGGTCTCGAGGCGCGCGAACTCCACGGCGGCCGCGAAGATGTCGGTCTGCTTCACGGCCACGGCGTCGAGGTAGCCGTCGGCCTTCAGCTTCGACACGATGGGGCTCATGCCGTGGTAGCGCAGGCCGCCGGCGTGATCGGGGCTCGGCAAGAAGCCGTTGCCCAGCGTGTACATCTTGGCGAGCGGGCACGTGCGGCCCGTGTCGGCGAAGTCGTAGGCGTAGCGGCCGCGGGTGAGGCTCGGGCAGCTGGCGGGCTCCACGGCCACGAAGCGCGTGTCGGGCCGGATGCCCTTGATCTTGTCGCGCATGAACGGCGCGATGAGGCCGGCGAGGTTCGAGCCGCCGCCCGCGCAGCCCACGACGATGTCGGGGTATTCGCCCAGCTCCTCGAAGGCGGCGTAGCTCTCCAGGCCGATGACGGACTGGTGCAGCACCACCTGGTTGAGCACCGAGCCCAAGGTGTAGCGCCCCTTGTTGGCGGGGATGTTGAGCGCGCGCTCCACCGCCTCGGAGATGGCGGTGCCCAGCGAGCCCGTGGAGTCGGGGTGCTCGGCCAGCATCTTCTTGCCGATCTCGGTGGTGGTGGACGGCGAAGGCGTGACGTGCGCGTTGAACGTCTCCATGATGTTGCGGCGGAAGGGCTTCTGCTCGTAGGAGCACTTCACCATGAACACGTCGAGATCGAGGCCGAAGTGCGCGGACGCCTCGGCGAGCGCCGTGCCCCACTGGCCCGCGCCCGTCTCGGTGGTGATGCCGCTCAAGTCCTGCGCCTTGGCGTAGTACGCCTGGGCGATGGCCGAGTTCAGCTTGTGCGAGCCCGACGTGTTGTTGCCCTCGAACTTGTAGTAGATCTTCGCGGGCGTGCCGAGGGCCTTTTCCAGGTTGTAGGCGCGGCACAGCGGCGACGGGCGGTAGATGCGGTACATCTCCAGCACGGGCTCGGGGATGTCGACGTAGGCCGTGTCGTCGTCGAGCTCCTGGCGCACGAGCTCGTCGCAGAACACGGGTGCCAGATCCTCAGGGCGCGCGACCTGGCCGTTCGGCAGCCGGATGGGCTCCGGCTTCTCCGGCATGTCGGCCCGCAGGTTGTACCACTGCGTCGGGATCTGGTCTTCGCGCAGGTACAGACGGTGCGGTGCTTGTTCGGTCATGGTCGTTTCCTTTCCTTGCATTCGGTTGATTCGTCGGTTTCGTTCGCGCACAAAAAAGAGCCCCCGGATCTCCGAGGGCTCTTCTGAGTATGTATGCGTGGACAGAAGCCAGGGGACCCGGGATTAATGCTTTCTGTTCCACCACCACGCGCCGAGAAGCGGCATCGCACAGGCGACGTCGTTGAAAACAGCGGTGTTGGAAGCAGCTCGCACAAAGAACCTTTCGGGTTCGGTTTCCGGGACGTTCGCCAGCATAGCGGTTCGCACGCAGGATGTAAAGAGGTCGATAAAACTGCGCCGTTTCGTCAGATATCCGTCGCGAGCCCGTCTTCCGAAATTAACCGTATCTACCTTTCGGGGGCCATTCGGGAACGCTCGCGGGAGGAAAACGACATCTTATGGTACAAATTCAACCAGATGCTGCTTTATTGGACTAAAGTATGCTGATACGCTTGGAACGCAACGACGCGTTCGGGCGTCGGCAGAGTCGCACGACTCGCAGGAGGGCCCCGCAAATACGACGGGGTGCGAGGGAAGGAGACACCGACCTATGGAAAAGAGCACATTCAGCAGGCGCACGTTCATCGAGATGCTCGGCGTGTCGGCTGCGGGCTTCGGCCTGGTTAGCTTGGCGGGCTGCAGCAGCGGCGGCGACACGAGCGCCCCGTCGACGGACGCCGGTTCCACCGGCACGACCGGCGGCGCCGCGGACGCCATCACGTACAGCCTGACGGCCGACCCGCGCGCGGTCGACCCGGCGTACTTCGACGACGGCGAGTCCGCCGTGGTCAGCTGCAACATCTACGAAGGCCTGTACCAGTACGGCGCCAAGGACGCGAAGGTTGCGCCGTGCCTGGCCACCGATCTGCCCGAGATCTCGGACGACGGCCTCGTGTACACCATCAAGCTGCGCGAGGGCGTCAAGTTCCATGACGGCGGCGATTTCAACGCCGACGCCGTGGTGAAGTCCATCGAGCGCCAGCTCGAGCCCAACCGCAACTCCGAAATGCCCTACGCGTCCTTCGTGTTCGGCGAGAAGGAAGCGGGCAACGGCGTGGAGAAGGTCGAGGCCATCGACCCCACCACCGTCAAGATCACGATGCGCGCGGCTTCCGCCCCGTTCGTGAAGAACCTCGCCATGGCCCTGGCCTCCCCCATCGTCGACCCGGCAGCCGCCGAGGCGGCGGGCAGCCAGCCCATCACGAAGCCCAGCGGCACGGGCCCCTACAAGTTCGTCGACTGGACGAAGGGCGCTTCCGTCACGCTCGTGGCCAACGAGGACTACTGGGGCGACGCGCCCAAGACGAAGAACATCGTCTTCAAGATCATCGCCGAGGGCAACACGCGCCTCACCTCGCTCATGAACGGCGAGTGCGACATCATCTCGAGCGTCGACCCGTCGTCGGCCGACCAGGTGACGAGCAACGGCTTCGAGCTGTTCTCCGAAGACGGCATGACCATCAACTACATGGCGTTCAACACCGAGTCGGACAAGTGCTCCGACCAGGAAGTGCGCAAGGCCGTGGCCCAGGCGATCAACGTCGAGGAAATGGTGCAGGCCATCTACGGCGACTACGCCACCGTGGCGAACTCCGTCATGCCGAACTGGATGGCGCCCTACACCAAGGACGTCAAGCAGACGGCGTACGATCCCGAGGCCGCCAAGAAGACGCTGCAGGACAAGGGCATCACGTCGCTGCAGTGCATCACGTACACCACCGCCCGCCCCTACAACCAGAAGGGCGGCAGCCAGCTGGCCAACATGATCCAGGGCTACTTGTCCGAGGTGGGCGTGGACGTGAGCATCACCGAGTACGACTGGACCACCTACAAGACCAAGGTGCAGACCGATCCGTACGACATCTGCTTCTACGGCTGGACGGGCGACAACGGCGACCCGGACAACTTCATGAACCTGCTTGCCGACACGAACTGGTCCATGAACGTGGCGCACTTCCAGGACGAGGAGTACAAGGCGCTCGTCGCCGAGGGCCTCACCACGCCGGACGGCGATGAGCGCGACGCCGTCTACCTGAAGTGCGAGCAGATGGTTGCCGAGAAGCAGCCGTGGGTGCTCATCTCCCACTCCAAGAACCTGCTGGGCATCAACCCGAAGGTCAAGGACTTCTACTACCATCCCACCGGCGTCGCCTTCTTCAAGGGCGTGTCGAAGGAAGCGTAAAGCAAGCAGTGCTTGTGTGCGGGGCCGTTCGAGCGCGAGCGGCCCCGTTTTGGGTTCTATTACCGGTTGGCGTCGCATTCTTGCCGCTAAACGATAGCAAGTGCGCTACACTGTCATGCGATCTTTTTCGATCCGTGGCTGCGCGCAAGGCATCACCAGGCGCGCACTCGAAGCCGAAGGCACCGCCTCCGGCTTCATTCCTGTCCAAGCAGCGCAGGCGTGCTCTCGGACGGGTCCCGTTAAGAAAGGAGCAGCAGTTGCTCAAATACATCCTCAAACGAATCCTTATGGTGATTCCCGTTTTGCTGGGTGTGACAGTCATCATCTTCCTCATCACCCGCGTGTTGGCCCCGGACCCGGCTCCGGTGGTTCTGGGCGAGCACGCAACCCCCGAGGCGATGGCGGTCTGGCGCACCGACAACGGGTTGGACGACCCCATCTGGCTTCAGTACGTCAACTTCATCGTTGGCGCCGTCCAGGGCAACCTGGGCACCTCGTACTACACCCACCAGCCGGTCACGGCCGAGATCGCGGCGCGCTTCCCCGCCACCGCCGAGCTGGCCATCTGCGCCATCATCGTGGCGTCCTTGCTGGGCGTGGCGCTGGGCGTGCTGGCGGCGGTGAAGAAGAACAAGGCGGCCGATAACGTCAGTATGTTCATCGCGCTCATAGGCGTGTCGATGCCCATCTTCTGGTCGGGCATCCTGCTCATATTGCTGTTCTCGGGCATCTTGCACTGGCTGCCCTCGAGCGGGCGCGTGTCCCCCTTGCTCCAACCCACCGGAGGAACCGGGTTCTTCATCCTCGACACCATCATGCAGGGCAACTGGGTTGCGCTCGGAGACGTGCTCGTGCACCTCATCCTGCCCACGCTGGCGCTGTCGCTGTACTCCATGGCCATCATCACGCGCATGACGCGCTCGAGCATGCTCGAGACGCTCAACGAAGACTACGTGCGCACCGCGCGCGCCAAGGGCCTGTCGAAGGGCGCCGTCAACGTCAAGCACGCGCTGCGCAACGCCATGCTGCCCATCTCCACGGTCATCGGCCTGCAGTTCGGCAGCCTCCTGGGCGGCGCGCTGCTCACCGAGACGGTGTTCGCGTGGCCGGGCATCGGCAAGTTCGCCGTGGACTGCGTGCTGAAGAGCGACTTCCCCGTCGTGCAGGGCATCGTGCTGTTGGTGGCGGTCATCTTCGTCATCATGAACCTCGTCGTTGACATCGTGTACGCCTACCTCGATCCCCGCATCAAGTACGGCGCGAAGGAAGAGGGGTGATCGACATGGCGAAGAACAAGCAACTGGCCGTTGAGCCGGCCGGAGACGCGCTGTTGAGCGGCCAGCCGGTCAAGGAAAAGCACGAGAGCATCTGGAAAGACGTGATCGCGGGCATCGTGTCGAACAAGGCATCGCTCATCAGCGGCATCTTCATCCTGATCCTCGCCACCATCGCCATCGTGACGAAGCTGGCGCCGGGCATCCTGCCCTACGACCCGTACGCGCAGAACCTGAGCGAATCGCTGCTGGCCCCGTCGGCGCAGCACTGGTTCGGCACCGACATCCAGGGCCGCGACATCTTCTGCCGCGTGCTCGTGGGCACGCAGATCACGCTGACCGTGGGTCTGGCCGCCGTGGCCATCTCGCTCACCGTGGGCGTCGTGCTGGGCTCCATCGCCGGCTACAAGGGCGGCAAGTGGGACACCGTCATCATGCGCGTCATGGACATGATGCTGGCCATCCCCTCCATCCTGCTGGCCATCGCCATCATGGCGGCGCTCGGGCCCGGCATCGAGAAGGCCGTCGTGGCCATCGGCCTCGTGGCCATCCCCGAATACGCGCGCATCGTGCGCTCGGAGATCCTCTCCATCAAGGAGAACGACTACGTGGCCGCCGCGCGCGTCATCGGAGACTCGAACTTCAAGATCGTGTTCAAGCACGTGCTTCCCAACGTGCTGCCCTCCATCATCGTGCGCGCGACGCTGGGCATCTCCACGGCCATCCTCGACGCAGCAGCCCTCGGCTTCCTCGGCCTGGGCGTGCAACCGCCTGCCGCCGAGTGGGGCGACATGCTGGGTCGCGGCCGCAACGAGCTGTTCCGCGCTCCGTGGCTCATGATTTTCCCCGGCCTGGCCATCACGCTGACCGTGCTCGCATTCAACCTGTTGGGCGACGGCGTGCGCGACGGCCTCGATCCCAAAGCAAGGAAGAGGTGATCCCGTGCTTCTTTCGGTGAAGAACCTCTCTACGGAGTTCCCCGTCAAGAAGGGCATCGTACGCGCCGTCGAAGACGTGAGTTTCGACGTTGACGCGGGCGAGATTCTGGCCATCGTCGGCGAGTCCGGCTCCGGCAAGTCGGTGACCAGCCTGTCCGTCATGGGCTTGCTGGCCGAGCCGGGCCACGTGGCCGGCGGCTCCATGGAGTTCGAAGGCAAAGACCTCACGAAGCTGTCCGAGAAGCAGTACCGCGAGCTGCGCGGCAACGACATGGCGATGATCTTCCAGGAGCCCATGACGTCGCTCAACCCGGTGTACCGCGTGGGCAAGCAGATCACGGAGGCCATCCGCACGCACGAGAAGGTGTCGAAGGCCGAGGCCAAAACGCGCGCCGTCGACCTTCTGCGCAAGGTGGGCATCCCCTCGCCCGAGGCCCGCATCAACGACTATCCGCACCAGATGTCGGGCGGCATGCGCCAGCGCGTCATGATAGCCATGGCGCTGGCCTGCAACCCGAAGCTGCTCATCGCCGACGAGCCCACCACGGCCCTCGACGTGACCATCCAGGCGCAGATCCTCGACTTGCTGCGCCGCCTGCGCGACGACACCGGCATGGCCGTGCTGCTGATCACGCACGACCTGGGCGTGGTGAGCGAGACGGCCGACCGCGTGGTGGTCATGTACTGCGGCCAGGTGGTTGAGGAGGCCGACGTGCGCGAGCTGTTCGACCATCCGATGCACCCCTACACGCTGGGCCTGCTGAAGTCCATCCCCCGCCTCGAGGACGACGACACGAAGCGCCTGTACATGATCAAGGGCATGGTGCCGAACCCGCTCGAGATGCCGCCGGGCTGCCACTTCTCCGACCGCTGCGACTCGTGCATGGACATCTGCCGCCAGCAGATTCCCGACCTCGTGGACCTCGACGGCCACAAGGTGCGCTGCTTCTTGTACGAGAACGCCGAAGGCGAGGCCAAGAGCGCGGACGCCATCGCCGCCGGCGAAGCCGAGGCGCTGGCCGACGTCGAGGCGGCGCGCGAGATGGAAACCGCCGAAGCCCTGCTCGTGGGCGAGGAGATCCGCGAAGCGGAGATCGAAGAGCTGGAGAAGGAAGAGGAGGCGGGCCGATGAGCGAGAACACCGTGCATACCTCCGGCGAGGGCGCTACGCCCTCGCCGGAGCAGGATATCCTGCTCGACGTGCAGCACCTCACGAAGCGCTTCGCCGCCGACACGAACTTCTTCGGCAAGGCGACGTCCTACGTGCAGGCCGTCGACGACGTGAGCTTCCAGATTCGCAAGGGCGAGGCGTTCGGCCTCGTGGGCGAGTCGGGCTGCGGCAAGACCACCGTGGGCAAGATGCTGGTGAACCTGCTCAAGCCCACGTCGGGCACCATCACGTTCGACGGCAAAGAGCTGACCGCCATGAAGCCGGCCGAGCGCAAGCAGTACTGCAAGGACATCCAGCTGATCTTCCAGGACCCCTACGCGTCGCTCAACCCGCGCATGCGCGTGGGCGACATCATCGCCGAGCCCATCATCACGAACAACATCCTGCCGAAAGACCAGGTTGAAGACCGCGTGAACGAGCTCTTGGAGCGCGTGGGCCTGGCGAACTACATGCGCAACCGCTACCCCCACGAGTTCTCGGGCGGACAGCGCCAGCGCGTGGGCATCGCGCGCGCCCTGGCCGTGAACCCGAAGCTCATCGTGTGCGACGAGCCCGTGTCGGCGCTCGACGTGTCGATCCAGGCGCAGGTGCTCAACCTGCTCGACGAGCTCAAGGAGCAGTTCGGGCTGACGTACCTGTTCATCGCGCACGGCCTGAACGTGGTGAAGCACGTGTCCGACCGCGTGGGCGTCATGTACCTGGGCAAGATGATGGAGATCGCTCCGAAGAAGTCGCTGTACGCCGACCCGCTGTCGCCGTACACCCAGGCGCTGCTCTCGGCCATCCCGTCGGTGGACCCGGCCACGAAGAAGGACCGCATCATCCTCGAAGGCGACGTGCCCTCGCCCATCGACCCGCCGCCCGGCTGCCGCTTCGCCAGCCGCTGCTTCGCGAAGGTGGAGGGCTGCGACACGGTGATGCCCGACCTCGTGGAGGTGAAGCCGGACCACTGCGTGGCCTGCCACCGCTACGACGAAGGCGGCCCGGGGACGGCCGTTATTTAGAACGTCGCTCAACAGTCCTGACTCGCACGAGGGCCCCAGTGGGGCCCTCGTCGCTTATATGCGTACAGATGTTTCACGTGAAACATCTGTACGCAGCAGTGCCCCGCTCCAGTGACGAAGCACTTCGCGCTTCTATTGTAGGAGGATCCTTCGACTGCGGCCTTCGACCTCCGCTCGGGATGGCATGCGGCACGAACGAATGTTTCACGTGAAACATTCGAGCGCTGCGGCGCGGCGAGTCCTCTCTCTTGGCACGTTGCGCGGCCGATCGCCGATCAGGGGCGGTTTTTCCAGCCGGGGCCCATCAGCAGCTGGCGCAAGCCCGGCGTCACGGGGAACTCGAACGCCCGCTTCGCGCGCACGCATCCCAAAAATCCCAGGTCGACGAGGCCGTACAGGTCGGCGCGCGCCGTGGCGTAGGCCACCCGATGGGTCTTCTGGTGCGACTCGATGCGAAACACCGCCTCAGGGTTGCTGAGGGCCGCTTGGAGCACTGCGCGCTGCCGGTGATTGAGGTTCAGGTCGTTGCGCAACGCGCGCACAAACGCCTCGTCGCGTTTGAGCATGCGCTTGAGCTCCGTCTCCACTTCGTCGAGCTTGCGGCGCACAAGCTGCGTCGTCACATCGATGTGGATGGTGTAGTCCACCTCGCCGTCGATGAGTACCTCGGCATCCTCGATCGAAGCCATGACCGCGGGCGGGCGCAGGACGCCGCGCTCCCACTCTCGACTCGCCTTGACGATGGGCACGAGCGCGAGCACGGGCCGATGCGTCTTCCTGAACAGCAGCTTCATCATGAGCGAGCACACGATGCCGTTCCAGGCATGCAGCGGCAGGACGCTCATGAACAGATGACGCACGCCCTGTGCGAGCAGCAGCGGATGTTCGTCGAAGGCATTGACGTTTTCTTCGATGATCTTCGCCACGAGCGTGAGCGCGGCCGGACGGTCGATCTGCTTGCGCTTCCACAGCCGCGATCCCTGCCGCAGCGAACGGGTGGTCTGCTCGCCTGCTCCGCAGGAAATCCGATCGTACACCCCGAGGATCGTCTCGGGCGTGCAGGGCTCGTCGACAAGCTCCTCAATATCCCACGTAGCCCGTTGCCAGTTGAGCAGGAGCCGCTCCTCCGGGCTCTCCGGCTCGCGCTCGGCAAGCAGCACCTCACGCGCCTTCTCGTAACCGATGGCGAGCCCGTCCTCCCCGAGGGTGGCGATGGCCTCGTCCACATGGGCTTCCACGAGGAAATAGACGGTGTTGCGCGACCGCGTGGCCAAATCGAGCCACGACCCCTCATGGCACCGTTTGTCGATATCGTCGAGATCGGCCGTGATCGAGCGCGTGGGATAGTACCAGCCGCAGCGCCCTTCCCCGTCGCGAAACGGCAGCTCGATAGCCGTCTGACGGCGCAGGGCGTTCAGGATGTCCCACGTTTGCGTGCGCGTGAGGTCCGCCGGCATCTCAAGCTGCTCGAACTCATCCCACGACAGCGGGTGTTCGTCCACGAGCGTGCGCAAGCCCCAGAACACCGGGTCTTTCAGCAACGCCACCATCTGCCGCACCGTCGCATCCGACATCGTGCCCATCTTCATCCCCCTCAGATCGCCCCTGTTCGACCTAGCAGATTTTGATAGTTCATGATACGTCGTTTCCTTACCTTCTGACAAGCCGTGCTCGTTCATGCAGAGAGCGCTGTTGACATGGGAATTTCGGCGCTCATTTCGACTCATTTTCCCCAAGGCTCATCAGCATTATCTATCAATTTTCTAGATATTGACAGGTAATTATCACGCCGCGTACCCTGCTCGCCAGAGCGGAAGCTCGAAGAGGGAGCACTAGGGAGCGAGCTGAAAGGGAGTGGCATCATGAGCAACGAGAAGAGCATGACCCGAAGGGGATTCGTCGGCGCGGCGCTTGCAGGCACGATGGGCGTTGCGGCGTCGTCGTTCCTGACCGGGTGCAGCGCGCCAAGCGCATCGGGCGGTCAAGACGAGAAAACATGGACGCAAGAGGCCGATGTCGTAGTGGTTGGCGCAGGCGGGGCGGGCTTCGCAGCCGCCATCGAGGCCGCAAACGCCGGCGCGAGCGTACTGCTGCTTGAAAAGTCGAGCGCAGTCGGAGGCGACTCCATGCTGTGCGACGGCATCCTGGGAGGCTGGGGCACCAAGCTGGCCGCCGCGCAGGGCGTCGACGTCACAGCCGACGAGGTGTACGCCTGGTTCATGGGGCACCCCGAGTGGTACGGGCCGAAGGATCCCGTCGTGGCACGGATCGAAGCCGACAAGAGCGGTGAGACCATCGATTGGCTGCAAGAACTGGGCGTGCCGTTCGAGAGCGAAGTGGCCCCTCGCTTCGGCTACACCGAGCTGCCCGTCATCCATCAAGTGGAGGGCAAAGGCGCCGAGATGATGCGCGTGCTTGCCGAGACAGCCGAGAAGGCCGGCGTGACCACGCTCACCGACACGCCCGCCACGAAGCTGCTCCTTGACGGCGACGGACGCGTGATCGGCGTGGAAGCGCTGCAGAAGAAGGAAACCGTGCGTTTCAAGGCGAACAAGGGCGTGGTCATGACCACCGGCAGCTTCGCCGGAAGTAAGGACATGCTGGGCACCCTCAACGCCGAGTGCGCGAACCTCATGCCGGGCTCGAACCCCGGCGCCACGGGAGACGGCATCGTCATGGCCATGGAGGCGGGCGCGTACACCACCCGCGTGTCAGAGCTGCCTCTCATGAGTTCGCTGGCCGGCGTGGAAACGGGTAGCATCGTGAACCTCAACTACGGCATGCGCCTGCACGGCCTGTGGCTCGATGCCAACGGCGAGCGCTTCTTCGACGAGGAGACGAACTACGAGAACCCCACCGGTCACCGCGCCATCGTGCGCAAGCAGAACGAGCAGGGCACGCCACCCATCGCGCTTCTGGGCACCACGCCCGAGCTCGACGCGATGCAGGCCACGTACCCGTTGAAGTGGTCGACGGCTGAAACCGTGGAAGAGGTTGCCGCGATGGTGGGCCTCGACGGAGCGAAGGTGAAGGCAACGGTGGAGCGCTACAACGGGTTCTGCGAAGCGGGCAAGGACGAGGACTTCGGACGCCCCGCCGACCTGCTGGTTCCCATGACCGGCCCGTTCTACGCCGCGCCCATCATGGTGAGCACGTCGGTGACCCTGGGCGGGTTCAAGACGGACGAGAACGCGCAGGCCCTCAGGCTGGTTAAGCCCGCAAACGGAACGACGACGGAACCCTTCCCGGGCCTGTACGCCGCCGGCGTGGCATGCGAATGGAACTGCGCCGCCGGCGCGACGGTTCTCAGCGCCATGACGATGGGCAGGATCGCCGGGCAGAACGCCGCCGCGGCAGCTCCTGCGGCCTAGCGACCCTGACCGAACGCCCCCTCCCCTTCGAGAGGCTCGCCCACGGGCGGGCCTCTCGCCGTATGCGCGAGACGAACGCAAGGCCGAGCGGGAACGGCGAGGCAACGGTAGTTTGCGGAAGCGGTGATGAGGGCGGCGGAATGCTCTCGGGCGACGGACGGTTGTGAGACAATGGGGGCAAAAGCTTGAGCGGCATGCGAACGCGCATGCCTTCGCGAAAGGTGTGACCCCTATGGACCTGACTCCCGGCTCTCAGCTGCACGGCTTTACCGTGCGCTCGAGCGAACCGCTTTCCGAAATCGACGGCACCGCCTACGTGCTCGACCACGACAAGTCCGGCGCGCAGCTGCTGTACCTGGCGAACGACGACACGAACAAGGCGTTCTCCATCGCGTTCAAAACCCCGCCCGCCGACGACACCGGCGTCTTCCACATCCTCGAGCACTCCGTGCTGTGCGGCAGCGACAAGTTCCCCGTCAAAGAGCCGTTCGTGAACCTGCTGAAAAGCTCGATGCAGACGTTTTTGAACGCCATGACGTTCCCCGACAAGACGATGTACCCCGTGGCCAGCACGAACGACCAGGACCTGCTCAACCTCACCGACGTGTACCTCGACGCAGTGCTGCACCCGGCCATCTACCGCAAGCGCGCCATCTTCGAGCAGGAGGGCTGGCACTACGAGCTGTCCGGCGACGTGGAGGCCGCGGCGGGCGATTCCGTGGCAGGCGACGCCGTGGCGGCCACCGAGGCGGCCGACGGCTCGGCGAGCCTCGTGCTGAACGGCGTGGTGTACAACGAGATGAAGGGCGCCCTGTCCGACCCGAACTCGGTGCTGTACGACGAGCTGCAGGCGGCCCTGTTCCCCGACACGGCCTACCGCTTCGAGTCGGGCGGCACGCCGCGCGCCATCCCCGACCTCACCTACGAGCAGTTCCTCGAGGAGCATCGCCGCCACTACCGTCTGGACAACAGCTACCTCACGCTGTACGGCGACCTCGACGCGGACGCCATGCTGGCCTTCCTCGACGAGCGGTACCTCTCCCCCGTGGCCGACGAGCAGGCCGCGGCCACGAGCTTCGACGCCGAGGGCGCGCCCCTCGCGCCGCACCCGCTTGAGAAGCAGGCGCCGGTGGTGGCGCTCGGCGTGACGCGCAACATGGTCACCGCGCCCGAGAACGCGTGCGCGGGGCTGGGCTACGTCATCGGCGACGCGGGCGAACGCACGCGCATCGTGGCCGTGGACATCCTGCTGGACGCCATCATGGGCTCGAACGAGGCGCCGCTCAAGCGCGCGCTGCTCGACGCGGGCCTGGCGGCCGACGCGCAGGCGTTTCTGGCCGACTCGGTGCTGCAGCCCTTCGCGGTCATGCAGCTGCGCGGTCTCGAAGACGACGGCGCCGCGCGCTTCCGCACGGTGGTCGAGGAGAACCTGCGCGCGCTGGCCGACGGCGGGCTCGACCGCACGCTCGTGGAGGCGTCGCTCTCGCGCGCCGAGTTCGTCATGCGCGAGCGCGACTTCGGCATGTCCGACGGCGTGGCCCTGGCCATGAGCGCGCTGGCCGGCTGGCTCTACGACGACGATGCGGCCACGAGCTACCTCAAGTACGAGGACGACTTCGCGTTTCTGCGCTCGGCTCTGGAAGAAGGGTACTTCGAGCAGCTCATCCGCGAGGTGTTCCTGGAAAGCACGCACCTGGCCGAGGTGGAGATCGTGCCGGTGGACGGCGACGAGGACGCCTACGAGGAGGCGCGCCTGAGCACCGCCGAGGCCTCCATGGCGCCCGAGGACTTCGTGCGCGTGGCCGACGAGGAAGCGGCCCTGCGCCGCCTGCAGGAGGAGCCCGACGCGCCCGAGGCCCTGGCAACGCTGCCCCGCCTGTCGGTGGCCGACATCGGCGCGGCGCCCGTCGAGCCTCCCTACGCGCTCGTCGAGGACGCCCCCGTGCCCACGTTGCGCCACGATGCGCCCACGCGCGGCATCGCGTACGCCTACCGCTACTTCGACCTGGACCGCGTCGCCTTCGACGAACTGCCCTACGTGACCGTGCTGGGACTCGTGCTGGGCAAGCTGGGAACCGCGCGTCACACGGCATCCGAGCTGGACACGCTCGTCAACGGCAAGCTGGGCAACCTCACGTTCTTCGCCGAGATCTACGAGGACGCGGCCGACCCGTCCGCCCTCGCGCCGAAGTTCGTCGTGAGCTCGAGCGCGCTCACCGAGAACGTGCGCGAGCTGGCCGAGCTGCCGCGCGAGATCATGCTGGAAACCGACTTCTCGGACGCGAGCAAGATCAAGGACGTGCTGCAGCAGCGCCGCATCGGCATGGAGCAGGGCTTCGCCAACGCGGGCCACGCGAGCGCCATGGCGCATCTGGCTTCGTACTACCTGCCCGCGGGCGTCGTGCGCGAGCAGTTGGGCGGCGTGGGCTTCTACCGCTTCCTCAAGAAGCTGCTGGCCTCGTGGGACGAGCGCGCCGATGACGTGGTCGCGCGCCTGGCCGACCTAGCGCAGCGCCTGTTCGCGGACGACGCGCTCATCTTGAGCTTCACGGGCTCCGACGAGGACTACGAGCGGTTCTGGGCCGCCGGTGGCGCCCTCGAGCGCACGGGCACGGGCGAGGCGCTGCTCGAGGTACCTGCGCCCGTCAAGCGCAACGAGGCGTTCATCGTGCCCACCGACGTGTGCTACGCGGCGCTCGGCTTCGACCGCCGCGCCTTCGACGCGGACTACACGGGCGCCTGGCAGGTGGCCGCGCGGGCGCTGTCCTACGACTACCTGTGGAACGAGGTGCGCGTGAAGGGCGGCGCGTACGGCGCGGGCTTCCAGACGGCGCGCACCGGCAACCTGCGCTTCTACTCGTACCGCGACCCGCATCTCGACGAGACGCTCGAGCGCTTCGCGGGCGCGTCGGCGTGGCTGGCCGCGTTCGACCCGGCCGATGACGAGATGGAAGGCTACGTGGTGAGCACGGTGGCCGGCTTCGACACGCCGCTCAAGGCGCGCGGGCTCGTGCGGCGTCAGGACGGCGACTTCTTCGGCGGCCGCACGCCCGAGAGCCGCCTCGAGACACGAACGCAGATGATCGAGACGAGCGCCGAGCAGCTGCGCGGCCTGGCCGGGCCCATCGCGCGCGCGGTGGAGGAAAACGACGTGTGCGTGTTCGGCAACCGGGACATCATCGAGGCGTCGTCGGCGGATCTCGACGTGGTGGACCTGCTCAACGAGTAGGCGCGCCGCCGCTTCCCGACCCGCTTTTCAACCCGCTTTTCGCGCGAACAAGACGCCCTGGCACGATTGCCGGGGCGTCTTTGCATATTAGGCTCTTTTCCATCATCGGGAAGCGCATTTCGAGCTAGAATACTCCATTGAACGCACAAGGTGCCGCCGATCGCGCAACCGCGCTTGACTGAGCGCCTCATAAATGTTAGTAATACAGTATCAAATAGACGAGAGACGGAGAGCATCTACTATGCTGGAACTGAAGAACCTCACCTTCGAGGTGCCGCTCGTAGACGGATCGAAGGAAACGAAGCGCATCATCGACGACCTGTCGCTCACCATCCCCGACGGCCGTTTCACCGTCATCACGGGCCCGAACGGCGGCGGCAAGTCGACGCTGGCGAAGCTCATCATGGGCGTGGAGCGCGCCACGAGCGGCCAGATCATCCTCGACGGCGAGGACGTCACCGACCTGTCCATCTCCGAGCGCGCCAACAAGGGCATCGGCTACGGCTTCCAGCAGCCCGCGCGCTTCAAGGGCATGAAGGTGAAGAAGCTGCTCGACATCGCGGCCGGCAAGAAGCTGCCGATGCTCGCCTGCAACGAGTACCTGGCGAAGGTGGGCCTGTGCTCGGCCAGCTACCTCACGCGCGAGGTGGACAAGAACCTGTCCGGCGGCGAAGTGAAGCGCATCGAGATTGCCACCATCCTCGCCCGCGACCCGAAGCTGGCCATCTACGATGAGCCCGAAGCGGGCATCGACCTGTGGAGCTTCGACCGCCTCACCGAGACGTTCCGCGACATCCACGAGGCGCGCGACGGCCGCTCCATCGTGATCATCTCGCACCAGGAGCGCATCATCCAGCTGGCCGACGAGATCGTGCTGCTGAAAGACGGCAAGGTGATGGAGACGGGCACGCCCGACGAGCTCATGCCGAAGCTGGGCTTCGTGGCGAAGGGCATCCCCGGCTGCCAGCTGAGCACCCCCACCGAGCTTCACATCACCGAGATCCCCACCACCTGCTAACCGCGTGAATACGAACGAATGTTTCACGTGAAACATTCGCCTGGAAGAGAAGGAGCCACTATGGCTGTTGATTTGTCCCCCATCGACGAGGGCTTGCTCGCCGAGATCGCCAATATCCACGGCATGCCGAAGGGCGCGTTCAACATCCGCAAGGACGGGCAGCTCGTCGAGCGCCATTCCTCGGCGAACATCGAGATCGCCACGAAGACGGACAACCCCGGCATCGACATCCGCATCAAGGCGGGCACGAAGGGCGAGACGGTGTACATCCCCGTCATCGTCACGCAATCCGGCCTCAAGGACGTCGTGTACAACACGTTCTACATCGAGGACGACTGCGACGTCACCATCATCGCCGGCTGCGGCATCCACAACGAGAGCCACGAGGCGTCCGAGCACGACGGCATCCACACGTTCTACTGCGGTAAGAACTCGCACGTGAAGTACGTGGAGAAGCACTACGGCGAAGGCACCGGCACCGGCGAGCGCATCCTGAACCCCGTGACGAACGTCGTCATGGAGGAGAACGCCAGCTGCGAGATGGAGCTCACGCAGCTGCGCGGCGTGTCGTCCACCGTGCGCGACACGAACGCCGAGCTGGGCGCGGGCGCGAAGCTCGTGCTCACCGAGAAGCTGCTGACCCACGACGATCAGGTGGCCACCTCGAATATGAAGGTGGAGCTCAAGGGCGACGATTCCAGCGTGCAGGTGATCTCGCGCTCGGTGGCGCAGGACAATTCCAAGCAGGTGTTCAACCCGCTCGTCATCGGCGAGGCCGCGTGCCGCGGTCACGTGCAGTGCGACGCCATCATCATGGGCAAGGCGAAGGTGACGGCCATCCCCGGCATCGAGGCCGCCAGCGAGGACGCGCTGCTCGTGCACGAAGCCGCCATCGGCAAGATCGCCGGCGACCAGATCACGAAGCTGATGACGCTCGGCCTGACGGAGGAAGAGGCCGAGCAGGAGATTCTGGAAGACTTCCTGAACTAGGGGAGACGCGTGAAGAGCGCCTGTTGAAGTGCGAGAGCCCGCCTGACGGCGGGCTCTTTCTTTTCTCTAGCGCCTACGAGCGCTCCGGGATTATGCGCCCTCGCGTCAGGCGCCGTCGCGCCGCGCTCGCAGGACCCGCAAGGCCCCCGACAGCGCCCGCACATAAGAGCGGTCGCTCCCTCGGTCTCACGGCGGGCATGAAAAAGGGACCCCCTACCCCTCGTACCTTTCCACGAAATGCAGGATGACCGCTGCCGATGTGGGGGTGCAGCGTTCGCCGGGGAGCGTGCGCTCGCAGACGGGGATGCCGCAGGCGATGACGGCGGCGGTGGCGGGCGCGGGAATGCGCAGCTCGCCGTGGGCGCACTGCACCGTGCCCTCCCCCGTCTGCACGCGGGTGGCCACGACCTCGTCGGGATCGAGCGCTTCCACGGCCAGGCAGATGGCGGCCACGTTACGCAGGGCTTCGCCGTTGCCCACCTCGTGGAAGTGCGTCTCCTCAACTGTGCAGCCGTGGGCGGCGGCCTCGGCCTCGGCGAGGATGCGGTACACGGCGCGCATGTCGTCCTTCACGCGCGCGCTCGTCGCAAGGCGGTCGATGGTGGCGTTCACCTCGCCCAGGTCGTGATGGTGGGCGTCGGGCACGCCGGCCGCGGCGGCCGCTTCCTGCACCTGCGCGCGGCGCTCCTCGGGCAGCTGCAGCAGCGCTTCGGCCAGCAGGTGGCGGCGCGTGGCGTTCTCTTCGAGGTTCCAAACAAGCTTCGTCATGCGGTTCTCGCTTTCACGTGGTTGATCATATGGGCCTGGTAGCCCGCGCCGAAACCGTTGTCGATGTTCACCACCGACACGCCCGAGGCGCAGGAGTTCAGCATGGCGAGCAGCGCCGCGACGCCGCCGAAGCTGGCGCCGTAGCCCACGCTCGTGGGCACGGCGATGACGGGGCACGAAGCGAGGCCGCCCACGACGCTTGCGAGCGCGCCCTCCATACCCGCCACCGCCACGACCACGCTTGCGGACGCGATGTCATCGGCGTGCGCGAGCAGGCGGTGGATGCCCGCCACGCCCACGTCGTAGAGGCGCACCACCTCGTTGCCCAGCATCTCGGCGGTGACGGCCGCCTCCTCGGCCACGGGCAGGTCGCTCGTGCCGGCTGCGGCGATGACGATGGGGCCGTTGCCGTCGGGCGCGGGCGCCTGCCCCAGGATGCCGAGGCGGGGACTCTCGCGATACGTGAACGCGAGCGGGCACGCGCCCGTCAGGGAGCGCTCGACCGCGGCGGCCTTCTCGGCATCGAGCCGCGTGACGAGCACGCGCTCCTGCCCGTTGTCCACGAGCGCGCGGCACACGCCCACGATCTGCTCGGCCGTCTTGCCCGCGCCGTACACCACTTCCGACACGCCCTGGCGCATGCCGCGATGGTTGTCCACCGTGGCGTAGCCGAGCTCCGTGAACGGGGCGATGCGCAGCGAGCGCTCGGCTTCGTCGATGGTCGCCTCGCCCGCCGCCACCCGCTCGAGCAGGGCGCGCAATTCTCGTTGCTCCATAGCGAACCTCTCTTCGGTCTCTTTGAACGCACCCATTGAACCACGTGGAGCGCACTCCAAGTCAAGCGCTTTTCCCTGAGCGAGCCCGTCAAACAGAAAAGCCCCGGATACGCGCGGCGTTCCGGGGCTCTCGCTTGCGGAAAAGCGGTGCTAGGCGGCGATGTCTCCCGGCTGCACGGCGTTCTCGCCTGCCGTGTTCTCCGAGCCGTCATCGGCGGGGGTGTCGGTGTTGTCCGCACCTTCCTCCGGAGCCTCGTTGTCGTTCGCGTTCTCGGTGTTGTCGCCTTCGCCCTCGTCGGTGGTGGGCGTCTCGGTCTTCGTGTCCGTCGACTTGGTGGCGCCGGCCGTGAGTGGCGTGGCCGACAGGTCGAGCGCGGTGCCGAGCCACTTCGTCTCGATGACGCCGATGGTGCCGTTGCTGGACAGCGTGGCAAGCGCCTCGGAAACGGCCTGCTTGAGGTCGGTGTTGGAGTCGGACACGCCCACGCTGTAGCCGCCCGCCTGCTGCATGAGCGCCACGATATGCACGTCGTCGCCCGCGCTGTGCGCCGCGTACGTGCCGATGATGGCGTCGGCCGCCACGTACTGCACCTGGCCGGACTCAAGAGCGGCGAACGCGCTCTTCAGGTTCTCGGTCGTGGTGATGGTTCCTTGATCGAACTCGTTCGTAACCGCCCATGCGCTCTTAGAAGACACCTGAGCCGCGATTTTCGGCTGAGAATCATTGGTAGGAATCGCCGTGTTGGAAGGAGCGGAGAACAGGGCCACTGCGGTAGGCAGGTACGCATCCGAAGTCCAGAAGGAATTGCTGGTGTCTGCCTTGTCAACGTCCATGACCACGTCGACCTTGCCCTCGGTCAAAGCGCCTTCCGGATCGGTTCCCACGTCCACGACCTCAAGCTTCAAGCCAAGGCTGTCGGCCAAAGCAGCCGCCACGTCCACGGCTACGCCGACAATCTTCGTGGAGTTCTGGGGAGTGCCCGCAAGCGGGACGTTGCCGGTGTTCACGCCCACGCGCAGCACGCCTTCTTTAGCGATCGTCGGAGACGAGAGCTTCGGCGTTGCCTCGGGCGGCGTATAGGTTTGCTGCGATGTGCAGCCCGTCATACAGGCGACTAGGGCCGCCATGCAAGCGACGACGAAACCGCGCGTCGCAAGCGTTTTCAAACGCTTCATAACCGAAGAGCCTCCATCCACTGCATCTCTCATGATAGCTTCTTCCGACTGACCTAGTCTTTGCCCCCACACTCGCGCACTGGAACCGAGCTTGCGCCATTGCCCTCTCGCCCGCCGCGACGGTATGCCGCGTATAGACGGGCGGTGCGTCTTACCTCTAGGATACGCCATGATCGTCGCGCGCTGTGCACGCGGCTTACGTGGGTCCTTTCGACCGCATCTGCCGTGGACTAAGGTTTTCACCCGCAACTACAGACTCGAAAGAAGCATCCGTTAGTGTATCAGATGATGAATTGAGCCGGAAGCACACCCGCAGAATCTGCGGGAAACCCTTGTGCTGCGATACGACGCGGCTGCAGTTTCGAGAAAGGTACGGGACCTCCCGCGCTCCCCGTACCGGATCGGCGCAAAGCGCCTGCTGGATCTGCGCTAGGCTTGTGCTGGATTTTCGCTGGATCCACGTTGGAGAGAAGCTGGGAACGCGCGTGAAAACGTGCGGATTCGCGCTAGAGAGCGCATGGTACGATCCTATTATGATGACGTGGAACGCAGAGGAGACGCCCCTGTACGCCGCGGGCAACGCGCCCGCGGCGCAGCGCTTTGCGAAACGGACGGCGGGCATGCAAGACCGGGTCCTGCATGTCGCAGCCGCGTACGGACGCGGCGCGGCCGAGGCCCTTGCGGAAACGCTCTGGCCTACGCGCTGCGCAGTGTGCGACAAGCCAGGAGAGGTCCTTTGCGATCACTGCCGGCTGAACCTTTCCTACCTAGACTGGTGGCGCGCCTGCCCTCGATGCGGCGCGCCGTACGGGTTTCCGCAATGCACC